>Ga0187860_1003063_pt1 | contig 13371 bp, 16 predicted proteins | sample June2016WEW_10_4_FD_132981 | JGI IMG/M metagenome (GOLD analysis project Ga0187860, IMG submission 132981) | Peatland microbial communities from SPRUCE experiment site at the Marcell Experimental Forest, Minnesota, USA - June2016WEW_10_40 | ecosystem: Environmental > Terrestrial > Soil >... | reverse complement strand
GGTCGCTGTCCGACGCGGTCAACACCACCACGGGGATGGAAGCGGTGCGGGAGTCGGATTTGACGCGGCGCAAGACGTCCAGGCCGTTGATTTTTGGCAGGCCCAAGTCAAGCAGAATCAATCGCGGTTGGTCGGGGCGGCGGGGCTGGAGGGCGTCGCCGGAGCCGAAGAGCAAGTCCAACGCGGCCAGGCCGTCGCGGGCGACTTGGACGCGGTTGGTGATGTTTTTCAGGGCGGCCAAGGTCAGCACGACGTCACTGGGGTCGTCTTCCACAAAGAGAATATCCACCAGGCCGTTGCCGGGGATTTGGCGCGCGTCGGGCTGGGCGGAGGGCGATTCGTAGGAGAAGAGCGAGGCGACGGAGATTTGGAGGGCGTGGGCGAGCTTCTCGATGCTTTCGAGGGAGAGATTGCGGGCGCCGCGTTCGACGTCGCAAACATAAGTGCGGTGCAGACCCGCTCGTCCAGCCAACTCCTCCTGCGATATGCCGAGGCGGCTTCTCCACATTCTCACCGAGGTCCCAAACGGCTTTGTCACGTCAGAATTTAACACAAGCGCACCTTAATCTCCCTAATGTTACCCGCCGTCGCAACAGACTATGAGTGAACCGACTATAAGTGACAGCGATGTATAGTTGTTTCCGAACGCTTTAAGTGGCCCTCGAAGGCTTGCTTATTCCCAGAGGAACCCGATCTAACAGTCAGATCACCCAATCCCATGCAGGTAACCTGGCAGAATTGGCGAAAAAAGCAAGCAAAAAACGGGACTTTTTTCGATCCGGGGTGTGAGACAAAATTCTTCAGGTGACGAAAAAGGGTCCCCTCTCTCCGTCTCTCTCCCCGCACGCGGGGAGAGAGGGCAAACGTGGCCCCAAAGGAGTATATTGGGTCGCATATACTTCTGTCTCGCAAAAACCGGTCGGCAAAGAATTTTGTCTCATACCCTTCGATCCGTTTTGCGACCGCCCCGACAGGGGGTGAATTGTTGCGCTTGATCTTGGCCGGGGTTTCTGGCAGAGTAGCCCTGTTGACAACGGGTGCGCTTATGGTGGAATTGGCAGACACGCTACTTTGAGGTGGTAGTGGCGAAAGCCGTGCAGGTTCAAGTCCTGCTAAGCGCACCAATTCTCCCTCGGAAGAGGCTGAAAATGGTGTCTGCCGCACAGATTCCGCACAAAAACCCGCCGAATCTGAAATTGAAGCCGTGAAGTTTCCAAAAGTCATCCGGCACCGCAAAGGCGAGTGCAAAATCTACGGCAAAAAACCCGACTACCCGTTTTACCGCGTGGCGTGGTATGTCACTGGGCAGCGTCGCGTCAAACAATTCGGCACCTACTCGAAAGCCAAGGAATTTGCCGATGCGCTCGTTAAAGACCTTGCCAGCGGCTCGCAAAGCACCGCCCTTACGCCAAGGCAGGCAACCGACGCCCTTGCAGCCGTTGACCGCCTCAAGACGTATTACCAGCAAACCGGGCGCAGTGTCTCCCTGTTGCGGGCCGTGTCCGAATATGTCGAGGCTTCCATGAAAGCGAACGGGCGCACCCTGGCCGATCTTGTCGAGGGATATATGGCCACCGTGGCCAGCGTGACGCGCAAAGACGTGGCGGAAGCGGTGGAGGAGTTTATCAAAGCCGATGAACCGCGTACAAAGGCCAGTGACGGCCAACGGGCGCAATTGTCCGCGAAATACGCTTACAACCGCGCCATCATGTTGCGCCGATTTGCCAAGGCGCTGCCGGGCCACGCCGTTTGCGATTTGAGCAAGCAACACTTGGACGCCGTAATCGCCTCGCTTGGCGACTTCAAGGCGAAGAGCCGCAATCATCATCGGGCCGCGCTCAGGCAATTGCTGCAATGGTGCGTCCGCAAGGATTACCTGCCCCTCACGCATCGCCTGTTGGAAGCCGACTCCATGCGCCGCGAACACGCGGACAACGGGGAAATCGAATTTTACACGGCAAAGGAATTCCGCGCCTTGCTGGAAACGGCGGACGGGCCGATGCGGGCAATGGTTGCCATCGGCGGGCTTGCCGGATTGCGAACCGCTGAAATCTTGCGCTTGACATGGAGTGACGTTATCCGCGTGCCCGGCCATATCGAAATCACGGCGGCCAAGAGCAAGACCCGCCAGCGCCGCCTTGTGGAAGTCTGCCCCGCCCTTGCCGCATGGCTTGAACCCTTCCGGCAATTGACGGGCAAAGTCTGCCCGATTACCGCCGCCAGCGTTGACGTAATCTGGCAGCAGCAATTCCTCGCCCTGTGCGACCGGGCGGGCGTATCCCGCAAGCGCAACGGCTTGCGCCACAGCTTTTGCTCGTTTCACTTCGCCTTGCACGCCAACGAGAATTTGACCGCCGCGCAAGCGGGCAATTCCCCCGCCATGATTCACGCCCATTACAAGGGCTTGGCAACAAAGGCGGAAGCGGAAAAGTGGTTCAACGTGCAACCGGCGAAGGCGGCGAATGTCATCCAGCTTGCCGCCGCAAAAAGCTGAGAAAACGAAATGGAATTGTGAACCGAGACAGGCGCAACCAGACAACCTCATTAAGAACTACGTTTCACGAGTCCAAAAGGTTCGTGGACTATTTGCACGGGGACATACGCCCCCAAGAGGGTTGGTTTGCCTGTTACTACGAATTTGCGCGGGAATCGAATGCGCTTTGGACGGCGGCGGACAAGCGGGACAAGATCGTAAAGGCACGTCATTGCAAACCCGCCACTGCGGTTGCTCAGGTAGCCAGCCAGGTCACGCCCTGGGCATGGTGCTTTCTCTGCTGCGCTTCATTTCCGCGCAAGGATTGGAACGAATTGACCCCGCACGAACGAAATGAGATTACGAGGCTGTATCAGACCAAGAAGCGACCGCCGTTGCCCGTCATGGATGCTTGGACGCTCCTGGCGCTGGCGCGCGAACGAACGCTCAGGCGCAAACTATTGAAAACCGTCCTTGAACGGATTGAAAAACTCGCCAGAGAATCCGAGCCGCACGTAATAGACGTGCCGCCGGGCAGTAGTGCGCCCCCATACAATCCTCTCCCCGCGCTTTTGCAGTTGAACGAATCAGTTTACCTCGTCGCCTTTGAAGCGGACTATTCCAAAAGTGGAAACGACCTCAAAGAGCAATTCGGCGCATGGCTGAAAACGCCCGAGAATCAACAGCTTTTGAAGAAGCACAAGAAGCCAGTGACCGGGGCAACCGGGCTTTATGTTGACAGGTTGAAAGACCTTGCCGCTTGGCGGCTATACCGGGAGTTTGGAAATGATTGGTGCAGGGCCAATGACTTTGCGAAGGAGCGCCGGAAGAAATTTACATTGCTGGAAATCCACGAAAGGTACAAGACCAAAGAGGAACGGAAGCAGTTCAAGCCTGGCGACCCCAGACCCTTTCACAGCGCCAAACCACTAAAGGAAAAACAGACGACGGGACAATTGGTTTCCATCCCCGCCAATCAGGCTAACCTCTTTCGCACGGATGATGAGGCGCGAAAAGCCAAGCAACGTGCCCTGCAATTTCTCAGAGAAATAATGCCTCAAGAGTTCCGCCAATTCCCGCTCCGTCCGTCGGACGAAGAAGAAATTCGCTCGTTTTTCTGAACCTCCATGCCGCCGTGTGGTTTGAATTTGAAAGAATTCCTCCTTCACGCCACAGACGTACTTGCCCCCTCGTGCCAATGTGGAAGCGTGAAATACAAAGAAATTCACCAAGCGCCCGAAGCCGCCACGGACAAACCGAAGCTGGCGGCTGAGTCAAGCACTCCCGGATTACAGGATATACGCTGGATGATGGCCTACAGCCACCTTTGCAGAAGAAGCGTAGCCAACTTGATGCGAAAAGGACTGCCTTATCTCAAACTCGGAAGGCGCATTCTTTTTCATCCAGCGTCGGTTGAAAGTTGGTTACTTCGTCAACAACAAGGCGGGAATCAATGAAAAGGATAAGCCCCGGCTGCAACCGAGGCTTGAAAGTTTCGGGGCGGGCATGGTGCTGCGTCCGGTTTGACAGCCGTGGCCGCATCGGGGTTCAATTCCCCGCCGCTCCACACACCGCCGAAACGTATGGGTGACGTTACCTTCCAATACGCCAAGCGTCAAGACCAACTCCCGCCCTTTTTGCGCGAGATGCTCGCTGCCCCGCCTCGCGCCGGGGAAGGGGTTCACTGTTGGTTGTTTCGAGTCGCCCGGCAATTGCACGCGCACTTGCCCGCCGGAGAAATAATCCGCTTGTTGGAAAACCGCGTAACTGGTTGCGGTCGGGTCGTTACGCGAAACGAGATCGTTGCCGCCGTCCAAAACTCGCTCCCGTGTGCCTGGGAACCTCGCCCCGGCGGATTCGCTCCTTCGCCTGCATCCAAGTGGCCAGTGCTCAATCGTGAACGCCGGGAGGCAATTACCCGTGACGGCGGCGCGTTGGTGGATTTGTGGGAAGCGTCGAAGCCGCGCCTTGAAGATGAGGCGGCGCACACTGAGGAAATCATTGACCGTCTGTTTCCGGGCAATCCGCTCGTGTGTTGCGGAAAATCTCAATCAGACTTTGACACCAAGCCACGCGAGGCATGGCGAGGGCAATTGACCGCCCTTCAGTTCGTTGTTCCCTCACCCATGACCACGCCGACCGGTTTGACCAAGGAGGGCCGCGAATCCGCCCACACCTTGAGCAACACCGGGCTGCGTCGCTTCCTCGTTTGCGAATTCGACACCGGGACAACCGATGAGCACGCTCCCTTATTGATGCACCTGGGCACGTTTGCGCCGCTTGTCTGCGTGGTTCACTCCGGCGGCAAATCACTTCATGGATGGTTCTATGTCCAAAGCCAACCGGGGGACAAGATAGAGAGGTTTTTCAAGTATGCCGTGAGTCTTGGCGCAGATCGCGCAACCTGGACGCGCTCGCAATTTGTGCGGATGCCCGACGGCACACGGGACAATGGCAACCGTCAGACGGTATTCTTTCTGAGCCTTAAACCAATGGAGAACAATGAACACATTACTTGACTCGCCCGGAATCCGCGACACGCCCGAAAACGAAATGACGCCCAGCCCCGAAACAGACCTGAAAACGGAATGGCTTGGGCACTTTGCGCAGGCTATTTGTTCCTCAGAAGGAATGACGCGACTCAACATCCCGCCACGCGAACCAATCTTGGGCGACTGGTTCAGACAAGGAGATTTGGGGTTCATCTTTGGGCTGCGTGGTTTGGGCAAAACTTGGCTTGGTTTGTACATTGCGCGCCAATGTGTCGAAGGCGGGCAAGTGGCAGGCTGGAAAGTCCACAAGCCCCGCCGCGTTCTCTACGTGGACGGCGAAATGCCACTGGACGAAATCCGCGAGCGCGACCTGGCATTATCCAGCAGACCTGCTGAGGGAATGTTCTACTTGCAACACGAGGCATTGTTTCATTTGACCGGGCAAGTCTTGAACCTGAAGTTTTCCACGGTGCAGGCTGCACTTCTAGCATACTGCCTGCGCGAACGAGTTGAAATCCTTTTCTTGGATAATCTCTCGTGTCTGTTCAGTGGAATCAAGGAGAACGACGCCAATGACTGGGAAATGGTCTTACCGTGGCTCTTGGAAATGCGGCGCAATCGGATTGCCGTGGTTTTCATCGCCCACGCCGGGCGCAACGGGTTCATGCGTGGCACGTCGCGCCGTGAAGATGCGGCGTTTTGGATGATGCAGTTGACCGAAACAAAAGATGCGGGCGAAATTCAAAACGAGGCAAAGTTCGTGGCGCGTTTCGTGAAAAATCGGAACTCGACAGAGGCCGAATGTCCGGCACTGGAATGGCGCTTTTTCAAATCCAAGGATGAAACCAAGGCCCATGTGTCGTGTAAAAAGCTGTCCACTCACCAACTGTTCCGCCAGTGGATTGAGGACGGATTGACCGGGGCGACGGAAATTGCGGAGGAAATGGGGATTTCCAAGGGGCAAGTTTCCAAGCTGGCGAGCCGGGGCATCAGGGAAGGCTGGCTTCAAAAGGCTGGCCGGGATTATGCCCTTACCGGGCAACCGTAACCCCTTCGTTTCCATCGTAGCACCCTATACCGTGGAAACTGGAAACGAGAGGAAACGAAACTGGAAACGAAATCGTTTCCACCATCGGAAGCCCCGGAATTGCGCTCGAAAACGCCGATTTGAGGAAACGGCGCAGTTTGCGGGAACAAAAACGAGCGGGGTGCCCTTTTTGTGCTCTGGTTTCCACGGCTGACGTGAAATCCAGGCGGAAAATACCTTGATTACCGCGCCAAAATCCGATACAAGGGAACCGTCATTAGTACCGTTATGTGAGAACCGTCAACAATTTAGCGTAGGCTGGTTAGGTCGCACAGGAAACCGCGAATTTTCTTTTCACAAGACCGCCCAGGCTCGCGCCCCATCGGGCGCGGCTTGGCGCATTTTGTGAAAGGCGCTTCGCGGTGCCTCTGTGCAGGTGCGTTGAGTTCGCGCCCCTTCCGTTCTGTGCTATGCAAGTCAACGGGAAGAATCAAATGAAATCGAAACTGTTCTTGTCTTTGGCCATACTCTTTGTCGCTGGGTGTTATACCCCATATCAACAGAACAGCTTCATGGGTGGCTGGTCTGAAACATGGCTTGCCCCGGACGTTGTGGAGGTTTCGTTCCGAGGCAACGGATACACGTCTGCCGAGCGCGTTCAGGATTTGGCGATTTTGCACGCCGCAGAAACGATGGAGAAGGCCGGATTCAACTTCTTCACGTTTGGGGGGGGGAAACACTCCGAATCGGTTCAAGATGTTCAAGTGACGCCAGATCAAGCTCGCACACAAGGCACGGCAACTGTCAGCCCCTCGTTGTCTGGGGCAAACATTGGCTATTCTTCCCAGACAACTTTTACACCAGGTACATCTATCCGAATTCAAAGGCATCGGGTTTCCTTGACCGTTCAGGGCTACAAATTTCAACCAATTGGAGTCCGCAGTTTCGACGCGAATTTTGTTATCGCGTCACTGAGACATAAATACAATTTGACAGCCACCCCCGCCCCCTCGGTAACAAACAGTCCACCCGCGACCGCGACGAATCCGTTCACGAAATTTTATCACGACAAAACCGAAAACATGCCCACAGAGGAGAAACAACGATTGCAACTTCCGGCCAGTGCTCCAGAGATTCATAATGTCGCAACTGATCAACTCGCAAATGAAAGCCTCCGAATGGCCGAACGAGGGTTCGCGCAGATTGGATATTCAACATTCGGCGGGTCAAGGCAATCGCTCGAATACCTTACCGAGCAGGCGCTTAAGGTGCAGGCGGAGATTGTTCTCTACAATGAGCACCCTACGAACGCCACGTATTTTCAAGGTGCGTGGTTTTGGCAACGGCTGAAAGTTGGACATCTTGGAGCGTTCGGCGAAACGCTTCCTGACGACATCCGAACCAAGTTGCAGAGAAACACGGGTGATTATGTCACGGCTGTGGTTGACAACGGGCCAGCTTTTAGGGCCAACATACTCCGTGGCGATGTTATCGTTCAGGTAGGCGAAATGGCAATCTCGACTCCCCAAGACCTCCGTGACGCGGTGAACCATTACTCAGGCCAGAAGGTTCAATTTCACATTATCCGCGACACTCAACCGCTGCTCGTTGAGGTGCAGCTAAATGGCGATTGACGCACGATAGCGGCAGAATCACCGCGCCAGTCACACAATCGGGTTGTCTCGGACTTCAATTAGCAAGCTCGCGCGGTCGCACGGCTAGCGTCGGCTCCGAGTTCGCAGATCGGCGCTGGCATCGGAGTTTCTCCTTGCGTTTCGCCTCGTGGAATTCCACAACCCCCATATCCCTTGGTTTCGGTTTCATCTGCCGGATACGCAGGCGTTCATCGAGCTTGTCCCACGCGCACGCGGAGTAAGCGCGTTCGCGCCGTGTCGCCTCATTGTCCGTAGCGTCAGCGAACAGACGGTCTTGCATCACAAGGATTTGCGTCACATGAGCCTTGTGAGGTTTCGGTTTGCCCGTGGCAAACTCAGTGGCGGGCGATGGCAAAGGATGCGGATTGCTCATTGGCGGTCAATCTAACGCAGACATGCTTGACTGTCAACGCCTTGCGATGGTGATGCCAAGCGTTTCGCCAACACTACGGAATAGAGCATGTCCGGGCTGTTTAGCATCCTCCAAGCTCACGGCACCCGCGCCAGACTTGCCTCTTGCGTCCCCAGGTTCAACCAACGCATCCTGAACGCAAAGAAAGAGGCTGCCACGGTTGGAGCCGTGACAGCCTAAGATTTCCTTTGCCGTGAATTTGAACCCCGGCAAGGAAGCACCGGACGAGCGGTGGCTGCAATAGCGTCGCCACCATCCCAGGTTGCCCGCTCGGTGTCAAGCAAGGGTTGTGTCAAATAGAAAGAAACTTTATGGAACCGCTCAAAGACTTAGACGAGGCGGCTAAGTGTCGGGACCTGAATACGAATCAAGAATCACTTGTGGATACACCACCGTTTCACGCCAAAATACAGAGGTTGGACGGCCTAAAGATTGCCAAAGGCTGGCTAGAGCTTTCAAGTGTTCCCACTCGATGTCAGTTTTCACCAGAAAACGAGAAGTGCGTGTGGGACACGAAATCGTATCCAGAAGTGACAGCAAAGACAGAGGATGGCCGCGAGATTCATCTGTACGATTGGTTGATGTGCGCGAATCAAATTCCCGGCTTTGTGGGACATTTCCACTTTCGGCTTGAGCCGTAGAAATCTGCATACCAACAGTATCGCACAATTGCCGCTCAGCGGAAAGCACTTCCAAAAACCAGTGAGGATGTACGCAGGGGACTCCCGATCTTCCAAGGGCGACAAGAGGCGGGGGTGGGGCGGGCATGGTGGAGACGGTCTGGCGGAAAACAAAGGATTGTTTGCCCGGCCAAAGCGCCCGCCCGCCGACCATCGCGCCCGCCCCGCAATCGTCCGCTCTCGCATCCTCGCAAGCCGTCGTCAGCGTCTCCAGAATAGCCCGCCCGGACGTACCCGTGAGGCTACGGCAAGCGATTGGACGGCGGACGGCTCAAGACAGCCGACGCCAAGCCCGGCGCGTTCTGCGGGCCGAATCGGGACCGCTGGCCCTGGACCTAACGGTTGCCGACAGTGACCGCCCGCACAGATTCCGCACAGATTCGGGGCGGGCCGAGCGTCCGCACAGTTACCGCACACGCGCACAATCCCGCACACCTTTTTCTGCCCAAAGACGCACAAAGATGCAAAATAACCGTTGACATACGAGGGGACGCCATGTATAAGCGTTAGCAGGATACCGCACAGAAAGGCAACCATGAGCAATGATGAACACTGTCAAGTAGCAGGTTCAAGTCCTGCTAAGCGCACCAATTCTCCGCCGGAAGAGGGCGAAAATGCTGACCCAGGAGGAAGCCACCGCTATAAGGTCACAATCTGTGACCTTAATCCCGCCCGAACCGAACCGGTCACAAATTGTGACCGGTTCCCAAAAGCGCCGCGACCCGTGTCTGTCGCCCTTTGCCTTCACGGAGCACGGAGCCTTGATGGCCGCCAACGTCTTGCATAAGCAGGCGCAATGACCGGCAATAGCAGGTTGACAACCGGGAGACATAGTGATACTGATTTGATACTGAAAAATGAAAAGGAGCGAATTGAAGGCCAAAGCCGCCCGGTACATGAAAATCGTGGAGTGGAGCGACGAGGACGGCTGCTTTGTGGGCAGCGCGCCGCCACTCATCGGCCCATGCTGCCACGGCAAAGACGAGGCAAAGGTGTATGCTCAACTGTGCCGGATCGTTGAGGAGTGGGTTGAAATTCTGGAAACCGACGGCCATGAACTGCCTGAACCGCTTGCCGCAAAACAATTCAGCGGCAAATTTGTACTGCGTGTTGAACCGGCATTGCACCGGCGTCTGGCAGCCAAAGCCCTTGCCGCCGGCGAAAGTCTTAACAGCTTTTGCGTCAAAACACTGGTCAAGGCATGAAAAGGACGCTGCATGGCAAGAGCATTGCCGAAGACCTGGGCACCAAACCCCGCGTTAAATTCGCCTGAGAATCCGCCATGATTGAATGAGCCGAGCGCGGATGGAACCGCTCAGAGTTTGGGTTGTCGAACTCGCTCAAGGCAAGGGATGGAGAGGTCAGGCGTCAGGCGAGATTCCCGCCGAGAAGGCGCGAGAGGCTGACCGCCGGGCAGAGCAGGATGTCGGCTATGAAGGGAGAACGACTACAGCGCTGGCGGGCCGGGTGAAGCACCCTTGCCGGTGCCGCAATCCAAATTGAAGAGTTGTTCCGACGCGCCAAATTGGCCGACAATATTAAACTTGCCGATTGGTTCTTTTTTGGCCGCGGTTTGGGCGGCGCGCGTGGAGGCAAAAGTTGCGCCTTGGCTCGACTTTTTTGTCCAACGACCGTCGCCGGCCAGGAATTCCTGGGTTTCCGCGTTTTCGATGAGGATGTTCATACAGGAGAAATTACGTCATTGGCGGGTGATACGCTATGGGGTATTACCCTGCCGACCCGACGCCCGCCAATATGCGGTGCCCGCGCGCGTGAGCAAGGCCACGGCAAGCGACTGGACGGCGGAAGGATTATTGATTTTTTGGCGGCTGGCGGCGTTGCGCGCTCGTCACAGATCCATGCGGATAATACGCGACCAAATGGTTCAACGTCCAACCGAGCCGGGCGGCGAATGTCGGCCCGCCGGCGCAATGACGGGTTGACAGACAACGGCGGGTGAAGTATAACATGCTTGTTATACATGAAAACAGCGAACGTGAGACAACTTCGGCACGCCTTTGGGGACGTGATGGAGTGGATAGCCGAAGGCCAGCAGGTGGAAATCGTCAAAAAGGGCAAGGTCATCGCGCTTTTAAGCCCGCCGGCGCCGCCGGGCAAAACAAAGAAGATCAAGCTGCCGGATTTCGCCGCGCGCCGCAAACGCATCTTCGGCGACAAAGTCCTGCCGGGCAACATAGTCGCTGAAGAGCGGGAGAGCTACGAGTGGTAGCGTTTGCCGACACGGGGTTTATCGCCTCACTTTACTTGGAAGAATCAACCTCAAGCGCGGCTGACGCGGCCCTTGGTCCAAACCGGGTGCCGCTGCCCTTGACGCCGCTGGTCGAGTTGGAACTGCGCAACGCGCTCAACCGGTCCGTCCAGCGCGGGCGCATTACTGCGGCGCAACGGGACGCGCTGTGGCAGGACGTGGAAGCGGACATCGCCAGCGGGTTTCTTGTGGCGACGCCTGTTGATATCGACGAATTGCACAAGAAGGCGCGGCAATTGAGCGACCGCCACACGCCCACGCTCGGGACGCGGAGCCTGGACTTGTTGCACATCGCGGCGGCTTTGGTATTGGGAGCAGAAGAGTTTTTCAGTTTCGACGAGCGGCAGAGAAAGGCAGCGGCCAGCGAGGGCTTGAAAGTGAGGCCGTGAATTGGGGATTCGGCGGCGGCGGTCGATTTTTTCCTTGAGATTCGGCAGAGAAGGGCGCAACCATTTGGGCATGAGAAAGGGGTTTCCATTATTGTTGACGGTGTTGCTGCTGACGGGGTGCGCCCACCGATATGATATGACTCTCACCAACGGCGTCCGGGTCACCAATGTCACCAAGCCCGTGCTCGACCAGGAGAGCGGCCAATTCATCTATAAGGATGTCGCCGGCAGCGAGCACCAGGTCAACGCGGGCCGGGTGCTCTCGATCCAGCCGCATTCCAGGCACGCGGAGGTCACGACGACAGGCGGGCACTGACAAGGCGCTCGACGTATTTGCCGATCAGGTCGGACTCCAGGTTGACGGCATCGCCCACGGCCCGCTCGGCCAGGGCGGTGACGTCGCGGGTATGGGGAATGATCCAAATCTGGAAACTTTTCCGGCGGGCGGCCGCCACTGTCAAGCTAATGCCATCGACGGCGACGGAGCCTTTGAAGACGATGTGGCGCATGATTTCCGGGGGGGCGGCGACCTCCAAAATGTAATCCTTGCCCGCCTTTTCCCAGCGAGTGATCGTGCCCAGGCCGTCAATGTGGCCGGTGACAAAATGGCCGCCCATCCTGTCGCCCGCACGCAAGGCGCGCTCCAGGTTGACCCCCGCGCCGGGGCGGGCGAACTGCAAGTTGGTGAGCCGCCAGCTTTCCTGAAGCAGCGCGAATTGCAGGACTTTGTCTTTGGCGCTGGAGCGGACTTTTTCCACAGTCAGACAGCAGCCGTTGACGGCGAGGCTGTCGCCTGGTTTCAATCCGCGCCCGCACAGGCGCGCCCGGACGAGCAACTCGATCGCGCGGGCGGCGGGGCGGATGGATTCGACCCGGCCGGTTTCCTCGACAATTCCGGTAAACATATCAGTCAAACCTAGCTGTCAATAATATCTCAGGGCCGAGGCGGCGCCATTGGGCGCCGCGGAGGGCGAAGGCGTCGCGCACCCGCGCCACGCCGGCGCCCGCGACGGCCTTGGGAGCGGCGCGCCCGCCCAGCACCAGCGGTGCGTAAAAGAACGCGGCGCGATGGGCCAGGCCTTGGAGGACAAAGGCGGCGTTGGTTTCGCCGCCGCCTTCGACCAGGAGGCTGGTGACATTCTCGCGGCCCAGTTTGCGCAGCAACCAGCGCAAGTCAATACCGCCGTGGCGCGCCGGCGCCCGGATCACGCGCACCCGCGCGCCCAAGGCGGCGGCGCGCCCCGTCGGGGCCGCCTTGGTCACGACCACGACCGTCGATGAGGCAAAAGGGTCGGAAACCACCTTGGCCGTCAGCGGCATGCGGGCGCGGGGATCGAGAATAACCCGGCGCCACGGCTTGTCTTTGAAGCCGGGCAGGCGCACGGTGAGGCTCGGATCGTCCATCAAAATGGTATTGACGCCGGCGAGGATGGCGTCCGCACCGGCGCGCAATTTCATGGCGCAGGCGCGGGCCTTGGGGCCGGTGATCCATCTGGATTCCCCGGTGACGGTTGCGATCCTGCCATCCAGGGACATCGCGGCTTTAACCGTCACCAAGGGTGTGCCATGAGTGATCCAATGATTGAAGGCCTGGTTCAAGTCGGCCGCTTCATCGGCGAGCAAGCCGGTGGTGACGGCCAGGCCGGCCCGCCGCAAAATGACAAATCCGCGCCCGCAATGGGCGGGATTCGGGTCCTCCGCGGCCACGACGACGCGCCGGATGCCGGCGGTGATAATGGCGTCGGTGCAGGGCGGAGTGCGGCCGTGAGTGGAGCAAGGTTCGAGGGTGACGAACAGGGTCGCGCCGCGGGCGCGCGGGCCGGCGGCAGCCAGCGCCAGGATTTCCGCGTGGGCCTGGCCGGCGCGATGGTGCCACCCCTGGCCGACGACCACACCGCCGCGCACGAGGACCGCGCCCACCATCGGATTGGGCGAGGCGTGGCCGAAACCGCGCCGGGCTAATCGCAATGCCAG
>Ga0187860_1003062_pt1 | contig 13373 bp, 13 predicted proteins | sample June2016WEW_10_4_FD_132981 | JGI IMG/M metagenome (GOLD analysis project Ga0187860, IMG submission 132981) | Peatland microbial communities from SPRUCE experiment site at the Marcell Experimental Forest, Minnesota, USA - June2016WEW_10_40 | ecosystem: Environmental > Terrestrial > Soil >... | reverse complement strand
CTCGGTGCTGCGGCAGGCGGCGGTTTTCCCCAATGGAATTGCCGGTGTCCCGTGTGTCGGCTCGCGTGGGCGGGCGACGCGCGGGCAAAACCGCGTACGCAAGCGAGCCTTGCCCTCTCGGCTGACGGCGAGCGTTGGACTTTGCTCAACGCCAGCCCCGACCTGCGCGTCCAGCTCCTGGCTACGCCCGCACTTCAGCCACGCGCTGGCCCGCGCGACAGCCCAATTGCCGCCGTCGTTCTAACCGGCGCCGAGGTCGACCAGATCGCCGGATTGCTGACGCTGCGTGAACGCCAGGGCTTTACCGTGTTTGCCACCACCGAGACGGTCGCGGCGCTCAACGCCAATCCGATTTTCGGCGTGCTGGCCGCTGGTGTGGTGACCCGCAAGATCGTGGCGCGCAATGAGCGGTTTTCGCTGCCGGGCGGACTAGACGCGGAGCTGTTCGCGGTTCCCGGCAAAGTGGCACTCTATCTCGAAGGCGAAGATCCCGCGCTTGCGGCCGAAACCGGCGCCAATGTCGGCGTTGAGATTGTCTGCGGCTCCGGCCGGCTCGTCTATGTGCCGGGCGCGGCCGGCCTGACGACAGCATTGCGCGAACGCCTTGCCCGTGCCGATGTGGTGCTGTTCGACGCCACGCTGTTCGTCGATGACGAAATGATCGCGACCGGCACCGGCGACAAATCCGGCCGCCGCATGGGGCACATGCCGCTCGACGGCGATGACGGAACGCTGGCGGCCTTGGCGGGCCTTCCTGGAAGGCGCATTTTGACTCACATCAACAACACCAATCCGATCCTGATCGAAGGTTCCCTGGAACGGCGTAAGGTCGAGGACGCGGGCTTCGAGGTCGCGGAAGACGGGATGGAGATCGTGCTGTGAATACGTTAAGCGTGGAGGAACTCGAAGCGAGCCTGCGGGATATCGGAGCGCGGCGCTATCACCGTCTGCACCCGTTCCATACGCTTCTGCACGGCGGCGCCTGCAGCAAGGGCCAGGTGCGAGCCTGGGCGCTGAATCGTTATTATTATCAGGCGATGATCCCGGTGAAGGATGCGAGCCTGATTGCGCGCTGCGAAGACTCGGCCACGCGCCGCGAATGGCGCAGCCGCCTTGTCGATCATGATGGCACGCGCGAAGGCGAAGGCGGCATCGCGCGCTGGCTCAAGCTCACCGACGGACTCGGTCTCGACCGCGACTATGTCGTTTCATTGCAAGGCCTGTTGCCGGCGACACGCTTTGCCGTCGACGCCTATGTGCACTTCGTGCGGGAGAAAACCCTGCTGGAAGCCGTCGCTTCGTCGCTGACGGAACTGTTCTCGCCCGCGATCATCGGCGAGCGCATGGAAGGCATGTTGAAGAACTACGACTTCGTGACCACGGAGACGCTTGCCTATTTTTCGCAGCGCCCGCCGCAGGCCGAGCGCGATTCCCGCTTTGCGCTCGATTACGTCAAACGGCACGCGCGCACGCCGGAAACGCAGCGCAGCGTCCTTGGCGCGCTCGAGTTCAAGTGCGACGTGCTGTGGGCCATGCTGGATGCGCTGTATCATGCCTATGTCGCGCCGAAGCAGGTTCCGCCTGGCGCGTTTGCGCCTCAGGACTAGAACGCAGCCGTGAACGAAGCGACGCCAGCGATAGCCTCGGACGCGCGGCCGCGCCTGCCGCACGGCGTCCGCTTGGTGCACAACGAGGCACAGGGCGGATGGGTGCTGCTCGCGCCCGAACGTGTGTTCAAGGCCGACCCCATCGCGGTCGATGTCGTCAAACGCTGCACCGGCGAGGTGACATTCGCCGCCATCGTCGACGATCTGGCGAAAACCTATTCGGCGCCGCGCGAGCGAATACTTGCCGACGTGACGGCGCTGCTGCGCGGGCTTGCCGATAAAAGGCTGCTGGAATTGTGACCGTCATGCCCGGCCTTGTGCCGGGCATCTACGTCTTATACCTCGCTGAGCAGTGGGCCGTGGATGGCCGGGACATCGGCGAGCGAAGCGACGCCGTCCTTTGGACGACCATGCCCGGCCCTGCCGAGAAAGAACGCCAAATGGCGGGAAATGGCGCAGCACTTCACAATCCCCTCGGCCTTTTGGCCGAGCTGACGCATCGCTGCCCATTGGGCTGTCCGTATTGCTCCAATCCGCTCGCGCTCGATCCGCGCACGGACGAACTCGATACGCAAACCTGGGCGCGTGTGTTTAAGGAGGCCGCCGGACTCGGCGTTCTTCAGGTGCATCTCTCCGGCGGCGAGCCGGGCGCGCGACGCGACTTGGTCGCGATTACGGCGGCAGCGCATACCGCCGGCCTTTACACCAATCTCATCACCTCGGCGGTCGGTATCACGGCCGACACGTTGGGCAAGCTTGCCGAAGTTGGCCTCGATCACGTGCAGATCTCGATCCAGGACAGCAAGCCCGCGAGCGCCGACCATATCGCCGGCTACCAAGGCGCCTTCGCGCGCAAGCGCGCGCTCGCCGCCGAAGTCGTACGCCTGAAAATTCCCCTGACGGTCAACGCGGTGATGCACCGCGCCAACATCGACCGCCTCGAAGACATGGTGGCGCTCGCGCTGTCGCTCGGCGCCAAGCGAGTCGAGATCGCCCACGCGCAATATTACGGCTGGGCACTCAAGAACCGCGCCGCCTTGATGCCGAGCGCCGAGCAGGTCAAACGAGCGGCGTCCGCAGTCGAGGAATTGCGCCGGCAGCATCACGGCGAGATCGTCATCGACGCCGTCGTCCCGGATTATTACGCCCGGCTGCCAAAGCCGTGCGTCGGCGGTTGGGGCCGGCGCTCGCTGAACGTGACGCCGGCCGGCAGAGTGCTGCCCTGCCACGCCGCCGAATCTATTCCCGGCCTCGAATTCTGGTCGGTGCGCGACCACTCGCTGGCCGATATTTGGGCGAATTCGCCGGCCTTCAACGCCTTCCGCGGTACCGCGTGGATGCAGCAGCCGTGTCAAAGCTGTGCGCGGCGCGACATCGATTTCGGCGGTTGCCGTTGTCAAGCCTTCGCGCTGACCGGCGACGCGCGCGCGACCGACCCGGTCTGCCATCTCTCCCCCCGCCACGACGAGGTGCCCGCGCTGGCGGCCGTACAGGACGACATCCCCTACGCCTATCGCCGGATGTAACAATTTTGCCGGCATCACCCCTTGGCGCATTGCCGCGCCGGTCTTGCCCGTCCTCCTTAGCTCGCGATTTGCGATTTCGCTTCGCATTGCAACAGGCTAAGCTTGGCGTTGCTTTCGGGGCATTTGGTGCGCCTCCAACGAGGCACGCCAGGAGCGGTGAGGATGACGGCGCTTTCCATCAATGGGAAGTCCTACGACGTCGACGTTGAGCCCGATACGCCGTTGCTATGGGTGCTGCGCGACACCATCGGGCTCACCGGCACGAAATACGGCTGTGGCATAGCCCAATGCGGCGCCTGCACGGTCCATATTGACGGCGTCGCCACGCGTTCCTGCCAGGTGCCGGTCGGCAGCCTCGGCGCCGCCAGCGAAATAACGACGATCGAGGCGCTGGCGCAAAGTGGCAAGCTGCATCCGGTGCAGAAAGCCTGGGTCGAGTTCGACGTGCCACAATGCGGCTATTGTCAGAGTGGAATGATGATGGCCGTGGTGGCGCTGCTTAAGCAGAACCCCAAACCTACGGACGCCGAAATCGACGCGGCCATCACCAATATCTGCCGCTGCGGCACCTATCAGCGCGTCCGCGCCGCGATCCATGCCGTGGCAAGTGCGTGATTGTGAGGTGCGATGATGCGTACGATCAGAGCCCTTCTGGTATCGATTTTTGCCGGCGCCGCAATGTTTCCTGCGGTTGCGTCGGCGGCCGAGCAAGTCGATCTCCTTCTTGTGCTGGCTGCGGATGTCTCCCGCAGCGTCGACAGCGAGAAATTCCAGTTGCAACGCGAAGGCTATGCCGCCGCCATGTCTGATCCGCGCGTGCTTGACGCCATTCGGTCAGGCCGCAACGGCCGCGTTGGAGTAGCGTTCGTGGAATGGTCGGGCATTGGTTCGCAACGTGTGGTGATCGACTGGACGACCGTCAGCGACGCCGAGTCGGCCAAAGGATTTGGCGATCGCCTGCTGGAGGCGCCGCGATCATTTGCTGATCGCACGTCGATCAGCGGTGCGATCGAATTCGCCATGGGGCAATTCGCTCGCGCCCCTTTTGAATCTGCTCGCCGAACCATCGACGTCTCGGGCGACGGCACCAACAATTCCGGACCCGATGTTACGCAGGTGCGCGACGAAGCGATTGCTCAGGGCGTGACCATCAACGGTCTAGTCATTCTCAGCGAAACACCGCTCGCGTGGAACCCGGACCACACCAATCCGCCGGGCGGGCTTGAGAATTATTACCGCAACAACGTCATTGGCGGTCCTGGAGCATTTGTACTCACGGCGCAAAACTTCAACTCATTCGGCCAAGCGATCGTCAAGAAGATGATCGCCGAGGTGGCGCAGGCAGAGCCGCCGCAGCAGGCGCTGGTGCGTTGAGCGGTGCGCCCGTTACTGGCGATGACGCGGCACTCGGTGCTCCTGCGGCGGCAGCAATTTAACGGCCACTGGCGGGTTTTATCTTTGTGCAGCAATACTTTGGGCCAGCGCGGGGCGGCTGCGGCCACGAAAGCGACACAGATGCCAGGCACGTTTGAAGCTCACTAGCCAAACCGACTATTCGATCGGCTTAAGCGAACATCGGAACGCCTCCCTTGACCGCGCCTACTGGTTTGAAACGCCTCGCGATTGCCATCGCCGCCGTGCTCGCGGCGGTCATTGTCGCACTGGTTGCGCTATCGTTTTTCATTCCAGCCTCATCGGTACGAGATGCGGTCGCCGAGGAAATCCACGCCGTCACCGGGCTTGATCCGGTGATGCGCGGCGACATCTCGGTCTCGCTGTTCCCGTCCGGCACGGTGAGCTTCCACAACGTGGTGCTAGGCGACGACCGCACTGGGGCGCCAGGCGTGGTCGCCGACGAATTGACGGCTCATCTGCGCTATTTTCCGCTCTTGGCCGGGCGCGTTGAAATCGCCGACGTGACGCTGGTGCGACCGACCATTACCGTCACGTTCCTGCCCGACGGCCAAACCAACTGGTCCGGACTGATCCAATCGCTTGCCCGCGCGCTCCAGCCCAATCCCGGCAGGACGGCGTCGTTCTCGGAGATCGGCATCCACGGCGGCACTGTCGTCGTCCACAAACAATATGCCGGGAAAGACGTCACCGACCGGCTCGATGGCGTCGAATTTCAGCTCGCCTGGCCGTCGATCTCGCGCAGCTTCGGCGCCAACGGTCATTTTGTGTGGCATGACGAGCCGATCGAGGCGAGCCTCACCCTCGGCGATTTTCTTGCGGCGCTCAGCGGCGAGCGCTCGGGCGTCAAGCTCCGGCTTGCCGCGGCACCGATGAAAGCCGCCTTCGACGGCGCCATGAGCGCGCGGCCGACATTCAAGATCGACGGCACGCTGAGCGTAGAATCTCCCTCGTTGCGCGACGCCATGCGCTGGACCGACGCGAGCCAGTTGCCGTTCGGCGGGTTTGGGCGCTTCGCGCTTCGGGCGCACAGCAGCATCGGCAGCGGCGTGGTTTCGCTTTCCAACGTCAACGTCGAAGTCGACGGCAATGCGGCGGAGGGTGTGATCACGCTCTCGACCGACCATCGCACCGTCCAGGGCACGCTCGCGGCCGACGCGCTCGACCTCACTCCCTACGTCTCCGGAATTCATCTCCACGCCGCCAATGACCGCAACTGGGATCAGCTCCCCATTACGCTCGATGGGCTCGCCGGCTTCGATCTCGACCTTCGAATCTCGGCCGCCAGCGTCAAGGTCGGGAACGCGCAATTGGGTCGAACGGCGGTCGCGGCGAATATGAGTAACGGCAAGTTCGGCGTCACGATCGGCGAATCGCAGGCCTTCGACGGCATTGCCAAAGGTTCGTTCGGGCTCGCCAGCGCCAATGGCGGGGTCGAGGTGACCTCGCACCTGCAATTTGTCGATGTCGATCTGGAGAGCTGTCTCAGCCAGGTCTTCGGCATTCGCAAGCTCGTAGGCCGGGGCAATTTGGCGCTCAATATCGAGGGAGCGGGATCATCGGTCATGGCGGTAGCCAACACGCTCACCGGCACCGCGAACCTCACCGCCCATAACGGTGCGATCGCCGGCATCAATATCGAGCAATTGCTACGCCGGCTGGAGCGCCGGCCGCTGTCGGGCAACGGTGACTTCCGCAGCGGGCGAACCCCGTTCGACCAACTCGCGCTCAGCCTCAAAATTGAGCAGGGCCAAGTGTCGGTCGAGGACATGCATCTCGACGGTCCGGCCGTGCGTCTTGCGGTCGGCGGCCAAGTGTCTGTTCCGACGCGCGACCTCGACCTCAAAGGGGTCGCGACGCTGGTCTCGAGCGAAACCGCCACCACGTTCGATTTGCCCTTCGTCGTCCAGGGTCAATGGGATGATCCGATCATGCTGCCGGACGCGCAGAGTCTGATCCGCCGTTCCGGGGCCGCCGCGCCGCTGCTCGATGCCATCAAGGCCCGGACCGCAGGGTCCGCCGTGCGCTCGGTCATCGATAAGCTCTTGTCGGCTCCCGCGGCCTCCACCGCACCGGCGGCGACGAAGAACCCCGACTAACGCACGACAGCCCGATCAGCGTGCCCCGGCGCCGCCGATGCACTATGATTCCCGGTGCACGAATCAGCGCGGGGTCGCGCCCGCGACAGGGGAAGGATGCTCAACCGCCTCACGCGCACGTTGGTCAAGGTGGTGGTTGCTTCGCTGATCGTCGGGACGATCCTCGCCCATTTCGGCATCACCACGGATGAGCTCATGAAGACCGCCGGACTCTCGTCCGACCGTGTCGCGGAATTGGCGCGCGCGGGCTTTGCCTGGGCGCTGCCAAACCTTCTGCTCGGCGCGCTGGTGATCGTACCGATCTGGTTTTTGCTCTACCTGTTCCGCCCGCCGGGCGAGAGTCGGGATTGACGCGGCGTCATAGCCGCGCCGGCGCGCCACGCGCCCACGTCAGCTTGGCGAGAAGCGAAGCAGCAATGACGGCGATGCCTACCACGCCGACCATGATGCTGCACACGGCGTTCATCTCCGGTTTCACGCCAAGCCGCACCTCCGAATAGATGCGGATCGGCAGCGTGGTCGCGCCCGGCCCGGTGGTGAAGCTGGCGATGACGAGATCGTCGAGCGAAAGCGCAAACGCGAGCATCCAGGCGGCGGCGATGGCAGGCAGGATCAGCGGCAGGGTCACCGAGAGGAATGTGCGCAGCGGCGAAGCGCCAAGATCCATCGCCGCTTCCTCAAGGCTCATGTCGAAGTCGACGAGCCGTGACTGCACGATCACGGTGACGAAACACATCGCCATCGTCGTGTGCGCGATGGCGACGGTCCAAAAGCCGCGATCGACCGCAACGGCCACGAATAGAAGAAGCAACGACAGGCCGGTGATCACCTCCGGCATGACCAGCGGCGCATAGATCATCGCGGCAAACAGGAGCCAGCCACGGAAGCGGCCGAAACGCACCAGCGCCAGCGCCGCCAACGTCCCCAATATCGTCGACGCGGTTGCCGAAGTCAGTGCAAGGCGGATGCTGATGAGCGCCGATTCCACCAGCGGAGCATCATCGATCAGCTCGGCGTACCAGCGTATCGACCAGCCGCCCCAGACCGCCACGAGACGCGAGGCGTTGAACGAATAGATCACCAGAACGACGATCGGCAGATAAAGGAAGGCAATGCCGGCCGCGATGGCGACGAGGTTGAATGCGGATACCTTGCGCATCGTCACTCCTGCTCCACCACGCGCATCGCCTGGTTCTGATAAATCACGATCGGCGTGACCAGGAGGCAAACGAGCACAACGGCAACCGCGGATGCGGCCGGCCAGTCCTTGTTGCCGAAGAATTCCATCCAGATCGTTTGTCCGATCATCGGCGACTGCGAGCCGCCCAGCAGGTCGGGAATGACGAACTCGCCGACGATCGGGATAAAGCAGAGGAGAACACCGGCCAGCATGCCGGATGACGATAGCGGCAGCGTCACCTGCCAAAAAATCTTCCAGCGCGGACAGCCGAGATCAGCCGCCGCTTCGACGAGAGACTCGTCGAGTTTTTCCAGCGTCGCATAGAGCGGCAACACCATGAACGGCAGATAGGAATAGACGATGCCGACATAGATCGCGGTGTCGGTCGAGAGCCACGCCGGCGGCTCCTTTACGATCGACAGCGCCATGAGCACTTCGTTGAGCGGCCCGTCACGCTGCAAGATATTCATCCAGGCATAGATGCGGATGAGCAGCGAGGTCCAGAATGGCAGCACGGTAAGAAGGACGAGCACTGCTTGCCAGCGCCGCGGCGTGCGCGCGATCGCGTAAGCAATGGGATAGCCGATGACGAGCAGAAGGAGCGTCGCGAACGCGGCAATCTCCACGCTCTTCAGATAGGACAGAAGATAGAGCGGATCGGAACCAAGCAGCACGTAATTGTCGAGCGATAATCCGGCGAAAAAAGCGGCAAGGCCGTGCCAGCCGGCAGCAAGGTCGAGCACCGGTGTGTAGGGCGGCTGCGCAATCGCCGTCTCCGACAGGCTGATCTTGAGCACGATCAGGAACGGCACGAGAAAGAAAGCAAGCAGCCATAAATACGGAATTCGCAGGACCAGCTGTCGCCAAAAGGACTGCCCGTGCGGTTGCTTCATGGCATCCTCACCGCGTCAGCACGATCGCGGCCTCGGCCGGCCAACTCAGCCACACCTGCTCATCGAAACCGACAGCGCGCTCACCGCCGCCGCCGATATTGGCGATCGCCGCCCTCACTTGCGAGCCGTCACGAATCCGTAGTTTGTAGATCGAAACGTCGCCCAGATAGCCGATATCGGCGACCGTCGCGGCGACGCAATTGTCCAGACCCGGCAAGAGCGGCTCGCGGCTGATGCGGACCTTCTCCGGCCGCACCGCTACCCAGACCATCGCTCCCGGTTCGGCGTCGGGCTTCGACGCCACGCGCAAGCGCCCGACCGCCGTGCCCTCGACGGTCAGTCCGCCGTCGCCGAGGCGGCCGTGGAACAGGTTGACGTCGCCGACGAAGTCGGCGACCCAGCGGCAGTTCGGCCGCTCATAAATTTCGGCTGCCGGCGCGACCTGCATGAGCCGGCCGCGATCCATCACGCCGATCCGATCGGCAACGGTCATCGCTTCGCTTTGGTCGTGGGTAACGATGACAAAAGTCAGCCCGAGTTTTCGTTGCAGCTCCATCAGCTCGAACTGCGTTTCGCCGCGCAGTTTCTTGTCGAGCGCCGCCATCGGCTCGTCGAGCAAAAGCACCCGCGGCCGCTTGACCAGGGAACGCGCTAGCGCCACGCGCTGGCGTTGGCCGCCGGAAAGCTCATGCGGCTTGCGGCCGCCGAAGCTTTCGAGTTTGACCAAAGCGAGCATATCAGCGACGCGGTGCGCGATTTCGCGCGCAGGCAAACCCTCCTGCTTGAGGCCGAAGGCGATATTGGCCTCGACATTGAGGTGCGGAAACAGCGCGTAGCTCTGGAACATCATGTTGACGCGGCGCCGATATGGCGGCACCGGAGCCAGGTCTATTCCGTCGAGCAGAATGCGGCCGGCGCTCGGCCGCTCGAAGCCCGCGATCAGGCGCAACAACGTGGTCTTGCCACAACCCGAAGGTCCGAGTAGCGCAAAGAACTCGCCTTCATAAATATCGAGCGACAGATGATCGACGACGGCGGCGCTGCCGAATCGTTTGGTCGCGGCCTCGATGCGCAACAGCGGACGCAGGTTCGGATCGGTCCACGGCGCAAAATCTCGTTTCGAGCCGGCGATCTGCGTTCACTCCAAAAGCGTGAAAGCGCGGGAAGACCTCGGCAACTTTTGTATCGTAAATCGCACGGACCGACAATTGCGGCCGACGCCAAGCGGCGTCAGATCACGAGCGGTTCGGAAAGCGACGAGGCGAGGTTGCCCTCCTCGACCGCATCGTTCGCGAGCTTGCGCGGCTCCGGACCGTAATAGTCGCCCAACTGCACGGTCGGTCGCGGCTGCAACGTGATCGTGACGAGGCGGTCATAGAGCGATTTCGCCGAAACCGGCTTGACCAGATACTCGTTGACGCCGAGCCGCACCGCCTCAACCACGCGCCAGCGTTCGCCGTGGCCGCTGAGCATGATGATCGGCACGTCGGGCATCGGGAACACGCCCGGCGAACGCACGATGCGCACGAGTTCGGCGCCGTTTAGCAGCGGCATCTCCCAATCGAGGATCACCACGTCGGGGCCGACTGTGCGGATAGTATCGAGAGCGGCAATGCCGTCGCCCGCCTCATAGATATCCTTGACGCCACAATTGACCAGGAGATTGCGGATCATCTTGCGCATGTATTGGTTGTCGTCGACCACCAGCACACAAAGTGCCTGGATGCGATCCGCGACGTCCTTTTTCGACAGCTTTTCTGACATGTCTTAAATCGGTTAGGACCTCAAAGCGTCCATTCCGGGCGCCACACGCATCAGACCATGGCCGCCTTGCGGGTTGGTAAAGCCGCACCGGCCAAGCCGGCCGGCATGGTGAGCATTCCGTTAACGCAGCAATTTGGAAGCGCGTCAGCCGGCCAAGCCTGCCTAACCGAAGCCGAATTCGGCTTCCGCCTTGTAGCTTGAGATCTGGCGTGGCTCCGGCCCGTAATAATCGGTCTTTTTCACTATCCGGCGCGGCTGGACGATGAGGGAGACGAAGCGCGCGAGCAGCGCCTTCGTGGAGACCAGCTTGAGCAGGAATTCGTTGACGCCGAGGCTCACCGCCTCGACCACCCGCGAACGCTCGCCATGGCCGGTGAGCATGATGATCGGCACGTCGGGCAGCGGAAAGGTCTCCGGCGAGCGCACCGTCTTCACGAATTCCGGTCCGTTGGGGCTCGGCATCTCCCAATCGACAATGACGACGTCCGGCAAAAGCGTGCGGATCGCTTCGAGACCCGAGTTACCGTCATTGGCCTCATAGACGATTCTGATGCCGATCGCTTGCAGGAGCGAGCGCGTGACCTTGCGCATGGTGTGCTCGTCGTCGACGATCAGCACCTTCAGCTTGACAAGCTTTTCCGCGATCTGGCTTTCGACCGATTCCATGACGCCCCTATGGTCTCGCAGATGCGATGTGACCACATGCTCCTAAAATCGGCGTGAAATGCATCGATAAAATTCGACGCATTTTAACGTCTCAGCCATTCCGTGCTGCCATGAAGCGTTCCAGCGCGGCTCGCTCCGCTTGCGAAAAGCGCAAGCCAAGCTTGGAACGGCGCCAGAGTACGTCGTCGGCGGTCTGCGCCCATTCCTTCGTCATCAGATAGCGCACTTCCGCTGCCGCGAGATCGGCGCCGAAACGTATGCCGAGATCGTCCAACCGCGTGGCCGTTTGCAGCACCTGTTCCACGCGCGTGCCATAGGCGCCGACCAGCCGCCGCGCATGGTCTTCGGTGAGGAATGGCCAGCGCCGCCGTGTACCCTCGATCAGCGTCGGCGCCCCGTCATAGACGAAGTCACCACCCGGCAGCGAGCTCTTCGCGGTCCACGGCCGCAAGCGCGGGAAGAAAGGCGACAGCCGGGCCAGCACATCTTCGGCAAGGCGGCGGAATGTCGTCAGCTTACCGCCATAGACCGTAAGCAGCGGCGCCGCACCGAAGCTTTTGTCGAGCATGAGCACGTAATCGCGCCCAATATCCTGCGGCTTGCGCGCGCCATCGTCGTAAAGCGAGCGAACGCCGGCGAAGGCCCACACCACGTCCGCCGCCCCAATTGTGGTGCGGAAAAATGCGTTGATCACCCCGCAAAGATAATCGATTTCCTCTCCGGTCGGCGCGACCCCCGCAGGATCGCCGGAAAAGCTCCGGTCGGTCGTGCCGATCAAGGTGAAATCCTGCTGAAACGGGATGGCGAACACGACCCGGCCGTCGGCCGCCTGCAAAATGTAGGCGCGATCGTGATCGTAGAGCCGCCGCACTACGATGTGGCTGCCTTTATCGAGCCGCAGCCGGCGTGGCGGCGACTGCCGCAGCACGGTTTCGGCGACCGTTTCCACCCAAGCGCCGGCAGCGTTGACCAAGACCCGCGCGGTCACCACCTCGCGCTCGCCCCGCGCGTTGAGGACGAGCCGCCACTCGGCGGCGCGTTCCGCGCGGACGCAGCGCGTGCGGGTGCGGATCGCCGCGCCGCGCTCGGCAGCATCGACCGCATTGAGCACCACGAGACGCGCATCGTCGGCAAAACAGTCGGAATATTCGTAGGCGTGATGGAAGCGCGGCTTCAGCGGCTGGCCGGCCGCGTCGATGATGAGATCGAGCACGCGCGTGCCCGGCAGGATCTCGCGCCGGCCGATCAGATCGTAAACGAGGAGGCCGAGCCGGAGCACGAAGGGGGAGCGGCTCCCCGCATCGAGCGGCAGCACGAAGCGAAGCGGCCGGATGAGGTGCGGCGCCATCCGCAGCAGCACCTCGCGTTCGCTGAGCGCGGCGCGCACGAGGCGGAGCGCGCCGTGCTCCAGATAGCGCAGCCCGCCATGAATCAGCTTCGAAGACGCCGACGACGTGCCCGACGCAAGGTCGTTTTGCTCGATGAGCACGACCTTGAGTCCGCGCCCTGCGGCGTCGCGGGCGATGCCAGCGCCGTTGATGCCGCCGCCGATGATGGCAAGGTCGAAATCGGCCACTGATTCTCCCCTCAGGACAGACTATCAAATCCTGATCGTGGCCTTGCCTCCTACCGAAGATCGGCGATGATGCGCGATGGACTTTCGCAATCGCCACGTCGTGATCACCGGCGGCGCCGGCGCACTCGGCACCGCTTTGGTCGCGGCGCTGGTCGAAGCCGGCGCCATTTGCCACGTGCCGTGTCTGGATGAGGCGGAGGCGCAGCGCTTTCGGCTGCGCGAGCACAAGCAGGTCGTGCTCAGCGTCACCGGTAGCCTCGCTGAGGAAAAGCCCATCGCAGGGCTCTATCAGGGGATCGCGCCGCTCTGGGCCTCGATCCACCTCGCCGGCGGATTCGCCGCGGGGCCGCTCCGCGACACCAGCGTGGCGACGCTGCGGCAACAGATCGACATGAATCTCGTCAGTTGCCTGCTCTGCTGCCGCGCCGCGGTCAGCGCAATGGCGGGCAACGGCGGCCGCATCGTCAACGTCGCCGCACGCGCGGCGCTCGAATGGCGAAGCGGCGCCGGCATGGTCGCCTACACTGCGAGCAAGGCCGCGGTCGCGGCGCTGACCGCCGCGCTCGCCGAGGAGGTCGCCAAGGACGGCATCCTCGTCAACGCGGTGGCGCCCTCGATCATGGATACGCCGGCCAATCGCAAGGCCATG
>Ga0187860_1003055_pt1 | contig 13388 bp, 16 predicted proteins | sample June2016WEW_10_4_FD_132981 | JGI IMG/M metagenome (GOLD analysis project Ga0187860, IMG submission 132981) | Peatland microbial communities from SPRUCE experiment site at the Marcell Experimental Forest, Minnesota, USA - June2016WEW_10_40 | ecosystem: Environmental > Terrestrial > Soil >... | reverse complement strand
CGAATTCCTTGGCGATGGTCACGCCGTCGTTGCACACGATCGGCGCGCCCCACTTTCTTTCGATTAGTACGGCCTTCGACCGCGGCCCGAGCGTCACACGGACGGCATCTGCGAGTTGGGTGGCGCCGCGGAGTATCTTTTCGCGGGCGGCAGAGCGGAACAGGACTTGCTTGTGTGCCATTGAACCCATGCCTTGAAACGGCCGCGTCGGACATGACCATAAAAATTATGGTTGAACAGACTTGACTCGTCTTTGATGCATATCAACGCATACCGGCGTGGCCGGACTTGCCCAAATGAACGGCCAATTCGCAGTTCAGTCAGTTTTCGGGGCGCAATCGTATATCTCGTCCAACCCAGAAAACCCGAATGGCATTTCCCCGAGAGAATGAAACGAACGCGAGGCCCGGCGTCTACATGAGGCACAGCCTGCTTACTTGAGTTCGAGCATTCTCAGGCTGCTTGCGAAGGAAGAGGCCAAAGCGCTCTGATGTCTGCCGGCAAGGCATGATGTACATGCTCAATTTCACCGGCCGTGATCTTGTCGGAAAGGAGCTCGAACACGGCACTAATGGCGTCGGGCGTAGAGATAATGGGATCGGCCTTAAAAGCGTCGTCGATGCGCGCAATGAAATCAGCTTTGCTGCGTTTCTTCACCGGCGTCGTAGCCGGCCGCCAATGCTCGTAATAGACTCCACGCAGCAGCTCGGGAAGTTGTGCCCCTAAACCCGCGGCCTCGTTGACCATCAGCCAGTCGCGCATTGTCTGCAGTACAGTTCGAAGCAGGCGGTAAGAGCGGTGTTTGTTCTCCCATCCAAGTCGGGCGTCGAGGTCATTGATCCAAATATGCGTCAGCTGGACGGTGTGATCGATGCTTTCGAGACCCACGGCGCTCATAACCGCCCTCCAACGTTATCATTAAAGCATCCGTCTGAGAACGCTTTGCGTTAGATCAAACATAAATGGCCAATTTGAACGCCAGCACGGCTCATTTGTGGTAGGCGGCTGCATCAGCGAGTTCGTACATCGTCAGCTCCCAAGTAGCGCGAATTTCGTTATGGCGAAGCATATACAAGTTGCCGTCGCTCCCCCTGACCTTGAAGTAGCGATAGTCGGGGCCGTGCCACTGATCGATGTTCTCGGCTATCTCGATCTGCCGGCTGTCGAAACGAATTCGGCGGAGCTTTTCGACGCCTTGGTCCAGATAGGTTTCTGCCTGGACCTGCATGGGGCATGCTCTCCATCGTTTCGGTGCGGGAACTTTCGGCCATTATCCGGCCTGAACGCGCAGGCCCGCGCCACCCGCTCGTCGGACCGAAGTCTCCTCACGGGATGTTCGGACAGGATAGCGGCGGGTCCTTCCGGCCGTGATTCTTCGATCGACTGGTTTTTCGCGTAAGCAGACTCGAGCAGACTCGCGCCCGTATTAGACGTTTCACTGCCGTGCTTCGCTAATCTCGCCTCCGCATGACGCAGCCTTTACTATCCGCAGCAGCCGGTTACCTGCTTTGATCTTGATCAATGTCGTACGAGTGCCTGGAGAGCGCGCGAGCACGCAGCCTACGAACGGGACAGGAAGCATGGGCATCCACCCACAGGGCGAAAGTCGAAACGGGAGCAAACCCAGAAACGACAGCGCCTGGAGGTGGCTCGGCTTCGAAAAGACTTTTCAGGCCTCCGATGTAGTGGCGATGATGGAGCCTCGCCGTCGGGCGATGTCTCTGTGCGTGCGATTCCTGTCCTTAATCCAGAAAAGGCTTGATTCTTGTGGTGTCGGGCACCATTTCTGCGTTTGAGGATGGTGCGGCGAGTACAGCCAAGCGCCGGCCGGCCCTTCCAATTTCCCCCCAATTACAGATCCGCGCCATCCAGCGCCTGTGGTCGTAGAGCTGGGGCTGAGGGCGTACGGGTGCACCAATGCCCCATCCCCAGGCGAGGCGAGCAGGAGCTTCTGCATTTTCATGTCGAAAGATTGTGACGAGATGACATTGTTGCTGAATGAGCCGCTCGGTGGCGATGGCGAGGATTCGTTGCTTGAGCGCCGGGATGGCGCGATTGAACGCGGGGCTTGCGAGGCCTCTATTCTCGATGAGGAGCCCGAGCCGCAATTCCGCCCGATCGAGCCTGCCCCCTCCGACCTAGCCTTTGTTCCGACCATCGCCGGTGAGAGAGCGGCAAGCGGTCAGGCGGATAAGGAAGGTAACGAGCTTGCCCGCGCGAGCGTGACCGCGCCCCAAAATGCTGCGTCTTTGTCTCGCGGCCTGGTCGATGCTTACTTCCGTCAGATGGGCAACGCCGGAGCGCTCTCGCGCGAGGAGGAGATTGCGCTTGCCAAGCGGATCGAGGCGTCCGAGCGGGCGATGCTGGCGGGCCTTTGCCGCATCCCGATGCTCATCGAGCGAATCGCCTGCTGGGTTCATGAAGTTGCCGAAGGGCGACGGCGTCTGGTTGATCTTGTCGGTCTCTCGTTCGCCGGCGATGAGCCGGCTGGCGATGCGGCTGGAGCCGAGCGTCGGAATGGGCTGGACGCACCTGATGTGGCGCATGATTACGACGGCTTGGCGGCTGGCTCCGAGGATGAAGATCCCGAGGCTGTCGCGAACCGAGACGCCGCACAGGCGTCCGTCGCGACCGTACGGCTGCAAACGATTACTGCGTTTGCCGATGAGATCGGCTTGCTGAGCCGAAAGCGCCTCGCGTCCGTCGCCCGCGGCCGCGATTTGGCCAAGCGCAGCCGTGCACGTCTGCACGAACTCACGTCCGGGCTTGCCGGCGAAATCGCGGCGCTTCGGCTGCATCCCGATCGCGTATCAGACCTGATTGAGGAACTAGAGCGCGAGCAGCGGATGCTTCGCGGGCAACAGCCGTCGGAAATTGCGCATCGCGCGGGTCTGCCGGTTTCCGACTTCCGCAACGTCATCGCCGAAGTCAGCAAAGCAAGGCGCGAGATCAAGGCCGCGCGCGAGGAGTTGGTGAAGGCCCACCTCCGTCTGGTGGCTTCGATTGCGCGAAAGTACCATCGCAAGAGTTCGCTGGACCTCCTCGATCTGATCCAGGAAGGCAACATGGGCCTCATGCATGCAATCGAAAAGTTTGACTATCGTCGCGGGGTCAAGGTCTCGACTTATGCTGTCTGGTGGATTCGTCAATCGATCGCGCGCGCTATTGCTGATCAAGCGCGCACGATCCGCATTCCGGTGCATATGACCGAGAACGCAACTAAGGTGTTGCGCGAACGCCGCCGGCTTTACCAGAAGGAAGGACGAGACGCCCAACCAGCTGAGATCGCTGCGCGGATCGGGCTCCCTGTCGCCCGTGTCGAGCAGGTTCTGTCGATGGTGCAGGAGCCGACCTCGCTCGATGCTCCCGTCGGCGAAGATGGCGACGCAACCTTGGGCGATCTGATCAAGGCGCCCGATGCTGTCGATCCGCAGACGGCGGCCGAGGCCAGCGCGTTGCAGAGGATTGTCAGCGAAGCACTTGCCGATCTGACACCGCGGGAGCAGCGCATCCTGCGCCTGCGTTTCGGCATCGGCAGCACAACCGATCATACCCTTGAAGAGATCGGCAAGGAATTCGGGCTGACTCGCGAGCGCATTCGTCAGATCGAAGCGAAGGCACTCGAGAAGCTCCGCCATCCGACCCGCGCACACAAACTTGCGACCTTCATCGACAATTGATCACCCAATAGAACGCTTGACATTCGGACAAGCGATCACGAAAGGCCGGTCGGTCGCCTAATAAACGGTGCCGTTCGGTAATAGACACGGCTGTGAGTATCAATCACCGCCGTCTTCGGGGAACATCGGGAGCAGGTCGTTAAGTATGATCCCCATCGCCCCTTTGACCGGGGCGGCATATTCGTGCGGGCCAAGGTCGTTCGCCGCCTTAGTCAATAGAATACGCGCTTCACTGTTAGAAAGGATGTTCTTGTCGACCAAGGTTCTTAGCAGCGAAACGAGAACGGCGCTTGCTGCATTCCCAAGCTCAAGTTCGCGACCTTGTCCATACATGCCCGTCTCCTTCCGGAGTGTCCGCTCCTATGACTTCAGACCTCCCATTGGAGGTCGTGCGACGCATCAGCCCGCTAGGGGCTGCTTGTCGTAGAGCCAGCCTTCTCCGTTGCATCGCGAGCAGACGCCGCCGTCTCGGCGACCAGTCGCGCGGCAGTCCGGACATTCCGTCCATTCGTCCGCGGCTAACGCACTGCGAATGACACCCGGACATTTGGCCCCGGAGGCAAGTGGCCTCGCGCATTTCTTGCCGATTTGGTCGAATGCCCTAATGATTGTGTGGCATCGGGGGCAGATGCCGACAGGGCGCTCACGCCTGGTGACGTTCAATTCTGCGCTGTTCGACATCAAAGAGCCCCGGCCAGAAAGCGGATTGAGCGGCCTGATATCTCAAATATCGGCCTTCATTATTGATTCGGATCAAATCCGAGCTGTGAACGCTGCCTTTAGATTTGGTTCGTAAGGTCGGATGTGTCCGACAGCTTCCGCGAGTCTATGTCGCAGATAGATATGACGAAAATCACCGCGTCGGAGGCTTGCAGCATCGGCGCCCCGAGACGTCAGACGCGATGCGACGCGCGCTGGAGCAAAGTGTCCTTTACTCCGAGGAGTTCGGTAATGATCTAGTACCCGGAATCATCATTCCGCACAGGCCAAGATGCGACTAAGTGATTCATCCGACTCTCGAATTCTTCGCCCGCGCGAATCACGCTTCGATGAAAGTGGGTACTAGGTCCTGCGTAATTGCGATCGCCGACTACGGCGGTAGCTTGAGCCGGGTGCGCGCCTCGATTTCCGTGCGCTCAAAGCGAGCCGTGCTCGGCGTCAAACGTGACGTCAAATCGGTTTTGACGGATCAACAAATCATCGCCGGCATCGGAAATATCTATCCGGACGAGATCCTGTTTCAGGCGCGTATCGATACCGCTGCGCGCACGGATGAGCTCACGCCGAACCAGATCAGGCGGCTCTTTCTGACCGTGCGCGAAGGGCTGAAGACGGCGATCGCCCATGGTGCCGGCACGGAGCCGCTCACCGAGCGAATGCCCAAGGGCGCCCTTTTGCCCGAGCGCAAAAAGGGAGGCCATTGGCGCCGCTGCCGATCACCCCTGAAGGTATTTAAAGTCGGCGGTCCCACCGCCTATTGCTACCCGCAGTGTCAAAACTGCTGACCGGTCTTGGTCATCCATCGGCGGCATCGCGCGGGGTTCGCCTTTCATTTATCGCCCAATGCTTCATAGCTCGCTCCCGATCGTTTCATGGCGGCGGTGCCACGTGTCACGAATTGCCCCCTCGACGAACCTTACCGGCACCGCAGGTGCTGCCGGATAGTTGTCCTTGAACCAAGCGGACAGCTGTACCGCAAATTCCGACAGCGTTTCCGGTGTATTGCCGGCCACGATTCGTCGATAAGCCTCGGCTTCGAAAATGCGCCTCGCCATTCGACGGCCGGTCCGCGTCTCACTGCCCGCACCGGTCAATTCGTCTGTCATTGTCACGCCTCACCCTATTCTCGGCGCCGATCCATTCATCCGTCGTGCCGCGGCCGAAAAGTGTTCTTCGACGGCAATACGGCTCAAGCGCATAACGTTTAAGTACAGCGCCGTGATGTATCTCAGCCTCGTTAAGTTTCGACGATCTGCAAGGCAAAACCTTGACCGAGATCAATCCCGGGCCGATCGACTTTTACATAGGCGTCGATAGCCGGCGGCTTTCCGATTTTCCGAGAAATGTTAGCGAAGCCCGTAATTGCCATATCGATTATGATGCGTGAACTCTCGGACATGGCGGCGCACGCGCAGGTATTTGCCATCCGCCGCCGGATAGCCGAGCCGGCAAGCGAAAGCGATCTTCATATAGTCGGGAATCCCCAAGATGCGATGCAGATGATCTTCTACTTCCCTGCCGCCAAATACGCTCAAGACCTGCATGCCAATTTTAAGCGTCTCCGCCGCAAGCCACATATTCTCCATCACGCAGCCGAGGCTCATAATGCAGCGTATCTTCCGCGGAAGCGGGAGCCCGTTTCCGCGTGTCATAGATAACGATCAATAGAGTCGGACAGTCCTGCAACGAACTCCCGAGGAATGAATGCTGTAGATCAGTAACATCCTCCTGTTTTGCATTTGGAATCCGCCATGACGTCGGAAACATGCTCGCCAGGAGTCCGGTCTTCTTCAGCAACAATTCGTCCTCCGAAAACGAGAGCTGGGCGTAGTTCTCCCGGATAAAGGTCTCTGACGGTACGGTGCGAATGCTGCCGACCGCTGCCAGGGCCGCCTTGTCGTCGATCAGGATGATTTCGAAATTCTGCATATTGTGGGCGGTGGGCGCCCAGCGCGCGGCCTCCAGGATCCGGAGCAGGACCTGCTCGGATACGCAACGCTTTCGGTCGAACGACACTCGGGAAGAGTGTCGATCGCGAACAATTTCAAAGATGTCGCGCATGAACTGTTCCCGACCGTGATGCGCAGGTTCGCCGACCTCAGGTGCGTGGGTATCCTACGGTCTGTGCGAATGCCACGAACTGGTGATCGGACAGTCGCAACGTCCGCGCGAGTTTGGGATAGTCGACGGCTCCTCGAAAGACCGTTGCGAGCCCTTCCGAGGCGCAGAACAGATAGACATTTTGACCGATGAACGCTGCATCGACGGAGGCGTACAGTCGACGCTCCTCTGCCGAGATATCCGTCATGCGCTCGCCGTGGGCGACATAGATCAGGTTGAGCGGAGCGGTCGCCACAAAGTCCTGATGACCAGTCTGCCCGCGGATATCGTCCGCGAGATGAAGCAGCAGGGTGTGCGCCGTCGGCTCGTAAACAAAGACTCCGTCGGCCAGCGCTAGACAGAGGTCGATCACCATCACATGACGCCAGTAGGGCGCGGTACGGTCGCCGCTCGGGCGATTGATACCGAAAGCCGCCCACAACAAATCGGACAGAAGCTGTTTCGGAATTTGCCGATCCGAATACTCGCGGGTCGAACGCCTCTGTTGCAGGGCTGAGATCAACGGCATGCCTCCGCTTTGTCGCGGCGGCGGCAAGTCCATGATCTTTGGTCGCTGGCTGACGGCTCCAGCCACACCTTGCGGAGTTTCGGTTTTGGCTTGGTGCTGAGGCATCATATTCGCTCCTCATCAACGCGATTTCGTCGCCGATGGGCGGCGGAAGAATTCGCAGAAAACCGATCAACAACCCTATCGAGCCGCGACTAAATTATATTGACTTATATCAACAATGATCTTTCGGACCGATCGTCGTACGTGCAGTTGGGTCGGTTAATTGCGCCCACGATTTCCAGCTGCTCACGAGCCGACTTCCTGAACCTGCCGGCCGGCAAAGGCGGCCATGACCTCATTCAGAAGGCGCGCCTCCTGCCCGCTATACCGTGGAGAAAAATGAAACGGCTCAACCCGGCGCACGGCGGCTGCGCGCGCGATCGATCCGGCGGCCGCCGTCGTCAAATGCGCGCGCTCGGCCGCGAGCGCCGCATCAGCTTCCGCAAAAGCGGCCTCTATGAACAGTACATCAGCATTCAGGGCGAGCCGAACGCTCGCCTGTCGATTGGCAACCGTATCTGCCACATCGGTCACATAAGCGATCTTCTGGCCGGGTGTAACCGTCACCGCAGAGCGCAGCTCCCCAAGCAGCATTGCGCGTTCATTCGACGTCTTCGACCTCGATCCGACCTGAATTGGATAGTTGTCCCGCCGGTTCTCGATCACTGCGCGCTTGAGTTCGCGTAACCAGGGCCCGACCGGTAGCCCCAATTCGCCGAGCCGGCTCTTCCAGACATTGACGTGAGTGGCCTCCGCGATCGTAAACCCCAAGCATGGGGTGCGATGCTCCAAAACAGCGGTTGTGACCCGGAACGTCGGTTCGCTATAGAGGACCCCCTCGATGAGGCGACCACTTTGGGCCGCCTCAACCGCAAACGTATTTTTAAGGCGCAATCGCGCCGTGCGGGTTGCAAGATCGGAATCGATTTCAGTTACGACAAAGATCAGGTCGAACATGAAACGATCGATAAGATTCCAACGATAGGCAATGAGCTTGTGATGAACCTGATCGATGAAGCCATTCGGTCCATAGAGCCGGATCGTCTTCTCCCGCCCGACCAATATCCTCAATAGGCGATCAAATCCAATGAAGTGGTCGATGTGCGCGTGCGAGACAAAGACGTGTTCGAGTCGCTGGATTTTTCGCGGCGACAAATTCGATATATCGCCGAGATCAAACATGATCGCGCGCTTTTCAAACAGCGTCTCGATATAGAGCGCCGGATCGCCGAATCGCCCATTGACCAGAGTAGGGTGCAGGAGCGGTCGCATGGGACAAGTTTATAGCCTCTGCCAAGCGGAGCGACTTTGCGCCAGATCACAATCTCCAGCCGACCGAAATGGTTCTCGCCAAAGCGATAACTGCTTCGGGGTGCACCCGGACCGCGGCCGCTCGCTGGTCTTGATCAGCATCAATCCATTCGAAGCGCTGCAGGCGCATCCTGCCGCCCTTCGGCGTGTTGGAGAAAACCCATGGAGTTGCGATCAAGCGGCTTTCGCAATGGAACTACGATCCCACGTCGGTTTACCTGTGACGGCGAGAATGTGTCGCCGCCATTGGAATGGAGCGGCGCACCGGCGGGGACCCGCAGCTTCGTCCTCCTCTGCGATGATCCCGATGCGCCTGCAGGCACTTGGCACCATTGGGCGGCCTACGACATTCCCGCGGACCGGACCGGACTGACCGAGGGCGCTGCCCGGGACGGATCGGCGAAAAACTTTAAACAGGCAATCAACGACTTTCGGAAGCCGGGATACGGCGGCCCTTGCCCGCCCCACCGTCACGGACTCCACCACTATCACTTTCGCTTGTTGGCCCTCTCCATCGATCTGCTGCCGCTCCGCAACAAGCCATCCTGCAGTGAGGTCGAACGAGAGGCGCGCAAGCATGCCATCGCCGAAGCAACCCTCGTCGGGCTTTACCAGCGATGATGTTCCCGAGCCCGGAGGATCCCGAACAGGCATACACTGCATCCGGCGCTCCACAGGCACGCGTATTTGTTGGCCTGAAGATCGTGCCAAAGATCGCAACTGAACTCGCCGAGCTTGCCGTAGGTCTCGAAAAACTGTCGGTCCGGCCGATCGCGCCTGCCGATATTCACCTCACTCTTGTGCCGCCGTGGAACGAGACTTCCATACCCGACGCAATCGAGAAGCTGACCCGCGTGGCCAGCGGGTTCGGCGCTTTCTGGTTAATCTTCCAACATGTCGGTTACGGGCCGCTGCCGAGACGACCCCGTCTGCTCTGGGCGGACTGTGCAGCTACCGATGAAATCGCCGCATTGCACACAGCACTCCTTCAAGCCTACGGACAGACGGACGAGCGTCCGTTTCAGCCGCATGTCACGCTCGCGCGACTTCGCGCAAATGGAGCGGCAATAGCCCGAAAACATCCAATTGATCGGCCGCTGTCGTTGACGCAGCGCGTCGAATCGATCGAGCTCTTTCAATCGCCTCCGCCCGGCGCGAGTGGCTATCAGGTCCTCGCCTCATTGCGATTGGGGGAAACTATGAGTTCAGCGCCGATACCTTAGGGCTTCCGAGGGTCACCCATGCATATTCGCATGATTGATCTGAATCAGCCCGGCGCCAGGGATTCCGTGGTCAGTATTACTGAATCCGGTAGGTTGGGCGATGCGACACATCATGGTAGCAACGGACGGCTCGGAGGGCGCGGACCGCGCGGTCGATGCCGCGGCGGAGCTTGCCAAACCATTCGGCGGCGAATTGCTGATCGTTACCGTTGGCGGGAATCTTTCGGGTGAGGAAATGCGGCAGCTTGAGCGCGCCGAAGGGAATATCGGCGATGCTTTGGATGTGCTTTCGAAGCAAATCCTCGCAGCGGCTAAGAACCGAGCAGAACGTCTTGGCATAGACAACGTTCAGCTTCGACCTGCGTGGGGTGATCCTGCGCAATCGATTATCGAAATCGCCGCGCGGGAGGCCACTGACGCGCTTGTGGTTGGGCGGCGCGGCCGGGGCCAATTGGCCGGCTTACTGCTTGGAAGCGTGTCCCAAAAGATTGCGAGCCTCGCCCCATGCACCGTGGTCATCGTTCCATAGCTGCAAGAGGCACGTATCGTGACGGCTGGACTCGATCTTGCTCAATCGCAGGCTTACATGCGTGGCAACAATGTTGACGCAACCGAAACCCAACGACGGAGCGTAGCGACCATGCCGAGCCTCGAAGAGCTGAGCTTCGCGGTCAATGCCGCGAAAGAGTGGATCGATGACCTCTTGCGGCGCCCAGGTTGCAGTGATCGGGAACGAGTTTATCTGGTTCTGCTCGCGTCATTGCATGCGCTGCGTGATGCGGTAGCGCGGGACGAGGCTGTCTACATCGGGGCGCAACTTCCGCCGTTGCTGCGCGGCCTTTACTATGAAGGCTGGCATCCCAGCACACGCCCAGCCATTCGCAGCCGCGCTGCGTTCCTGGAACGCATCCATGACGGCGTACACCGCGACGCGGGCGTCGATGCAGAAAAAGTCGCTCGGGCCGTGTTTGCCTTGCTCGCGGCGCGGTTGCCTGCGGCGGAGGTCGAAGATGCCAAGGCCTCCACGCCGAAGCAGCTGCACAACCTATGGCCCAGCTGAGGCCATGCTTAGGTGATGAAACGGACGACCCCGTTACAGAGGTTCTTACGAAACCGACCCCCCTTATAATTGTACATCGGCGGCCTGCTTTCGGCCGGGAAATTGCGCCAATGGTGTGGCAACAGCCCCGTTATCATGGACCGACGGCAACAGCGAATAAGAGAACGCAGCGTGCCAGCCCAGAACGCCCCGATAGATGCCGTAATGGACGCCGTCCGAAATCTGTTCGGCATAGTTGACATCTTGCGCCGCGCACAGGGCAACGCGGCTGCAGCATTTGGATTTGGCCCAAGCGAGTGTGCCTATCGAATAGTTGCCTCCGGATCGTATTGGCGCCTCCGCGACTATGGCAATCACGAGACATCGCATCGCCTGCTCATTGTCGCGGCCCCGATCAAGCGCCCATACATTTGGGACCTTGCTCCCTCGGCGAGCGCGATCCGCTACTGTCTACAAGAAGGCTTGCATGTGCATCTCTTGGAATGGTTGCCGGCATCACGCCGCACCAGCAACAATGGCCTCGATGAGTGCGCGCTCGCCATTTCCGATTGCATCGCAAAGGTATCGGTTGGGGCCGGAGGCTCAAAGCCGTTTCTGATCGGTCATTCGCTTGGCGGCACGCTTGCGGCGATATATGGCGCTATGGCACCTGCAACTATCCGCGGTCTCGTGCTCCTTGGCGCGCCGCTGTGTTTCCAGCCAACGCAAAGTCAGTTTCGGGATGCACTCGTTTCGTTGGTACCATCTACACTATCCGATGCGGACCCATTTCCCGGCTCGCTCCTGTCCGAGGTGAGTGCCTTGGCATCGCCAGGCACGTTCATTTGGTCGAGGCTGATGGACGCTGCATTGAGTCTCACAGATCATCAGGCGATGGAGATTCATGCGCGAATCGAGCGCTGGACGCTCGATGAGATTGCTCTACCCGGCAAGCTGGTGCATCAGATCGTCGAATGGCTCTATCGCGAAAACCGCCTTTGTCGCGGAGTCTTGAAGATCGGCGACACGCTCGTCGACCCGGCCAGCTTATCAGCTCCTACCCTTGCAATCGTTAACACGGCCGACGAGGTCGCGCCTCTGGTCTCGCTCAAGCCTTTCACTGATGCAATACCAGCAAAGAATGTGCGCATCATTGAATATCGGGGCGAAGTCGGAGTATGTCTGCAGCATCTCGGTATCCTGGTCGGGCGGGAAGCACGAACGAAGGTCTGGCCAGACATCATCGCCTGGCTCAATTCCCGAAGCTGAAGCGGAGGTAATCTTTGAGGGGGCACCGGCTGTTCCTATGCGGTGACGTGATGACCGGGCGCGGCATTGACCAAGTGTTACCGCACCCATGTGATCCCGTTCTCCATGAGAGCTATGTAGAATCGGCGATAGACTATGTGCACCTCGCCGAAGCCGCAAATGGTCCGATTCCGCGCGGTGTGGATCCTTCATACCTCTGGGGCGTCGCCCTGAACGAATTCGATCGCATGCGGCCAGACGCACGCATCATCAATCTCGAAACCAGCATCACCCGCAGCGAGGACTACGCGCGCAAAGGTATCAATTACCGGATGAGCCCCGAGAACGCGGACTGCCTGCAGGCCGCCGCCATCGATTGCTGCGTGCTCGGCAACAATCACATCCTCGATTGGGGCCGGCGCGGGCTGCTCGACACCTTGGCCACTCTCGAGCATCTTAAGATCAAGACGGCCGGCGCCGGACGAAATTTCGGCGAAGCCAGCACGCCCGCGGCGTTGGATATCGTTGGGGATGGTCGTGTGCTGGTGTTTTCGTTCGCCTCTGTGACGAGCGGGACTCCCCGCAGTTGGGCTGCGACCGGCGAGAGTCCAGGCATTAATCTCCTCACCGAACTTTCTGAGGCAGACGCCGTACGGGTCGCCGCTGAGATCGCGCGCATGGCGAAGCCGGGCGACCTGATCATTGTTTCGGTGCATTGGGGGCCGAACTGGGGCTACGATATTCCACCCGAGCAACGACGTTTTGCTCATGCGCTGATCGACAAGGCCAATGTTTCCATTATCCACGGCCATTCTTCGCATCATCCAAAGGCCATCGAGGTTTACCGCGATCGGCTCATTCTCTATGGCTGCGGCGACTTCCTGAACGACTACGAAGGGATCAGAGGTTATGAGCAATATCGGGATGACCTGGTTTTGATGAATTTCGCCGACATCGAGCCGGCGGGGACTCTTGCTGCGCTCGAAATCGTTCCGCTCCAGATCCGGAACTTCCAACTCGTTCGCCCGTCCAAGCAGGACATCTACTGGATGCAACAGACCTTGGATCGGGAAAGCCGGAAATTCGGAGCCGGCGTCACCTTGAACCCGGACGGTCGGCTTGTTGTGTCATGGAAGCGAGCGACATGATCGGATAGCGGGGGGTTATCTAGGCCGCAGGCTACTACATGCAAGCGGACCGGCGACGGCACGATCTTAGTGCCAACGTCTCATCAGCATAGCGCTGCGCACCCGGCGCTCGGCCAGCGCCAGAGCTGCGGCACGCGGCAGCGTCTTGTCGCGCCGGCTTTCTTCCAACACCGCCCGCGTATTGGCGCGAACTCGCTCGTCAATGGAGTCAAAGGCGGCGCGTTGCGTGCCGCCGCGATATTCCATCGCGGCACAGATGACGCCGCCGGCATTGGCGATGAAATCCGGTATCACGAGAATACCGCGCGCGTGTAACGCCTGCTCCGCTTCAAGCGTGCATGGATTATT
>Ga0187860_1003052_pt1 | contig 13395 bp, 11 predicted proteins | sample June2016WEW_10_4_FD_132981 | JGI IMG/M metagenome (GOLD analysis project Ga0187860, IMG submission 132981) | Peatland microbial communities from SPRUCE experiment site at the Marcell Experimental Forest, Minnesota, USA - June2016WEW_10_40 | ecosystem: Environmental > Terrestrial > Soil >... | reverse complement strand
TTCCCTCCCCACAAGGGGGAGGGGAAAAGATGACCCGCCTCATGTTCATGATGTCATCGGGCGGATTGACCGCGGCGGAGCTGTTCCGCGGCAAGGACGCGATCCTCTCGGGTCCCGCGGCCGGCGTCGTCGGCATGGCCGCGACCGGGCGGGCGGCGGGTTTTACGCGGCTCATCGGCTTCGACATGGGCGGCACCTCGACGGATGTGTCGCATTTTGCCGGCGAATACGAGCGCACGTTCGAGACGGAAGTCGCCGGCGTGCGCATGCGCGCGCCGATGATGCTCATCCACACGGTGGCGGCCGGCGGCGGCTCGATCCTGCACTTCGATGGCGCCCGCTTTCGCGTCGGCCCCGACTCCGCCGGCGCCAATCCCGGGCCAAAATGCTATCGGCGCGGCGGTCCGCTCGCCGTGACCGATGCCAATGTCATGGTCGGCAAGCTTGTTCCCGATTTCTTTCCGAAGATATTCGGACCGCAACAAAAGGAGCCGCTCGACGCCGACGCAGTGCGCGAGGCCTTCGCGGCGCTCGCCAAGGACATCGGCGGCGGCCGCTTCGGCGAACAGGTCGCCGACGGCTTCATCAAGATCGCGGTCGAGAACATGGCGAACGCGATCAAGAAAATCTCGGTGCAGCGCGGCTACGATGTGACCCGCTACGCGCTCAACTGTTTTGGCGGCGCCGGCGGCCAGCACGCGTGCCTGGTCGCCGATGCGCTCGGCATGACGCACGTACTGATTCACCCGTTCTCGTCGCTTTTGTCGGCTTACGGCATGGGGCTCGCCGACATCCGCAGCGTTCGCCAGCAGGCGATTGAAGAACCGTTCGGCGAGAAAGCGCGGGCGGCGCTTGCGCGCGCGGCGCGCAAGCTTGCGCGTTCGGTGATTGACGAGGTGTCGGGGCAAGGGGTTTCGGCGGACAAGATTACCAAGCAAGTGCGCGCGCATATCCGCTATGCCGGTACGGACACGGCGTTAATCGTTGATGCGGGCGCCTTTCATTTTCCCCTGAACGAAAAAGCGCAATTGGCGCCGCTCGCGAAAATGAAATCCGCTTTTGAGCGTGCGCATAAAGCGCGCTTCGGCTTCGTCGATCGGGCCAAGGCCCTTGTCATCGAGGCGGTGTCGGTCGAGGGGGTCGGCGGGGGTACGACTTTCAGGGAGAAGGCGCAAAAAATCCGCCGAAGCAAGCCTCCGGCGCCGGCGCGCCGGACGCGGTTTTTCTCCGGCGGCAAATGGCGACCCGCGCTCGTCTACGTGCGCGAGACGCTCGAGCCCGGGCACAAGGTGGAGGGCCCCGCCATCATCATCGAGCCGCACCAGACCGTCGTCGTCGAGCACGGCTGGCAAGCCGAGCTGACGGCAAAAAATCACCTGATGCTGCAGCGGATAAGAAAACTCGTGCGGCCGCGCGCCGTCGGCACCCGCGCCGATCCGGTCATGCTTGAAGTGTTCAACAATCTGTTCATGTCGATTGCCGAGCAGATGGGCGTGGCGCTGCAGAACACGGCTTATTCGGTCAACATCAAGGAGCGGCTCGATTTCTCCTGCGCCGTGTTCAGCGGCGGCGGCTCGCTGGTTGCCAATGCGCCGCACATGCCGGTGCATCTCGGCTCGATGGATCGCGCGGTCGAAACCATCATTCGAGAGAACAACGGAAAAATTCGCCCGGGCGACATCTATGCCATCAACGCGCCCTACAACGGCGGCACGCATCTGCCCGACATCACCATCTGCACGCCGGTGTTCGACGGCCGCACAATCCTGTTCTGGGTCGCCTCGCGCGGCCATCACGCCGACGTTGGCGGGATATCGCCCGGCTCGATGTCGCCGAACGCCACCACGATCGAGCAGGAAGGCATCTACATCGACAATTTCAAGCTCGTCGACCGCGGCCGCTTCCGCGAGAAGGATATCTACGCCCTTCTTACAAGCGGCAAATATCCGGCGCGCAATCCGGTGCAGAACGTCAATGATCTGAAGGCGCAAATCGCCGCCAACGAGAAGGGCGCGCAGGAACTGCGCAAAATGGTGCGGCACTTCACGTTGCGGGTAGTGCGCGCCTATATGCGGCACGTCCAGGATAACGCGGCGGAAAGCGTGCGCCGCGTGATCGACCGGCTGCACGACAGCGCGTTCTCAGTCGAAATGGATCAGGGCACCATGATCAAGGTGCGCATCACGGTCGACAAGAAGAAGCGCGAGGCGACCGTGGACTTCACCGGAACAAGTCCGCAGCAGCCGAACAACTTCAACGCCCCCGAGCCGGTCACTCGCGCCGCGGTGCTTTATGTCTTCCGCGTCATGGTCGATGACGACATTCCGATGAACGCCGGTTGCCTGCGCCCGATCCGCATCATCATTCCGAAAAAGTCGCTGCTATCGCCGGAATTTCCGGCCGCCGTGGTCGCCGGCAACGTCGAAACCTCGCAGGAGGTGACCAATTGCCTGTTCGGTGCGCTCGGCGCCATGGCGGCAGCGCAAGGCACCATGAACAATCTCAATTTCGGAAATGCGCGCTACCAGTATTACGAGACGATCTGCTCCGGCTCGCCGGCGGGTCCCGGCTTTCCCGGCACCGATGCCGTGCATACCCACATGACCAATACGCGGCTCACCGACCCGGAAATCCTGGAATTCCGCTATCCGGTCCTGCTCGAGGATTTTCACATCCGAAAGGATTCTGGCGGGCGGGGGCGCTGGAATGCCGGCGACGGCATCGTCCGCGCGATCCGCTTCCTGGAAAAAATGGAATGCACGATCCTTTCCGGCCATCGCCGCGTGCGGCCGTTCGGGCTTGCTGGTGGCGGGGACGGTCAGGTTGGCGAGAACCGGGTGCGGCGCAAGGATGGCCGGCTGGAGAAACTTAAGGGCTGCGATGCGACGGTGTTGGAGGCCGGAGAGGCGATCATCATCCAGTCACCGACCGCGGGCGGCTACGGAAACCCGGACTCGTCGTAAGGTCGCAGCGGGATTAGTGCGCACTCACCTCGGCAGTGACCGGAGGCGGGCGGCGCATGAGCCATACCAGGCCGGCGAACACCATGAACATGAGGCAGAGCAGCAGGAAAACATCGGCGAACGCCATCACGGTGCCCTGAAGGCGCGTGAACAGGAAAAGCTGCTTGAGCGCCATGTTTTGCGCGTCCGAACCCGGAATGCGCGCGGCGAGGCCGTTGAGCGTTTCGAGTACCGGCTTCCGCGCCCAGGTGACGGATTCGTGAAGGCGCGCCAAGTGCAAGTCGATACGCTTGTCGAGAACGGTATTAAGGCCGGCGAGGCCGACCGCGCCGCCGAGATTGCGCGTCAAGTTGAACAGCCCGGACGCATTCTTCAATCTGTCCGGCGCTAGCGTGCCAAGCGATATGTTGGTGATCGGCACGATCGCAAACATCATGCCGAATCCGCGCAGGACTTGCGGTATTAAAAGCTGCCAGAAATCCCAGTCCCTTGTCAGGTAGCTCATTTGCCAATTGCTGATCGCAACGATCGCGAATCCGGCGGTCAACATGAGGCGTGCGTCAATCCGCGTCATGAGGCTGCCGACGATCGGTGCGGTCAAGAACATCGTGGCGCCGGAAATGAACAGGGTCTGGCCGATCATCAGGGCGTTGTAGCCGCGGATTTCGCCGAGATAGATCGGATAAAGATAGGTGAGACCGTAGAGACCGATTCCGAGCACAAACGAAAACATGCTGCCGAGCGCGAAGTTGCGATCGACGAACGCCCGCAGGTCCACGATCGGCTGCCGCGCTATCAGCACGCGAGCGAAGAAGATCACGGCCGACGCCGCCGAAACCGCGGCGGCGAAGGCGATGGTGGAATCCTCGAACCAATCGTAGCGCGGGCCGTCTTCCAGCACATATTCGAGCGCTCCTAAAAACAGCGCCATGAAGATCAGGCCGATCCAATCGAACCGCTCGAACAGCGAAAGATTCGGCTTGTCGAAGTCGATCAGGGTTATCGCTGCGATCGTCACCAGGATGCCGGGCACGATGTTGATGAAAAACAGCCAGTGCCACGACAGCATGTCGGTCAGATAGCCACCGACCGTCGGGCCGATGGTCGGAGCGAGCGTAGCGACGAGCCCGATGATCGGCGTGATGATTGGTTGTTTCGAGCGCGGAAAGATGGTGTAGGCGGACGCAAACACCGTCGGCACCATGCCACCGCCGATGAAGCCCTGCAGCGCGCGCCAGACGATCATCTGACCCATCGTCGAGGTCAGCCCGCACATCAGGCTTGCGAAGGTGAACCCGGCGGCCGCGCCCGCAAACATGATGCGCGTGCCGAGCGCGCGCGAGAGAAAGCCGGACAGCGGAATAGCGACCACTTCGGCCATCAAGTAGGACGTCTGCACCCAGGTGATTTCGTCGCTCGAAGCGGCGAGGCCGGCTTGAATCTCCGACAGCGATGCCGACACGACCTGGATGTCCAGGAACGCCATGAACATGCCGAAGCACATAGCCAGAAAGGCAAGGATGCGCAGCGGATCGACATGCTCGGAGTCAGGCGATGCAATCGCCGGCTGGGCAGGGAACGCGGTTGCGGCGGCTTGTGCCATCGGCGGCCTCGGCGCTCTATCGCTCGTTACGAAATGGCTCGGTCATCCGGGAAATCCGGGTTGAACTTTTTCAGTGCGCTTGCGGAACCGGTTCGCCTTTCAGCCAGGCCGAGATCATCGCGTTTACCGTCTCCGGGGCTTCCTGCTGGACCCAGTGGGAGACGCGGGGGAGGTAGCGGAGGGTGAGGTCGCGGACCAGGGCGTCGGTGCCGTCGGTGAGTTCCTTGCCCAAGGCCATGTCTTCCTCGCCCCAGATCATCAGCGTGGGGGTCTCGATGACGGGCAGCCCGACGGGCTGCGGCGGCGGATAGCGCAGAAGGGCGCGGTAGTAGTTAAGCATCGCGGTCAGCGCGCCGGGCCGGAGTGCGTTCTGCTGGTAGACTTGCAAAACCTCCTTGGGGAAACGGCGTTTGTCGACTGCCATGTCGCGGATTACACGCCCGATCACGCGGGCGCCATCTGCGGCGAGCCACCGTTCGGGCAGCCAGGGGAGTTGGAAGAAGAAAATATACCAGGAACGGCGGAGCTGGCGGAGCGTGCGCAACCCGGCGGCGAATTTCGCCGGGTGCGGCATGTTCATGACGATGAATTTCTCGATCGGGCGAGGCGGGCGGAGGACGAAGGCCCAGGCGATCGCGCCGCCCCAATCATGACCGACCAGGCAGACCGGGCCGGTGATGCCTTTCGCGCGCGCGGCATCGATCAGTCCGGCGACGTCGGCGACGAGGTTCGGGAGTGCATAGGCGGCGACTCCCTCGGGGCGATCGCTGTCGCCGTAGCCGCGGAGATCGGGCGCCCAGGCGGTGTAGCCGAGCTCGGCGAGCAGCGGGAGCTGGTGGCGCCAGGAAAAGCGCGATTCTGGGAAGCCGTGCAGGCAGAGTGCGAACTTCTCGCCCGAGCCGGCGCGGTCTACCGCGAAGTCGAGGCCGTTGGCGCGGACGCGGATGGTTTCGATCGCCATGTTATCAGCGTGCCGATGCGCTCTTCGCTTGCAGCGGTGCGCCGCTGTCGGCCAGCGCGCTCGATTTTGTGTTTACGCTGACCACCACCGACATGCCGGGGCGCAACAGCCCCTCGCGCGCGACCGCGACCGGCACGCGGATGCGCACCGGGAGCCGCTGCACGATCTTGGTGAAGTTTCCCGTGGCGTTGTCCGGCGGCAGCAGCGAGAACACCGCGCCAGAGGCAGGCGAGAAACTTTCGACCGTGCCCTGGATCGTGTGTTCGGGCAGCGCGTCGACCGAGATCGAGGCCGTCTGACCGGGGCGCAGGCGCGCGACCTGGGTCTCCTTGAAATTGGCGGTGACGTAGACTTCGTCGAGCGGGACCAGGCTCGCCAGCCGCTGGCCGATCTGCACGTAGTCGCCGGTCTGCACGGCGCGATTGCCGATCACGCCGTCGAGCGGCGCGTGGATGACGGTGAAGGACAAATCACGCTCGGCCTTGGCCAGCGCTGTCTTGAGCTCGTCGAGCGTGCTGATCGCCTCTTGTCGTTGCCCCTTGAGGACGTCGACGTTGGCGGCCGCCGAATCGATCGCGGCGCGCGCGCCTTGCACGCCGGCGACGGCCTGGTCTCGGTTCGCTTGCGCCTGCTCCAGCAACTGGCGGCTTGAGGCATCGCGCGCGACCAACGCCGTCTGGCGGATGAGCTCCAGCTCCGTGCGCGTGGCCGCCGCCTGGGCGGAGACCAGCTGTGTCCTGGCTTGCTCGACTGCGGACTCCTGGGCTGTGATCTGGTGAGCCATACGCGCGATTGTCGCTTCTTGAGTCGCGACTTTCCCACGCGCGGAGTCGACCGCGAGCCGATAGTCGCCATCGTCGAGCGTGGCGATCACATCGCCCGTGTGCACGTAGGTGTTGTCCGTAACCGGGACGCTCGCGAGATACCCGGAGACTTTGGCGGCGAGCGTCGTGTTGTACGCTTGCACGTAGGCGTCATCGGTCGCGACCGTGAAACGGCCGACCGTCAACCAGTCGTAGCCGAACCAGCCCGCCACGCCGACGACGAGCGCCACGATCGCGCCCAGCACGAGCGTGCGGCGGCTTAGCCGCCGCGCCCAGTCTTGACCGGCCGGGCCTGTTGCTGCGGCTTCGGCCGGAGAAGGCTGCTTCGGCGCCTCGGCGGTGACTTGTTTGAGTTGCGCCGGCTCTGCCCGCTCGGCTTCGTGGATCGCGGCGGTTTCATCGGCCAGCTGGCTCTGTGGGCCTGAATCGACCCGGAGCCGGGAGGGGCTGCCATCCCTCTCTTGGTTACGATACATGCGCCGCACTCCTTTGATGGTCCGGCAGCCTTTAGTCCTGCAGTCTTGGATCGGATGACCGAACCGTTCGGTCATCAATAAACCGGTAGAAGTCACGAGTCAATATTGACCGAACCGTTCGGTCAATATATATGGGGTTTGGCGATATTCGAACAATTACCGGCTGTTAGGGTGCCACTGGCGGCCGTCAGCAGCGTAAAAGGCTTGGAAATGAGCGAACAAGCGATCTTGGAGCGGGTCTCATCCGCGCCGGCCGACGAGGACAGCGCCAAGCGCCGGCAGATCATTCAAGGTGCGCGCGCTGTGTTCCTGGCTCAGGGTTTTGACGCGGCCAGCATGAACGACATCGCCCGTGCCGCCGGCGTCTCCAAGGGCACGCTCTATGTGTATTTCAAACACAAGGAGCAATTGTTCGAGGCGATCATCGAACAGGAATGCGAAGCGCAGGCCGAAGGAATCTTCGATCTCGACCCGACTGATCACGACGTCGAGGCGGTGCTCATGCGGCTCGGCCTCGCCTACATCAGATTTCTATGCCGGCCGGAGAAGGCCTCGGCGATTCGCATGGTGATCGGCATTGCCGACCGGATGCCAGAGCTTGGCCGCAAGTTTTACGAAAGCGGCCCGGCAAGAGGGATTGCGCGGCTTGCCGACTATATCGCGGCGCAGGTCGAGGCCGGCCTGCTCGTCGTCGAGGACTGCGAAATCGCCGCCGCGCAGCTCATGGAAGCCTGTCAGGCGATGCTGTTCAAATCGATGGTGTTCAATTTCGTACCCGAGCCGACACCGCAGCAGATTGAGCGCGTGGTACGGATTGCGATTGACGCGTTTCTCGCGGCCTATCGCGTGCCCAAGAAGTCCTAGCTCGCGTGCGAGCTTGGCGCCGGCTTCCGCGAAATCGAATATCTCATATCGGCCGTGTTGCCCTGCCAGAAGAAGCTGTAGTCGATGTTTAGGGTGCCGCCATCTGACAGCGGAAGCACGACGTTGCAGGCCACTTGATCCTTTTTGCTCGAAATCGTCTTGATCGGCTCGTCGCGCAGCGGCTCGACCTTAAGCTGCTTGAGGACATCGGACAGCGTTTGCTTGGCGCGGCCTGAATCGCATTCCGGCAGCACGAAACGTTCCTGCAAGCCCCGATACAGCAACACACCGGCGAACGCGACCGCCGGAATGCCGATCAGCCGGAACAGCAAACGATTCGATGCGCCGGCGGACAAACGCGTAGCGGACCACCGCGTGGAGCGCGTGGGAGTGCGTGGCTTGGGTTTTGGGTCTTCCGCCGCCATCGGCAATTGCTCTCAGATGGCTTTGGCGATCTCTTCCGTTATCTTCTTGGCATCGCCGAGCAGCATCATGGTGTTGTCGCGATAGAACAGCGGATTATCGATGCCGGCGTAGCCCGACGCGAGTGAGCGTTTGTTGAACATCACCGTGCCCGCTTTCCACACCTGCAGCACCGGCATGCCGTAGATCGGCGATTTCGGATCGTCTTCGGCCGCCGGATTGGTGACATCGTTGGCGCCGATCACATAGGCGACGTCGGCTTGAGCGAATTCCGAGTTGATGTTCTCGAGCTCGAAGACTTCGTCATAAGGAACGTTGGCCTCGGCGAGCAGCACGTTCATGTGGCCCGGCATGCGGCCGGCAACCGGGTGGATCGCGTATTTGACCTCGACCCCGGCGGCCTTGAGTTTATCCCCCATTTCGCGCAGCGCGTGCTGCGCTTGCGCCACCGCCATGCCGTAGCCCGGCACGATGATGACCTTCGAAGAATTCTTCAGAAGATAGGCCGCATCTTCTGCTGAGCCGAGCTTGACCGGCCGGTTCTCGGCGGCGGCGCTCGGGCCCGCTACTTCGCCGCCGAAGCCGCCCAGGATCACCGAAATGAACGAGCGGTTCATGCCCTTGCACATGATGTAGGACAGGATCGCGCCCGAGGAGCCGACCAGCGCGCCGGTGATGATCAGCGCGGAATTGCCCAAGGTGAAACCGATGCCGGCGGCGGCCCAGCCGGAATAGGAATTGAGCATCGAGATCACGACCGGCATGTCGGCGCCGCCGATCGGGATGATGATGAGCACGCCAAGCAGGAACGAGACAGCCGCGATCAGCCAGAAGGTGAGGTGCTGTTGCGCCTCGAAGAACCAGACGATGAGGGCGACGAGAGCGACCGCCAGCGCGATATTGATGACGTGTCGGCCCGGCAGCGTGATCGGCTTGCCGCTCATGCGGCCGGAAAGCTTTAGGAACGCGATCACCGAGCCAGTGAAGGTGATGGCGCCGATGGCGACGCCGAGCGACATTTCGATCAGGCTTTGGCCGTGGATGGCGCCTTCGGCGCCGATGTCGAAGGCCGCGGGCGTGTACAGCGCGCCGGCAGCGACCAGCACCGCGGCCATACCGACCAGTGAGTGGAAGGCGGCGACCAGCTCCGGCATCGACGTCATTGGCACGCGCCGAGCGATCACGGCGCCCGTACTGCCGCCGATCGCGACGGCGATGATTACCAGCGCCCAGGCGCCGAGCCCGGCCGGCGGATGCGCGGCGAGCGTGGTGGCGACCGCGATCGCCATGCCGATCATGCCGAACAGATTGCCCTGCCGGCTGGTGGTCGGATGCGAGAGGCCGCGCAGCGCCAGGATGAAGAGGACTCCGGCGACCAGATAGGCCAGCGCGGCGAAATTGGCGCTCATGTTACTTCTGCTTCCGTTGGAACATACTGAGCATGCGCTGCGTCACCAGAAAGCCGCCAAAAACATTGACCGAGGCGAAGATGAGCGCGACAAAACCGAAGGCGCGTGCCCAAAGGGGTCCGGAATCGTCGGCGATAAGCGCGACGCCCACCGCGAGCAGCGCGCCGACCACGATGACCGAGGAAATCGCGTTGGTCACCGACATCAGCGGCGTGTGCAAAGCCGGCGTCACCGACCACACCACGTAATAGCCGACACACACTGCGAGCACGAAAATCGAGAGACGGAATACGAACGGATCGACGGCGTCGCTGACCGCATGGATGGCGCCGCCGCTCGCGGTTGAAATAATGTCGAGCTGAGCGAGGACCGAGAGGGTCACCATGTTGGCCTCCTGCTTCTCTACGCCGCGCTATCTTACGCCGCAGTTTTGGGCTTGAAATTTGGATGAACGATCGCGCCGTCGCGGGTGAGCGCGGTCGCCTTGACGATGTCGTCGTCCCAATTGACGGCGAGCGTCTTGGTCTTCTTGTCGATCAGGACTTCGAGGAATGCATAGAGGTTCTTGGCGTAGAGGCTTGATGCCGTGGCCGCGAGCCGGCCTGGCACATTGCCATAGCCGATGATCTTGACACCGCCGACCTCGGCCACCGCGTCCGTCTTGACGCCTTCCACATTGCCGCCGCGCTCGACGGCGAGGTCGACGATCACTGAGCCGGGCCGCATCGACGCCACCATGTCCTTGGAGATCAGGCGCGGCGCCGGGCGTCCGGGAATGAGCGCGGTGGTGATGACGATGTCCTGCTTTTTGACGTGCTCGGCGACGAGCGCGGCCTGCTTGGCCTGATACTCCTTGGACATTTCCTTGGCGTAGCCGCCGGCCGTTTCCGCTGCCTTGAATTCCTCGTCCTCGACCGCAATGAATTTCGCGCCAAGGCTTTCGACCTGTTCCTTGACTGCCGGCCGCACGTCGGTTGCGGTGACGACGGCGCCGAGGCGACGGGCGGTTGCGATCGCCTGGAGGCCGGCGACGCCGGCGCCCATGACGAAGACCTTGGTGGCCGGCACGGTGCCGGCCGCGGTCATCATCATCGGCAGCGCCCGGCCGTATTCGGCGGCGGCGTCGATTACGGCGCGGTAGCCGGCGAGATTGGCCTGGCTCGACAGCACGTCCATGGTTTGCGCGCGGGTGATGCGCGGCAAAAGCTCCATCGCAAAGGCGATGACGCCGGCCTCGGCCATGCCGCGGAGCGCATCTTCATGGCCGTAGGGGTCCATGACGGCGATCACGATGGCGCCGCGCTTGAAGCGCGAAAGCTCGGAGGCTTGCGGCCGCCGCACCTTGAGCACGATGTCGGCGCCGTTTAGCGCATCCCTGGTCACGGTAGCGCCGGCGGCGGAGTAATCCGCGTCGAGGATTCCGGATTTCACGCCGGCGCCGGGCTCGACGGCGACTGCGGCGCCCAGGCCGATCATTTTCTTGACGGTCTCGGGCGTCGCGGCGACCCGCGGCTCACCCGCATCGACCTCGGCAGTAACCGCAACTTTCATGATTCCTCCGACACCTGCGCGCGGTCGGGTGGAGACAATACATTACTGGCTGCACATTACTGGCTGCGAACCGGCCCGGACGGCAAGCCGAGAGGAGCGGGCGCGCGTCCAGTTCAGCCGAGGAAAAACGCCAGCAGGATCACAATGACAACGACGGCCACCAAGACAACCTTCACCAATGTCACGAATGAGCGGTAGGTCTGCTCATGCGCGGCATAATCGTTGCCCGTTGCACTGGCGTATTCGAGCTCACCGTGGTCGGCCATCGCATTCCTCCAACCTAGTCCCGTCGGCCGCGGACTTAGCGTAATTGCGCGCGCAGGGCAACGGGACGCGGGACAACTTTACACGGACCTCAGACGGCGCCGCTCTCCGCGGCGGTGTTCCGCCCGGCGATCAAGCCCTGACACAGCGCGCGGGGCAGACCATGCAGGCTGAAGCCGCCCGCCGACTCGCCGCCGCAATAAAGACCCGGGATGATCGCCCCGCTGAGGTCAAGCACCTGGCAGCGTGCGTTGATGCGCAAACCTGCACGGGTGTCGTGGATAACCGGCGTCGCCCAAGCCGCGTAGAACGGCGGCTCGGCGATCTTGTAGAGCGGCTTTGGCTTGTCGAAGTCGGTATCCACCCCGGATGCGACGAAGCTGTTATAGCGCGACACGGTCTCCGCCAGGTTCTGCGGCGGCATCGGCACGCGCTGGTGCTTCATCACGATCTTTGCGGCAAGTTCTTCGATGCTGTTTGCGCTGAAGAAGATGCCTGCGTCCCTGTCGACGTTGGGCGGTGTCGGGTCCCACCCCTCGCGCGCGACGGCATCGCTGTCGAAGATCGCCCAGATGGGCCCGCCGCCATTTTGCCCGTCGCCGATGCCCGCGAGCGCTGCGTTGATGAAATTGTTAGGATCGTATTTGACGGTCTTGGCATTGCGATGGCTGCCGGGCTCATATGGCTCGAAGCTGCCGAAGATGTTGGGGGTGAATTGACGGCCCGTCTCGTCGTAGAATCGCTGACCGAGCATGTTGACCAGAATGACGTCTTGCCAATCCGCCACCTTGAGGCCGATCGCGCGCGCTTGGTCGAAAACCGTGCTGCCCGGGAGCCAGCGCAGATTGGCGTAGCCATACTGACAGCCGATCGAGCCCGGCTTGGTAACGCCGGTACCATATTCGCCGGCGAAGTTGGTCAATCCCCATAGCGAGGCGCCGATGGTCATCGCGGCAAGTTCGCCGCTCGCGTCTTGGTCGGACCACGGCATGCCGGCGAGGCCACAATATTCTTCCGTGAGACGCGGGTCGAACATGCGGCGGAAGTTCACGTTGCCGGACGACCCGCCGGTGCCGATGATGACGGCCTTCTTAGCCCGGATGTTGAGTCCGGCTCCATTGTTGTCGACGGCAATGCCGGTCACGCGGCCGGAATGCGGCGCCTCGCGGTGGATGGCGGTCATCCGATGCTGGAGCATAATTTTGACGCCGGCCGTGACTGCCGCACTGTGGAGCGGTTGCATCAGCCCGTTGCCCGATGACGTCGTTGTCCGGATGTCCGGATCGGCCGGTTTGCCGGTTTGAATCATGGGCCAGTCCATGACCGCGCAATGCAGCGTCCGCAACGCCGACATTCCTATCTCCTGACCGCTCAGATTGTCCGGGGCCTGATCGACGACCCTCACGCCGTGCGCGAGCAAAAAATCGAACGCTGTGACACTGTTGTTCGCGAAGGCGCGGACGATCTCGTGGTCGTTGTAGCGGTAGGGGGGAGCGCCATTGGGCTCGACCACCGACCAATCGATCAAATCCCGGAACAACAGCTCCGGTGAATCTTCGACGCCGTATTTTTTCTGGTAGCTGTTGCCGCCGCCAAGCGAAATGTTGCCGCCGCTGCAAATGGCGTGACCGCCGATGTGGCTCTGCGCTTCGACAAGAATGACCGATGCGCCGGTTTCGCGGGCAACGATGGCGGCAGGAAGCCCTGTCGCGCCCGATCCGATCACCAAGATGTCGGCTGTGTTATCCCAACGGGGAGGCACCACTTACATATCCAGGACCAGGCGCTCGCTCTTGCAGCCGGCGCAGCAAATCATGACCTTGTCGTTCGCCGCCTGCTCCTCTTCGCTGAGCACCGAATCGCGATGCTCAGGGATGCCGGAGATGACGCGCGTCACGCATTCGCCGCAGATGCCGAGCTCGCACGAATAGTCGACATCGATGCCGGCCTCGTAGAGTACTTCAAGGATCTTCTTGCCCTCGGGAATGTAATATTCCTCGCCGGAGCGCGCCAGTTCGACCCAGAAGCCGCCCAATATCGCCGGCGCCGCCGCCGCC
>Ga0187860_1003039_pt1 | contig 13430 bp, 7 predicted proteins | sample June2016WEW_10_4_FD_132981 | JGI IMG/M metagenome (GOLD analysis project Ga0187860, IMG submission 132981) | Peatland microbial communities from SPRUCE experiment site at the Marcell Experimental Forest, Minnesota, USA - June2016WEW_10_40 | ecosystem: Environmental > Terrestrial > Soil > Wetlands... | reverse complement strand
GGATCCCGGCACGATGGCGCCGGACATGAGGAACATGTGGTTCATCGTGTCAAAGGCGTGCGTGCCGCCGCCGCGTCTGACCGCCACCACGGCGGCTCCGATTTTTCCGCGGAACAATCCGCCGTTGGCCAGCGCCACCAGCCCGGCGCGATCCAGCAGCGCCTTCATTTCAGCGCTCACGTCGGTGAAGTACGTCGGCGATCCGAGGATGATCGCGTCGGCCGCGACCATTTTCTCGAAGCACCGGTTGAAAACGTCATCCTTCTGGCTGCACCGGAAATTTTTCTTCTAAACACTGGTAACAGGCCTGGCATCCGCGGATGGGTGTTCCGCCGAGCTGGAAGAACTCGGTTTCCCAGCCGGAGGCGGTCAGCGGCGCCAGCGCCTTTTTCAAAAGAATTTCAGTATTCCCGCCCTTGCGCGGGCTACCATTTATGGCAACGGCTTTCATGGTTCTAAATTCTAAACTAGAATCACAAACAGTTCAAATTTCCTGCTTTAACCTGGCCGGGTCAATGACGAACCAAAGTTGAAAAAGGTTTTTGAACTGACGCAGGGATCTTCGTGCTGGACAGCAGCCAGAACCGTTCAGCACTGGCAGTCTTCTCTTGCTCCACCTCCGTCATCCAGACGGATTTGCATCAGTCGCAATTCCGTCCGCAGACTCCAGCCGGTGCGCGTCCAGAACTTCATGCCCTCCGCGTTGCTGGCGAAGATGAAGATGTTGCATTTTGGGATGCCGGCCTGGCGGAGTTTCGCCAAACAGGCATTCACAAGCCGCCGGCCGATGCCACGACACCGGTGGCGTTTTGACACCGCCAAGTGATGCAGATAGCCACGCCGTCCGTCGTGACCGCACAGCACGGCACCAATGATTCGCCCATCCTTTTCCGCAACGAAACTGAGCTTCGGGTTGCGTCGCAGATACGCGGTGTTGGCGCGGCGCGTGTCGGACTCGTTCAACCCCACGCCCTCGGTGCGCCGCCACAATGCGATGACCGCGTCGAAATCTTCGATTCGGAAATGGCGCACGATCGCCAGCGTATTTCTTTCGCCTGTCATCTCGGCGGATAGCTCCTCGTCTTTGTTTATTTGGAAGTTTATTTTATCAACTGATCCAATTGAAGATTCGCAACTTCGATCCTGCCGGAGACGATATTTGTAAAGATGCGATCCAGTTCTGCAGATATAACGATGTTGGTCGAATATTGTCGTCGAAGACTGTAAAATCGGAGGGCCATGGTCAGATCGTTCGTGTTACGGGAAAAATTGGATTCCAGGTATTGTCGGCGACAATCCTGAATAATCCCCAAATCCCGGTAGCCGTATTCCCGGGTTGGTTCGACCATCGAGCCTTCGCCAAAGTCATTCCAGGTGACGATCTGGACAATGGCCGAGGAGTTGGTCATGCCGCGGCTCAAGGTTTCACGCAACGTGTCACCGTGACGGTCACCGAGGTAGCCCCAATAGTTCCGCACCCCGGCCCGTTGATAAATGTCATGAAAACGCGGAAAGGCGCTGCTGATGAATGCCGGCCAGTTGCCGGCCTTTTGATCGAAATCAGCCAGATAACTCTTCAAAGCGGCGCCGGACAATACGCCACCGGTGCCGGGTGCCTGGCTCATCCACATGGGCAGCCAGTTGAATGCGCCCGTGCTGCCGGACAGGCGATTGTCCTCGGTGAAGAAGGCCGGTTGATTGGTCGGCCCGAGCACGGAGAAAATACCCTCCCAATTGCTGCTCATCATGAAGTATTGCGGGCCAAAATTCAACAAAACCGGCCGACCCTTCAGCCGCAAATAACTCGCATCGGAAAAAAAGTTGGTTTGCAGGTAAAGCATTTCCTTTTGGGCATGAAAGATGGCGTCCCCCGCAGCAAGGGAATTGCTGTCAATCATATGCTGGATCGTCTGGTCTTCGTAGCAGATGGAAAATTTCAGGGCCGCCTTGCGGGTAAATTGAAACAGTTTCACCGTCGCCTGATTGTTGGTGCCATAATCCAAGTAGTCGGCCGACCCATACCAGTCCACGATCACACCATCAACCCCGGCCAGCTTCATGAGCAATACATGATACTCGAGCACCGCCGGGTCGGACGAATCATACGGGCCGATCAATGGATAATACCAGGAGGCAATCTGTCGTTCCCCCGACGCATTCACCCCATCGGGATTGAAATGATTCATCGTCCAGTGCCAGCCCCAACCATCGGAGTAAGGCTTGGCCGTGTACCATGGCATGTAATAAACCATCACGGTCTTGGAAGCGGCACGGGAGGCTATGGGTGCGGCCCCAAAAAAGGATGAGAGTGCGGCCAATAACAAAATGGTTCTCGGTTTCATTCGTTGGCACTTTAATCAAACCCGGGGCATAACGCAATTCCGGCAAACCCATTGCCGCCAGTCTGCGGGTTGAGCCGGAAGCCTGTTGGCAAAGGCGAAAATGGTCGGCCCGCTTTTTCGGGACCAGGCCACCAACCTGATCCTATTGGACTTTGAAAAAACTGCATAAGGCCTGGGTGGTCGCCGTGCTAAAAACCGAAACATTGGTGCTGACCGCGAAGGTTTGGACGGACTGCCAGGTTGTAAGATTGGTTGACATCATAACCTGCATGCTGGACGCCACATATCCGCCAATAAGAAATCGCAGTTGAACCCCATCGTAAGAAAGATTGTAAATCACCGGCTTGTTGGATTCCATGCCTGTCAGTTGCAAGTTTGCCGTGGATATCGCTCCGGAAACAATGTTGGTGAAGGTACGATTCAGTTCCGCAGAGAGGGCTGGGGTGCTCCCATACTGCTTGCGAAGATTGTAAAGCCGGAAGGCCAATGACAGATCATTGGTGTGATAGGGAAAACTGGAGTCCAGGTATTGACGGCGCAAATTCTGAACAATCCCCAAGTCCCGATACCCGTAATCCACGGTTGGTTCGACAATCGTTCCTTCACCAAAGTCATTCCAGGTGACGATCTGAACGATGGCCGAATTGTTGGTCATTGCGCGGCTCAACGTATTGGTGAAAGTGCTTCCGTTTGCATCATCCAGATAGCCAAACGATGAACTTACGCCCGCCTGCGCGTAAATATCATGGAATCGCGGAAAGGCGCTGCTTACAAAGCTGGGCCAGCCGCCACCCTTTTGATCAAAGCTGACCAGATAACTTTGCAGTTCAGCGGGCGTCAGCGTGTTCGTACCACCGCCTGATAGCGACATGGGGGGCCAATCAAAAGCTCCCGCGCCAACAGGTGACAGACGATTGTCCTCGGTGAAAAACGCCGGTTGATTTGTTGTATTCAGCACGGAGAAAATGGAAGTCCAGTCGGAACTATTATGAAAATACTGCGGGCCAAAATTTAAAAGCACCGGCACGTTGTCCAGACGGAGAAAGCTGGGATCCATAAAGAAGTTGGTCTGCGCGTACAGCATGGTCTGTTGCGCATGTGCAATGGCAGTGCCAGCAGTTACGTCAACACCATTCATGCTGCCGCCATTAATCTCCGCCTGAATTGTTGCATCTTCGTAACAGAGGGAAAATTTCAGGCCTGCCTTGCGGGTGTAGTTGAATAAAGCCAATGTCCGTTGGTTGTTGATGCTGTAGTCATAATAATTGTCCTGGCCATACCAATCCACAATCACTCCGTCAATCCCTGCCAGTTTCATCAGAAGCACATGGTATTCCAGCACGGCTGGATCGAGCGAATCATAAGGGCCAATCAGCGGGTAATACCATGAGGCAATTTCCTGTTCGCCATTGTTTGTGTTGATTACATTGGGATTGAAATAATTCATCGTCCAATGGTATCCCCAGGAACTACCACCCAGGCTGTAAGGGGATTGAAACCACGGCATGTAATGAACCATCACCGGTTTTGGGGCACTGCGGGCAACCTCCGGCGCAGTGAATAAAAACGGGGTGAAAGCCGCCAATATGAGAATACTTCTAAATTTCACAGGAACAGTATTTCCTTACGTTTAGCTGTTCAAACAAAAGCAGCCATAGGTCGCAGCTGTATGGCTGCCAACTGTTGCCTTTCTTCGGACATCATAATTAATTTCTTCAATGATCCAAAATCAGTCTAAAAAGCCGGCGATCAATGTTTGCCGGCTTTCGTTGCGATTATCACCCGATACGTGTCCCTGATACGACTGCTGAATTCAAACAAAACCCGCATTGGCAACCGGCATCGCAATCATGGTCGTTGTTTGACTGCCTCCCGATGCAACGTCCGCAAAAGGTGATAGCTCACGCAAACAGTTTGCGATTCTCATGTTATTTGTTTTAATATAATAACTCATTGGCTGCGGGAAGGCAGTCGCATGAAATGGTGACAGACTGTCTGCTTGTGTCTGCAGATTTTTCGTTTCATAATTAAATCACAAAACAGCATGCTCCGGTTTTTGGATTTTTCTTATTTGTCTGGCTTGTCGCTATGTGCGCTGAACCGGTGGGGAATTTTCATATTGAGCCGAACAGCTTGGTGCAAGATGGCACGGTTGCTGGTGGCGTGGATGGCATTGGTGCTGGTGACTCCGGCCAACGCAGTAATCTTGTGGAACGACCCGGATACAACACTGGTTCATGAAAACGGGGCGGGCGCCGATATTCTTGGCGGCGCTGTGAAACGGGATGACTCGGCCAACGACACACTTTATTTCAAATTCCACGTTGACCCGTTGTCAGACAAGGACACGGAGGAATATTTTGCTGCGTTCGAACTGTTTGAAGGGGATGCGGAACGACTGGGAATCGGCAACGCCATGAAAGCCTGGGCTTACAGCGCTTTTTTTCATGCGGATGAAACCGGTGAATCCGATAACCTCGCTGGTTATATTGACCTTCACACTTTAAACCCCGAATCCTCCACGAACGGGGCTTCTGGTTCGTATCAATATCCACGACGCGGTGTCGGGACCACCATTGTCTTCAAGATTCAGTATGTTCCCGGCGAAGACGATTTGGTTACAGTCTGGCTAAATCCCGACCTTGGCCCGGGTGCAAACGAAGCCTATCAACCGGAAGGTCTGACGACGCGATTCAATGCCAATGCTAGCTTTGACGAAATCCGCCTGCGTCATGCCGGTCTTGGTGGCGGATGGGCATTCAGCGATCTGGCCATTGCGACTTCCTTCAGTGATTTTGTGGATGTGAGCAGCGCCAGGATAAGTGAGGCAAACTCCGGTGTCCTTGGCGGTGCGCAGGCGTTCAGCTTTCAATCCTGGCAAAGGGAGCAGGGCCTGCCACAAAGCCCCATCCGCGCCTTGGCGCAAACACATGATGGTTACCTCTGGGTTGGAAGCGACGACGGGTTGGCGCGCTTCGATGGCCTGCGCTTCGTCGCTTTTGGAATTCAGGAAGGAATCAAAACCGGCCCGGTGAGCGCGCTGTTCGAAGACAGTCGCGACGCACTCTGGATTGGCAGCATAGACAGCGGCTTGAGCTGTTGGCAAAACAATCAAATCACCATGTTCACGACACGGGATGGGCTGCCGGCTAATTCCATCACTGCGCTGGCGGAAGATGCCGCCGGACGACTTTGGGTTGGCACGGATGCCGGACTGATGTTGCGGCAAAATGGACAACTATTGCCGTTGAATGCGGCGGAAATATTCAAAGGCCAGCGCATCACTGCGCTGTTCAAAGACCGGCAGGGACGGATGTGGGTTGGCGTGAAAGGCGCGGGTGTTTTTCAGTTTGTAAACGACAAGTTTGTCCCGTTGACGGGAGATTCCATGGAAGAACTGCTCAAAGATTCACATTGTTTGTTGATGGACAAAACTGGGCGAATGTGGATCGGCGCAGGTGGAGATTTTGTGCTGTGTCATGACGGCGACCACTGGCATCGCTACCGGATTCCGCGCAACCAGGCGAAATCTCATGTGAGCACGCTGGCCGAAGAACCGGATGGAACCGTGTGGGCAGGCTCGGCAGGAGGAGGATTGCTCCAATTCAAGGAAGGCAAATTCGTCGCCATCCCCGCGGGCAGCGGCCTTGCGGGCAAACTGATTGAATCGTTATTGACAGATCGCGAAGGCAGGTTGTGGGTGGGCACAGATGCCGGACTAAACCGTCTCCGCCGCAAAAGCCTTTTCACCCTGAGTCAAAGTGAAGGGCTTGGTTTCGGTGCCGCGCAGGGTCTGGCAGAAGTCACGCCCGGCGTGGTCTGGGTGGGCAAACCGAACGACGGCCTTTATCGTTGGGATGGGAAAAGTTTCAGCCGTCTGTCCACCGCGGGTTTATCGCCACATGATTCGCAAATCACCGCCCTGTTGGTGACGTGCGATGGTTTCTGTTGGGTGGCGACCACGAACAGTTTGCTGCTTTACAAGGACCCCATCGGCGCGGCCGACGAAGTGAAAGTGATCAAGTCAGCGAAGCCGAACATCATTTCATTGGCCGAAGACCGCGAAGGCGCGTTGTGGCTGGGAACGCGCGATGGAAAAATCTGGCAACTGTACGAAGACAAATGGCTGGCGCAGACGAATTTCCCCCAGACGAATGCCATTACCGCCATCGTGCCGGACCTGGACGGTTCGATATGGGTTGGCACCGATGGAAACGGCTTATATCGGCTCATAAATGGAAGTTTCCAGCACATGGGCAAGAGTGAAGGGCTGTTGAGCGATTTGATTCGCACGCTTTATCTCGACGCCCAAGGCACGCTTTGGATCGGCACCGCCGATGAAGGTTTGAGCCGGTGGCACAACGGGCGCATCGCCAACTTTACCACACGCGAAGGATTGCCAGATAATAATATTTCACAAATTCTCGAAGATGATGCAGACCGCCTTTGGCTGGGGAGCAGCGGGGGCATCGCCTGTGTGAACAAACGCCGACTGGACGAACTGGCATCCGGTAAAATCTCCACCGTGTATCCGCAACTCTTTGGTCGGGCGGAGGGAATGTTATCCGAGGAATGCACTGGCGGGTTTTATCCGGCCGGCCTGAAAACCAAATCGGGTCTGCTCTGGTTCTCAACTTTGAAGGGTGTGGTGGTCATTAATCCTCGTGTTCAACCAACCACCACGCTCATGCCCAACACGGTGCTGGAGGAGGTCCTCGTGGACGGTGTGCCAGATCCCATGCTCCATGCCTCAAATCCAAAGACTGAGCAGAATGGACAGCTCGGAAAGGGAGTATCGAAACTGGAAACGTTACGCATCACCCCCGGCAAACACCGGGTTGAATTTCGCTATACCGGATTGAGATTTGACGCGCCGGAGTTGATACGCTTTCGCTACCGGCTCGAAGGGTTGGATACCGGTTGGGTGGATGCGGGGACACGGCGCACGGCCTTTTACAGTTACCTGCCTGCCGGGAACTATCAATTTCACGTCGGCGCGTGCAACAGCGACGGAGTTTGGGCCGACAGCAAAACGGGGTTGGAGTTGCTTGTGTTGCGGCATTTTTGGCAAACGTGGTGGTTCATCACGCTGGCCGGATTAAGTCTCATGGTTTCAGTAGGCGGCGCCGTTCGCATTGTGGAAAAAAGGAAACTTCAACGGCGATTGAAGCATCTGGAACAGGAACGCGCGCTGGAATGGGAGCGCACACGCATCGCCCAGGATTTGCACGACGAGATGGGTGCCAAGCTGTGCCGGATTTCCTTTTTGAGCGAACACGCGCGCCGGGGCGATCTCCCGCCAAACGAATTACAAGATCAAATCACCTCCATTTCCGATGCTTCGCGGGAAGTGCTTCATTCGCTGGACGAAATTGTCTGGGCGGTCAATCCGCAAAACGACACGCTGGAGCATGTCGCCTCCTATATCGGACAATATGCTCTGGAGTATTTTCAGATGACCGGCATACAGTGTGAACTGGATATTCCCGCGCAATTGCCGATGTATCCACTCTCCTCCCAAGTACGCCACCATTTGTTCCTTGCCACCCACGAAGCGATCACGAACGTCCTTAAACATTCGAGCGCGACCCACGCCAAGATTTCAATGGTTTCTGGCAACGGGGGGTTTGAAATCAACGTTTCGGACGACGGCAAAGGCTTCGATTCACCCGCAAACAAATTAAAATCAGGGGCGCCGGCGCCAGCATCCGGCGACGGTCTGAGCAATATGTGCAAGCGCCTGGCTGACATAGGCGGGCATTGCTCGATCGAGTCCGCTCCCGGGCACGGAACAAATATCCGCTTCATTATTGCTTTGAATTTTCCGCCAAAAGACGTTTAATAAAAACATGATTTCCATTTCCATTGTTGATGACGAGAAAGAGCTGCGCCAATCGATCACGACTTTCGTGAATGGCTCGCCGGGATTCAAATGCGTCAGCGCCTACGGCAGCGCCGAAACGGCGCTCAAAGGGTTGCCCTCTGACAAGCCGGACGTGGTGTTGATGGACATCAACCTGGGAGGCATGAATGGGATTGAATGTGTGGAGCGATTGAGGGTCGAGGTGCCGGAGATGCAAATTTTAATGCTCACCGTCTATGAAGATACGGACCAGATTTTCAAGGCCCTTGCGGCGGGCGCCAGCGGCTACCTGTTAAAACGCAGCAGCCCAACCAAACTCCTCCAGGCGATTCGTGAGGTTCATGCCGGGGGCTCGCCCATGTCCAGCTCCATTGCGCGTAAAGTGGTGGCGTCATTTCAAAAGGCGAAGCAAGCCGGCGGGAAAGAAGTGCATCTCTCTCCCCGCGAGGAAATGGTTTTAAACTGTCTGGCCAAGGGGCTTACCTACAAAGCCATTGCCGACCAGTTGGGCATCAGCATTGATACCATCCGCACCTATCTCCGGCGCATTTATGAAAAACTTCACGTCCAGTCGCGCACCGAGGCGGTCGCCAAGTATTTGCGCCAATAATTCAATTTGATTTTATTGGTGCCGGATTCCGGTTGCGTCCGCCACGAGATCAACAGGAACTGCTGATGGACAAGCTCGAAAAAAACGGCGCGCCCTGTCCGACAAACTCGACCACATCCCCAGCCACATTATCGCCGACCTGAACAAGGCCAAAGGGCGGTTGCAATGACTGGACGCTGAGACCTTCCCTATTCGTTGATGATGGTGAAATTGGTCGAACTGTTTTGGATATCAGCGATTTTTGAATCGATGATGGTCACGCTGCCACAGGCATCGTCACGAACCCATAAACCGTGCCGCGAATTGGTTCCGATTCCATAGTTGGGGATGTTCACCTTTTCGAGGCGGACATTGGAAAGCGTGCCCTGTCCCTTTTTGCTGCCGGGAGCCACGATGCTGAAGCCGTCGGACATGCTGTCCTTGATGTTTACGTTGCTGATTTCCACGCCCGAAATGCTGCGGCGATCCAGGCAAAGCTGGAAGGCGGCCCGCCAGGCCCAATCGTGGTCGAATCCGCCGCTGCGGATCAGATCGCAATTCCGGACTACCGTCGTTCCGCTGAAGTTGTTGTCAACTTTCCCGCTCTCGTCCGCGGTCGGAAAAGTTGTGCTGATCAGGATGCCGCAGCCGGGGGAGATGTCCGTGAACAGGCAGTCCTCAATACGGTTGTTTGCGCCACCGTAGATCGCCCCGCCGTTTGCGAGGAACGGCAACTGGCCCGTGCAGTGGCGAAAAACGTTGGACCCGGGCGCAGGTGCCTGTTGAACGAAACCTTGATCGGACGCCGCCGGCCACATGGCAAAACAATCGTCGCCAGTGTTACGGGTCGTGCAATTCTGGACCACCGAATTGCGCATATCCACGCAGAAGTTGATGCCGTCGGCCAGCGTGTCGCGAAGCCGGCAGCCGTCCACCACCAAGTTGCTGCAAACGTAGAACCACATGCCGACCTTGGTGTGCTCCACCCAGATGCGCGATATGGTGGAATTTTCAGCGTGGGCTCCAACGATCCCGTCATTGGGTTCGTTATCGTTGCGGTAGTTCAATTTTCCAATGATCGCAAAATCGGCGAGATGGATGTTGTTGCCAGTGACTTTGAACCTCACCCGCCGGTTCGACTTGCTATAAAGCTCGTCGTCGCCGACAAACGTCGTGTGCCACATGCCCGCTCCCTGGATCGTCACATCGGAAGGCAGAATGATATCTCCGGTCACCTTGTAATCCCCGGCCGGCACCCAGACGATCTTGCCCCGCTTCACGGCCTCCGCGATGCAATTCCTCAACGCCTTGGTATCGTCGGTCTCGCCCGTGCCGCCGGCGCCGAATTTGGTCACGGAAAGCGAATTGGCGGGGGCGGCCAGCGGCGGCGCGACATTCTCCAAATCAACCAAATCAACGATGCAATACGAGGCATCATTGTCAGTCTTTTGCAGACGGATCACGTCGCCCTTGGCAAAGGCCAGATCCTTCAAGCGAAATTCGTTGTAAAAATTCCTCGGCTTGCCCGCTTTCGGGTCGTTAGTGAACGGATATTTGCCGTATAGCCACGAGTAGCTGGATGTGATGGGAAACTTTTTAACGAACTTTCCATTCTGGTAGAGGCTGAGGGTCGAGTTGATGCCACCACCGTTCGTGGCGTCCGGCAGGCTGTAACGCACCACCGTGGCGTTGGCGGGTGATTGCACGGTAAACTCGACGTATTCCCCCGCGGCGACGAGCTTCACGCATTTCTGGCCGGAGGATTCCGTTTCGACAAGGTAGGGGGCGTACTTGGGTCCCAGAACCGTGCCGGTGGTTTTCATATTCCCAGCCTCATAGGTCGTCCACGGCATGTCCGCACCAATCCCGGCGCGGGCGGAACCCGAACAAATTACGAGAGAGAGAAAAATTGCGAATCGGAACATCAAAGAATTCATTGTAATTTCTACTATTGTATAAATCCTGCCATGGTTGTAGCGACTGACGCCGAACAAACCAGTGCCAGGCCGTTTTCACAGTATGTTTTTAAGCTAATAAGCTACGGAAGCCAGGCACCCCGCGATAGTCACATGAAGTGGCGACACAACAGTTTTCCGCTGAAAACACAATCCGCCGGCGGGTGCCCGCCGTTCAAGCCATCAGCGCGGCTCAAAGTTGTCGTTGCCTCCCTCTCACGCGCACTGCGTGCTTGGCGTTGGTGATGTGATGTTTCGGTCAGCAGGTTGTCCTTATGGCGCTTGGGCAACTGCGTCACTTCGAACCCGGCTTGAGCCGGCTCCGGCTCACCCAGCCAAACCAGTCCTTGAAGAACCGCCGCAACCAAATATTTGCTGACGTGAAACTGTCATTTTGCTCTTTACTGATATTTTATGAATGAGGGTTTTCCCGGAGCACAATCGATTGATTTCCCCGACACAATAAATGTATGTTTACGTTTATTGGATATATCAGCAATTATTGCCACATCATCCCTGGTGATTTTTATATTAAACCGGTCTCCTTTATAAACCATGTTAAACTGCAGATTATTCCACTTTTTATAAAGTCGCGGATTGATGGCAACATGCTCCTCCCCTGCTTTAACGCCTCCAAAACCAAACACGGTTGTCATCCAGGCTCCACCGTTTGCAGCCGGGTGCGAACCTCCCGTAAAAATGGTTCCCACATATATTTTATACTTGGCTTCAATATCAATTTTGGCTGTTTTTAAAAAATAGTTATATGCCCAATCCAGTTTGCCGATATCAGCAGCTACCATTGCATAGGCGCAAGCACTAAGACTTGAACCATGTTCGGTGCGAGGCTCGTAATATTCCCAATTTGCTTTCTTGATTTCTTTTGAATAGCGATCCTTAAACAAGCTTAACATCAGCACCACATCAGCTTGCTTTATAACTTTGGTTGGAACAGCCAACCCCTGGCCGGCGCCAAGGTATTCATTGGGATGGATCATCCTGGCTTTTAATTCTTCAACCGTGGTATCTTTTAGTTTATAGTAGGCATCAAATTGCTCAATAACGCCCGTTTTTTCATCCGGTTGAGGAACATAAAGCAAGTCTGCTGCTTCAACAAACAATGGCAATTCTCTGGCAATATCAATTTTCTTTACCAGTGCATTTAATTCATCCGGGTGTTTTTGCTTCAAATAATTTACAGTGGTATTTGCTATTTCAAACGTGGCTTTCGCAACCATGCTTGTGAACGCGTTGTTATTTACGCGTTCGTGATATTCATCCGGGCCGATCACATCAAGAATTTCATACTGATTCTTGTCTTTCTTGAAGTAAGCGTATGAATAGTAAAAACGGGCGCATTCCAAGATGACTTCCGCTCCACCCTCTAACAATAACGAGTCGTCACCTGTCAGCTTGAAGTATTCCCACATGGCTATGGCAACGTCACCACTGATATGCACCTGCTTGTCCCGGAAGTGAGTGCGCAAATCCCTTTTAGTGAAGGGATCGCCAATGTTGAAATACGTACATGCATCATCGCCCGATTCCTGGCTTTCCCAGGCATAGAATGCGCCTCTAAACCCAACTCCTTCAGTTTTTGCTTTTCTGCGCGCGCCATCCAAAGTTTTGATTCGATAGCGCATCAATTCAACCGCTTTCTCGGGATAGGTGTATAAAAAGAAAGGAAACATGAACATTTCCGTATCCCAGAAAATTGCTCCTTTATATACCTGCCCCGATAGTGCCCTGGCAGGAATGGAGTTTCCACTGCCGTTGACCGGGGCTACAATTAGTAGCTGAAAAATACTGTACCTTAATGCCTGCTGGGCTTCATCGTCGCCATCAACTTTTACATCACAATACTCCCATTTTTTTGCCCATTGAGCATTGTGATTGTTCCGGCAGGTTTCATAACCAAGGGCTTTCGCTTCCTTGACACTGTTTATTGCCGCTTCATTTACTGAAGTCTTTACGGGATCATTGTCCGTATAAACCGCGAAATACTTGTAAAAGGTATATGTTTTTCCCGCTTCAGCGTCAAGGTCGATTACTCTGAGGTTTTGATTGTCTTTAATCTTATGAGTTTCTTTTCCAAAATCAAGATCAACGATTTCGGCAACCGCTACTTTCTTGGATGTTTCGTTGGTAATGGCATGAACAACCAGTATTTCGTTATTCTTTCCAGGACTTATGCTTGCCAAATGCGGACCATTTAAATCCCAGATATTATAATCAATCCCGGTGCTGATTTTAACCTTGGCGGCTTTATTACTTGTAACGCTATACTTTATTACACCTAAATTTGGCTTATCAGCGCTTAAGAACCTTGTGGACTTGATCTTAAGAGTCTTTCCTTGTGACTGATAATCGGTTTCACGTTCGAAAACCGCATTTTCAAGGTTTAAACTTTGGATGTGTCTTTTGATCGTGGTTGAACGGGCCGAAATTGCCTTGCCATCAAGGGTAACCTGGGTAAATCCGCCATTCGGGGCGTTAACAGGCTCCCGCCAGGCATCGCCAACACGGTCGAAAATACCGGCAAGGGTGATTCCCACCAGCTCATCGGGGCCAAACTCGTCGAGAGTTCCCCGATAACCCATGTATCCATTCGCAATCTGGTACACGTTCCCAGTGCGCATGATACTTTCTTTTTCATTGATGAACTTGTTCGTGCTGACTTT
>Ga0187860_1003038_pt1 | contig 13431 bp, 18 predicted proteins | sample June2016WEW_10_4_FD_132981 | JGI IMG/M metagenome (GOLD analysis project Ga0187860, IMG submission 132981) | Peatland microbial communities from SPRUCE experiment site at the Marcell Experimental Forest, Minnesota, USA - June2016WEW_10_40 | ecosystem: Environmental > Terrestrial > Soil >... | reverse complement strand
GGTACATTAACGACCAGCCGCGCATGGCGAGATCGATGGCGTCGGGATCCTGCCGCATCTCGGCCACGCTGCGCCGGCTCTCGGCCTGGGTCAGCTCGATTTGCAACGCCCGCGACAGCCGCGCCACGATCCCGTCCTGGAGCTTGAACAGATCGGCCATATCGGCGTCGACGCTGTCGGCCCAGAGCTGATCGCCTTTGTCGGTGCCGATCAACTGCGCATTGACGCGGACCTGATGACCGCCGCGCTGCACCGACCCTTCAAGCGCGTAACGCACGCCAAGCGCCCGGCCGATCCCCTTGGCGTCGACGCTCTTACCCTTGTAGGTCATCGCGGTTGAGCGCGCGATGACGAAGCGGCCGCGCAGCCTCGACAGCGCGGTGGTGAGGTTTTCGGTGATGCCCTCGGCGAAATAATCCTGGCTCGGATCGCCCGACAGGTTGGCGAAGGGCAACACCACAATGGAAAGCCGCGCAGCCGCCATCGGCATCGATTCGGTGACGGCGCGCGTCCGGCCGCTATTGAAAAAATACCAGGCGCCCCCGGCGATCACAACCAGCAACACGGCGATCCCCGCGATCAGCGGCAACACGGGGGAGCGCGTCTTCCCCCCCCTTGCGCGGCGGCGGCTTCGGTTGCGGCGGCTTGCCGACCTGGAGCGAATAGACCCGCACCGGCTCGGCGATGTTCTTCAGCTGCGTCGCGCCGAGATCGCTCACCTCCAGATCGAGCCGCGATTTCACCTGGCGATAGGCGTCTTCGGACAGTGCGATCGTGCCCGGTTTGGCGAATCCTTCGAGCCGTGCCGCGATGTTGACGCCGTCGCCCATCAGGTCGCCATCGCTTTCCTCGACGACATCGCCGAGATGGATGCTGCAGCGGAATTCGATGCGGCGCTCCGGCGGCACGCCGGCATTGCGTTCGACCATGCCGTTCTGAATCTCGATGGCGCAGCGCACGGCGTCGACCACGCTGCGGAATTCGACTAGGATGCCGTCGCCGGTGCGCTTGATCACCTTGCCGCGGTGGACGTCGATGGTGGGATCGATCAAATCGCTGCGCAGCGTGCGCAGCCGCGCCAGCGTGCGATCCTCGTCGGCGCCGGCGAGACGGCTGAAGCCTACGACATCGGCGGCCAGAATGGCGGCAAGTTTGCGCGTCTCGGTCATCGACCCTGCAAGTCTCGTTTTGCGCTGAAGCGCGAAGCGAAGGCTTCGCTACTTGTTCATAGCATCCCCGCCGCGGCCACACAAAAGGAGCAGACGGCGATCGTGCCGAGATTAACAGCAGCCAACAGACACGTTCAGAATTCCTACAGGCCAGATGGCGGAGCATGTGGCCGGGTGGCGATATGCAGGCAGAGAACAACAAGGAGAACTTGCTATGGCTAGCCTTCGAATTCCTGCTTTAGCTCTCGCGGCCGTCCTCGGTACCGGCGTTATCGTCGGTACTGCCGGTGCGGCATCGGCCATGCCGGTGAACCAACTGGCTCCGGCCGCCAAGCAAATAACCGAAGGTGTGCAGGCCGTGCGCTGGGTGTGCGGACCCTACCGATGCTGGTGGCGGCCCGGTCCCTACTGGCATGGCCCGTATTGGGGCTGGCATCGGCATTACTGGGGCTGGCGCCACCACTATTGGCACCGCCACTATTGGTGATCTTATGCGGGAGGTGACGACTTGTTATCTGCCGTGAGAAAAAGCGGCCCCGGCCGGAGATTCCGACCGCGGGCCGCTTCGGTCGATTGCTGCTGTGTTGCGTTCACGCGGCAGTCGCGCCGCAGTGACCCGCCCAAGCCCGGCTAATCCAATTTCCCCAATATCGAAATATCCGAGCCGTCGCGATACGCCGGGTGTTTCCAGCCGTCCTCGTCGTAGTCGGCCATGCATCGCTCGACCAGCGCTTCCATTTCCTTGAGCGCGCCGTTGCCTTGCGCCTGCTGCAGCTGGAAAACCCGGATCAGCTCGTGGCTGCCGGAATAGTTCATCTCGTAGAGCTCGTGGCGGGCGCCGAACTCGGTGCCGACGGCGTCCCACAAAAGCTTCATGATCTTGATGCGCTCCTTGTAATCGATGCCGTTCGAGCCGCGCACATACTTCGCCAGATATTTGTCGACATCCGGGTTCTTGAAGTCGCGCGCATGCGACGGAAGATAGATTAGTCCCGAGGCGATCACCTTTTCGACGATGTTGCGCACCGCCGGGTAAGCTTCGGTCATGAACAAACGATAGGTTGCCGAGCCGCGCGCGTTGGGCAGCACCGCGCCGTTGACCCACGGCTCGGGATTGTAGGCCATGGCGTCGGTCAGCGACCAGAACAGATTGCGCCAGCCGATCACCTCGCCGATCTGCGCCTGCACGCCGCGGAATGACTCGACGCCGGTCGTGCGCGCGGCCTTGAAGAGAAGGCCGGCGATGAAATCGAGCTTCACCGCCAGCCGCGTGCAACCCTGCAAGGTGAAGCCGTTGAAAAACCCGGACTTCGCGTAAAAATTCTTCAAGCGCTCGATGTCGCGATGTATCATCACGTTCTCCCAGGGGATGAACGCGTTATCGAAAACAAAGATCGCGTCGTTTTCGTCGAAGCGCGACGTCAGCGGATAATCCCATGGTGAACCGGTCGCCGCGGCGGCGAGCTCGTAGGACGGCCGGCAAATCAGCTTGATGCCGGGCGTGTTCATCGGCGCGATGAACATCACCACCATGGCCGGGTCGGTGATTTCCTGGCCCATATTCTGACCGAGGAAATTATATTGCGTCAGCGCGGAGTTGGTGGCGACGACCTTGGCGCCGGAGACGTAGATGCCGGCGTCGGTCTCTTTCTGAATGGTGATGTAGACGTCTTTGACTTGCTCGACCGGCTTGTTGCGGTCGATCGGCGGATTGACCAGCGCGTGATTGAGAAACAGCACCGCCTCCTGGCCGCGCTTGTGCCAGGCCCGCGCGTTGTCGGCGAACTTGCCGTAATACTCGGCATTGGCGCCCAGCGTGTTCAGGAACGCGGCCTTGTAGTCGGGGCTCCGCCCCAGCCAGCCATAGGTGATGCGCGCCCAAGCCGCGATCGCGTCGCGCTGCGCCACGACCTCCGCGGCCGAATGCGCCACCTTGAAGAATTTGTGGGTGTAGCCGCCCGAGCCGGTGTCGGTCGGCGCAGTGAGGACGTCTTTGGTCTCCTTTGCGTGCAGGGCGTCGTAGAGCAGCGCCACCGAAGCCGCGGAATTGCGGAATGCCGGATGCGTGGTGACGTCCTTGACGCGCTCGCCATAGATGTAGACTTCGCGGCCATCGCGTAGCGACTCCAGGAATTCCGCCCCGGTAAAAGGGCGTTTTTTGCCTGCAATGATTGCTTCGGGATGCTCCGGCATCGCGTACTCCGTTTTCTTGCCTTGCACCATACTCAACCCTGTCGCTGGCGCCAGACCGCCCACGGCGTGAGCGCGCCGACAAGCGCCGCGCCGGCTGCGTTTGTGCCGGCGCAATCTCCACGCTCAAGCCGCACCGATGATCACCAGAGTTGCTTGGTCGCGAGCTTGGCACCCTCCGACAAGGTGGCAAGCTTCGCCCATGCGAGCTGTGGGTGCACGCGGCCGCCGAGACCGCAGTCGGTGCCGGCAATGACGTTTTCGCGGCCGACGACTTCGGCAAAGCGAATAATCCGATCCGCAACAAGCTCGGGATGCTCCACAACGTTGGTGGCGTGACTGACGACACCCGGGATCAGAAGCCTGCCGTCCGGAAGCTTCGTGTCCTTCCACACCTTCCACTCGTGCTCGTGTCGCGTATTGCCGGCCTCCACCGAGTAGGCCTGCGCCTTCACCTTGATCAACAGGTCCGCCACGTCCTTCAGCGGGACGTCGCCGCTATGCGGCCCGTGCCAGCTGCCCCAGCAGATGTGAAAGCGAACACGGTCCTCCGGAATACCATGCAAAGCGTGGTTCACCGCCTCCACCTGGAACGCGGCCCATTTCCGATAGCCGGCCATATCGTCATTGAGCGAGAACCACCAATCGTAGATGTCGACCAGGGCGGGATCGTCGATCTGCAGGATGAAGCCGGCGTCGACGATGGCTTTGTATTCTTCGTGGATTGCCTCTGCCAGCGCCCAGGTATAGTCCTCCCGGCTTTTGTAGTACTCGTTCGGCAGGATTTGCAGCGTCGCCGGCGACACCGCCGTCACGAAAGCCTCTTCGACCTGTGCGCCGCCAAGCGCCGATGCCAGGTCCTTAAGGTCGCGCTGAATCGCTGTATGACCGGTGTATTTGACCGGGCCGGTGCAGGTGAGCCCGAACATGCGCGAACTGCTGCTGCCGGCCTGGGCGTTTCCCATGCCGCCGTCCTCGGCGTAGAACTCGGCGAATTCCTTGCGTTCTTTGCTGCCGAACGTCCACGCCGCGCGGCCCTTGTTGGCCTGCTCCTGTCTCAGCTCGAATCCCGCCAGGCGGTCGTAGACGTAGGACCACCACGCTCCGAAATCGACGGCTCTGCGCATGGCCTTGCCGAATTCGCCATCATTGACGATGTCGATGCCGAAGTCGGCCTGCCGGCGGACCACATCCGCAATCGCCGATCGCAACCGGGGCTGAAGTTGGCTGTGGGGCGCATTGTCCTTGTAGAGCTCGACCAGGTCTTTCGGCCGCGGCAAGCTGCCGGCATGCGTGGTTAGAATTCGACCGACGCTTCGTTTCATGTTCTTTCCTCCCTTTCAGGCGATTAACGCCAAAGCTCGCTGGTCGCGAGCTTCGCACCGTCTGCCAACGCTGCAAGCTTCGCCCAGGCAACTTGCGGATGGATTCGGCCTCCCAGACCGCAATCGGTGCCCGCAATCACATTTTCACGTCCGACGATTTGGGCAAACCGGACGATTCGATCGGCGACGACCTGGGGGTGCTCGACCAAATTTGTGGCATGACTGACGACTCCGGGAATGAGCAGCTTGCCTTCCGGCAGTTTCGCGTCTTTCCACACTCTCCATTCATGCTCATGACGGACATTTCCCGCTTCGACCGAGTACGCGCCGGCGTTCACGGTCAGAACCAGATCGACGATGTCTTTCAAAGGAATGTCGGTCGTATGCGGGCCATGCCAGCTTCCCCAGCAAATGTGATAGCGAATCCGATCCTCCGGCAACCCGCGAAGCGCGTGGTTTAGCGCCTCGATGCGAATGCGCTCAAATTTCTTGAATTCACCGAGCGGCGGCTCCGGATTGATCATATCCCAGTTGTCCGGCAGACTTGGATCATCAATCTGAAGCACGATGCCGGCGTTTATGATCGCCTTATACTCTTCGCGCATTGCTTCGGCGGAAGCCAAGACAAATTCTTCCTCCGTTTTGTGGTAAAGGTCCTCTCCGCGGGCGAAACTTCCCGGCGCGATCGAGCACATAAAGCCTTCCTCGACATTCGCGGCCCGCATTGCTTTCTTGAGATTTGCAATGTCGGACTGGATCGCCGCTTGACCGGTGTATCTGATCGGCGCTGTGCAGACCGGACGGCGGGTCGCCCGCCGTGGCGCGCTGCCGATCAGCGTACCGGTGGAGTCGGGATCAAGATAGAATTCGCTGAACTTCTGCCAATCGCGGCGATTCCTGACGGTCGTTAGCGCAAGATCGGCGACGCTGGATTTCCTGTGCGCGGATTCAGGTACCGAATCTGCCGGCACGAACCCGTCCATACGGGCAAAGGCGTAATTCCACCAGACGCCGTAGTCGTAGCTTGCGGCCATAGGTTTGCCGAACTCGCCGTCGTCGGGAACGTCGATGCCGAGTTCTTGCTGTTTTCTCACCACCGCGGTGACGGCGGAGGAGAGGCATTCTGCATAAGCGCCGTCGTCGACCTTATCTCCGGACGCCCGAGCCCGATTCAATGCGATGAGACCTGACGGCCTGGAAAGGCTTCCGGCATGCGTCGTGACGATACGATCCGTGCTGTGCTTCACCGCGCCTCCTCCCGCATGCCTTGAGCATATTAACTAGTTTTGGTCAGTATACGGATCATTTTGACTGCGCGTCAATAACCGGCCGCGCAGGCTGGGCTGCATAGTGCCGATGTGGTAATCAACGCGAACAACTTGCCGCAAGAACGAGATTCTGATGCCAAACGACGACCTTCGCATCCATGAGAAACCTGGCCATCTCATTCGTCGGCTTCAGCAGATTTCTTTTGCCGTCTTCATGGATCAGACTCGGAAATTCAAAATTACGCCGGTTCAATATTCCGCTATTCTCGCTATCGACAATCACCCGGGAATTGATCAAACCGCGCTTTGCAACATCATCGCTTTCGATCGCTCTACCATCGGCGATGTGGTGACGCGCCTGGAAAAGAAGAAATTAATCAGACGCCTCAGCGGCCCGGTTGATCGACGCACGAAATCGCTTTACATCACGCTGTCGGGCCACCGATTGATCCGCGATATCGAGCCGGCGGTTCAGTCCACGCAGCGGCTGATATTGGCGCCGCTTAAGCCGAGCGAACGTGATGCCTTCATGCAAATGCTGAAGCATATCGTGCATCTTAACAATGAGCACAGCCGTGCGCCTTTGCGGCCGAAGGATGCGCGGCATCGGAGACGTCGACCTGCTGTACGACCCGTTAGCTCCGGCCGGGCGACGCGGTCAATGATACGCGCACGCTCGAGGAAGGACGCTTTTCCCGATTGATTGGCGTTCCCGGTCACCGCTCGCGCCAGACCGCCCACAAGGTCAGCGCGCCGACCAGCACGACGGCGAGCGGCGTGCCGGGCAGGCCGGCCGTCGCGTAAGCCGTGGCGCCGCAAGCGGCGCCCAGGATAAATCCGATCGCGATCGCCAAAACGACGGACAGTCGCGAACGCACGGCGACAAAGTCGCGTTCGTAGGCTAGGTCGCTCGGGTCGTGTGCGTGGCGCCGCCAGGCCAACAGCAGCTCGGTGGTCTCGATGCCGAGCTGCGTCATGTTGCCGGTCATCACGTTGGTCTGCGGAATGCCGCGCATGAGCAGCCGTACCATGACGCTCTGTGTTCCCATCGCCATCGCCCCGAACAGGCCGGCAAGGATGCCATGCCAGTCATCGGCGCCGCTGACCGACGGCTCGGCAAGCATCAGGTAGGAAAAGACGGCGAGGAGCAGCGTCTCGAACGCAAGCATCCACGGTAATGCGTCGCGGCCCTGGTCGCGGGCGAGCCTGATCAATCCGGCGGCCAATGCCGCCGCGAACAGAAAGGCAAGGATGGCGATGACCTTGCCGGCGATACCGATGTCGTGGGTCACGAGTTCGGCGCCGGCGGTGACGAAGCTTCCAGTCACCTGCGCGACGAACAGCCCAAACAAAGCGAGGAAGGTGTAACTGTCGACATAACCGGCGACGAAACTCAACAGTGCCGGCACCCATCGCGGCAGCGGAACCTCGCGCGCCGGCGCGACCTCCGTCATGTGCAATCTCCGCTCGCCGCGCCGGGCATGTGCCTAGGAACTTCTTGTCGACCGCATTAACGTGCTTAGCCAAATTTTGGAGCAGCGCCAATGCACATGAGCCAATTCCACTACCTGCCGCTAGCGCCCGGCTTTTTTTCCATCCTTGTCGGTTTATTCGTCGTCCTGTTCGTTGTTCTGCTCGTGTTCCGCGCGCTGCGCCATGCGTATGTGAGCCTCGGCCTAAGTCCGAGTGCGGCCATGCTGCTTTTGTTCGGCTCCTTGATCGGCAGCTATTTCAATATCCCCGTCGCGGTGCTGCCGCCGGAGCAACTGGAGTCCGACAAGGTGATCGATTTCTTCGGCATGCAATACACGGTGCCGATGGTCGAGAACCTGGCGGGCACGGTGATCGCGGTCAATGTCGGCGGCGCCGTCATCCCGACGATCATGTCGGTCTATCTGCTGGTCACCCGGCAATTATGGGTGCAGGGAGCGATCGCCACCGCCATCGTCGCCCTCGTGCTGCATTGGCTTGCCCATCCGGTGCCCGGTATCGGCATTGCGGTGCCGGTATTCTTTCCGGCCATCGTCACGGCGGTGGTGGCGTTACTGCTGTCGCGCGGCAATGCCGCGCCGCTCGCCTACATTGCCGGCAGCATGGGAACGCTGATCGGCGCCGATCTCACCAACCTCGACAAGGTCGCCGGCCTCGGCGCACCGGTTGCGTCCATCGGCGGCGCCGGAACATTCGACGGCATTTTTCTTACCGGCATCGTCGCCGTGCTGCTGGCGGGGCTTTATCACCCCCGGCAGCGCGCCGCGCAGCTTTAGCCACCCGGCGATTTTTGGAGCGGATCGACAATTTCTACGCCTCCGCTGTCACACCGTTGCCACCGCCGCGTCTCGCCGCCGTATGGCGGGCTGGGCGAGAACGTCGTAAAATAGTGTCTTATTGATTGAAGGGAGCGTGTGATGATTTTAGGAATGTCCGTACCGACCTTTACCCTGCTCCACGTCATCATCAGTGTCATCGCCATCGTGTCCGGGCTGATCGTTCTGGGCGGAATGTATGGGGCGCAGCGCCTGCCGGGTTGGACCGCCCTTTTCCTTCTCACGACCGCCTTGACGAGCATCACCGGTTTCTTTTTCCCGATCACGAAGATCACGCCGGGCCAAATCTTCGGCGCCATCACTCTCGCCGTGATGGTGCCGACGCTCATCGCGCTCTATGGCTTCCACCTCCGTAGCGCGTGGCGCTGGATCTACGCCGGCGGTGCGGTCATTGTGCTGTATCTGAATGTCTTTGTTCTGATCGCGCAGCTCTTTGCAAAGGTAACGGTATTGCAGCCGCTCGCGCCGACGCAATCCGAGCCGCCGTTCCTCATCACCGAGGTCATTGTTCTGGCGATCTTCGGCGTGCTCGGCATCCTCGCGCTGGTGAAGTTTCATCCGGAGCGGAGGCTTGCCTGACGGCGGCGCGGGAAAGCTGCGCAGCCGAAGTGCCGAAAATGGCACGCGTCACGGCCGCGCTTGTCCCGCCTGCGCGGCCGTGGCGATGACGTTCGTTGAAACGCCTTGCGCTTTGGCGTGGCGAAGGCCCGGCCATCGACGTCCTTGACCTTCGGGGGCTCTTTAGACGTGGATACCCGCCACGAGGCCGATCGCGGCCCGGCGCGCTTTTGATAGGCTGGAGTTGGGCTCGCTGCAGATTAGCCCAAAGGGCAACAAAGGATCGTGTCATGCCATGGTATCATTATCTCGCGCATTTCGTCGCCGGCGCCTTTCTGGCCAACGGCGTGCCGCATTTCGTGCAGGGCATCTGCGGCAACAAATTCCAGACGCCGTTTGCATCGCCGCGGGGCGTCGGTGAATCGTCGGCGATCGTGAACGTGATGTGGGGCTGGTTCAATTTCATGGTCGGCGGCGTATTGCTGCGCATCTTCTTCCCGCAGCTTCCGCCCCCTCCCGGCGACAGCATCGCCACCGCGCTCGGCGTGCTGGTCGCCGCGTTGTGGCTCTCGAACCATTTCGGCAAGGTCCGCAGCGGCGCGCCGCATCCTTAAGGATTTGCATGCATCTCGATCACGCCCGCATTCTCGCCTTCCTCGTCTTCGGCCTGCTCGGCGGCACTGCCGATGCCGGTCAGGAAGGCAAGGACATGAAACTCGAGGACGTCGGCTTCGTGATGCGCCCGGCAAATACGCCGGCGCAGCTCGAGCGCTTGCGGCTCTTGCCGCCGCGCACCTTCGTCACCCGCACCAAGGATGGTAGCCGTTATTTTCTCTACGCCGATCCCGACTATTGCAAATGCGTCTTCTTGGGCAATGAGCTCGCGATGAAAAACTACCACGACCTGGTGTCGCCGCCGCCGCAGCCACCCATGCCGCTCGGACCGGACGGCGGACCCGTCGCGGGCTCGCTGATCCAGGAACTGGATCCGGGCATCCCGATCTTCGACGGCGACATTCTCGATTATTCGTATTGACGGGGCGGAACCAAATGACCGAGCACATTGCCGTTGCGCGCGCCGCCGGCAGCGATCCGCGGCCGATCGCGGAATATCATGCGCACGTCTATTACGATTCGCAAGCGACGCGCGGCCGTGCCGAACATTTACGCGAGCGCGTGGCTGCGGAATTTCCGCAAGCCAAGCTCGGACGCTGGCACGACAAGTTGGTCGGGCCGCATACGCAGTCGATGTATCAGATTGCTTTTCCGAGCGGCATGCTGGCGTCGTTCCTGCCCTGGCTGATGCTCAACCGCGACGGATTGATGATCCTCCTTCATCCCGAAACCGGCAACGACTACCGCGATCATACCGCGCATGCCGTCTGGTTCGGCGCCGTGCTGCCGCTGCGGGTCGAAGTTTTCAAGGATCAGCGTCCGGCGGACTGATCCGGTGGCCGCTCCGCGTGGAACCTAAACGTGTCGAGTGAGTTCGTTGTGGGGGCCAGTAGGAGGAATCCATGCGAAAGACGTTGGTTACCTTGAGCTTCGCCGTGGGTTTTGTGGCCGCAGGTTTTGGGATGGTTCAAAGCGCAGGCGCCGTTCCGGCCGACGCGACGGCCGTGAAGGAAGCCGCGACCGCCGCCTCACCGCTGCAGCAGGCGCAATATGTCGAGCGCCGCACGCGCCACGGCGTGGTGAAATGCTATCGCGACTTGGTGATCGGCCCGTATCGCTGCCACTATTACCGCGACCCGCTCTAATATCCGCACTCTGACGGCGCGAAGCTGCCCCGGACCAAGCCCGGGGCGGCTTTTTTAAGCGCTGTCTTCGACGTCCGTTTCGGGCCGATCGCTCCCGGGAGCGACTTCGGAGTGCCACTTGCCCTTCTCATCCTCGTATTCGATGGCTTCGGTCTGCCCGGGAGTGCGCTGCTCGGCGGCGGCGCGCCGCGCCGCATCGAGCGCCTCGGCGTGCGTCGGAAAGCTCTCCGAGAAGGCGCCGTTTACCGAGTAAGCCCAGCCATCTTCGTGCCGGACGACTTTATAGGTGATATGCGTCATCGGTTCGCCTCCGTCGGGCGTGATGCTAATCGAGGTGATGGAACGGGGTTCCGTTCGATCTTCGTCGTTGCAGCTTAGAGTGTATTACAGGCCATGAAAATCTCCGGATCGACGGCGCTGGTGACCGGCGCCAATCGCGGCCTGGGCCGCGCTCTCGTCGAGGCGTTGCGCAAGGCGGGCTGCGGCAAGATCTATGCAGCGGCGCGCAGCATCGACAGCGTCACGCGCGAGGCCGGCGTTGAGCCGATCGAGCTCGACATCACCAACGGCCGGCAGGTCGCGGGCGCTGCCGCGCGCTGCCGCGACGTCGATCTTTTGATCAACAATGCCGGCGTCGCCAAATTCGTCACGCTTATTGGCGCGCCGGCGACGGACAACGCGCGGCTGGAGATGGAGACGAATTATTTCGGCACGCTCGGCATGTGCCGGGCATTCACGCCGGTGCTGCAAGCCAACGGCGGCGGCGCGCTCGTCAACGTGCTCTCGGTCGTGAGCTTCTTCAATGCGCCGATGCAGGGCTCCTATTGCGCGTCGAAAGCGGCCGAATGGTCGCTGACCAAGGCAGTGCGCTTCGAGCTGCGTGGACAGGGCACGCTGGTGATCGGTGTCTATGCCGGCTACATCGACACCGATATGACCACCCACATCGCGGGGCCGAAGTCGAGTGCCGCCGAAATCGCCGCGCGCGTCGTCGACGGCATCGAAGGCGGTGCGGAAGAAATTCTCGCCGACGAGCGTTCCCGCGGCGTCTATGCCGCGCTGCGCAAGGACGATCGGGGTTTCGACGCCAATATGCAAAAGCTTTGGGACAGCCGTCCCCGGCGATGATTAGGCGCTGGCGGTTTTGAGTGCTTCTTCCTGACCGCAGGCGGTGAGGAGCTCTACCGCGCGCGTGCTGTCAAGACCCGTAAGGGGCAATTGTTCGTTGAAGCGTACGACTAGGCCGCCCGCGCCGAACAGCGCATAAGCCGAACAGTGCATAAGGAGTATTCCGAATGGAAAGCCGGCGGCGCGACGGCTAGTGGTCCGACTCTTTCACTTGCTACCCGCTTTGCGGCGCGGTGAGCCTGCGTTTAGGGTAGCGGCACGATCTCATTCGGGAATCCTCTGAATGCGCCGCACCACTAGGTATCCCAGTTACAAGCGCGCCTCATGCGTGCGGCGGCCCTTTGATCCGCATCAAATCGGGCGCTGCGGCGCTCGTCTATGCTGCAAACAAAGTCGGTAGCTGATGTTGCCGAGTGGAGGAGTGAGGTACGATGTCGATTCGCGCCGCGCTCAAGTTGTTTGTTCTGAGCCTTATTGTATTCGCCGCCGCCTTCGCCCTGCGGCGCACGTTTTTCGCGGATGTGATGCCGGTGTCCTGGGACCAGGAGCCGCAATCGCTGTGGGCGCTGGGTGCGGCGTTTTTGTTGCGCTCGATCGAGAATATCTCCGCCGTCGTCGGCGCCATCGCGTTTGTGGTGGCGATTGCGCTCCGGTTCGTTAGCCGGCGGACGCGTAATTCGCCAATACTTGCGTTATTGCCGGACGTGACCCGGCAATCCACGCGGCGGCTCGGCAATTCCGAGGTATCCGCACCCGTCCCCGTGCGGGTGCGCAGCATGGATGCCCGGGCAAGCCTGGGCACAACGATCGGAAAAGCTAACCTCTTACGCCCGCTCGACGCGGGCGGCGTAGCAACCGGGCGCGGCAAAGTGGACGTGTAGATAGACCGCGCGCGGATTTGCCAATTGCCGCGCGATCGCGCTCTCGAGTTTTTCGCCTTCGATAAGTTCGGTGCCGACCATCATGGCGCTGGCGTCGAATGCGCGCACCGCGAGCGTGCGCTTGCGTAACTGCTCCGGTACCACATCGATCGCGTCAAACATCGCGTCGCCTTCGCGCACGAAGATGGCGAAGCGCATCCGGTAGGGCGAGGCGACAGCGTGGTGTTCGTAGTTGACGAGAATGAGCTTGTCGCCGGGCTTTGAATCGGTGAGGCTCACGCGGCACGGATAGCCGGGATCGCGGGAATCGGCGATCCGCCGCACCGCGCCTTGTTGCGCCAGCTCGTCGTCAGACAGGGTGAATAGCGGCGCGAATTGCTCGGCCGGCAGGCCGCGGATGCGAAAGTGCACGATGAGTCCTCCTTGTTTGTTCATGGAGGACACATGGAGCGCCGCGGCATCCAATCCCACCCGATTTCTGATGTCGTCGACGGCCGGGACGGTCGGCCACTACGGGCCTGTCTGACGCGACGTCGTTTAGACTGGAGTATCGGTCATGCGTCTGTGGATTGCTTTCGCTGTGCTATTGGCGACGACGCCGGTGTACGCCCAAATATGGGAAGTACGTCTGGCGCGATGTAGATGATCAATATGAGCGACCCCGCCAGTACCCAGGCCCCGCGTGGTGACAACGCCCACGGTGGTCGCGCCCGGCCTGGCTGCAGCCGGGGTCGAAACCTGTCTCGGTTCGGCCGCCGGCATATCGGTGATGGGTGTTGGCGCTACCTTCGGCAGCACAAAGGTCGATGAAGGCTGCACCATCCG
>Ga0187860_1003037_pt1 | contig 13436 bp, 7 predicted proteins | sample June2016WEW_10_4_FD_132981 | JGI IMG/M metagenome (GOLD analysis project Ga0187860, IMG submission 132981) | Peatland microbial communities from SPRUCE experiment site at the Marcell Experimental Forest, Minnesota, USA - June2016WEW_10_40 | ecosystem: Environmental > Terrestrial > Soil > Wetlands... | reverse complement strand
TCGCGCCGATAGTGTCGGCGGGTGATTTCAGTCCAAGCCATCGTGACCTCCATTGAGCTTCGCAACCCAACGGAATCACAACCGATTGAAATCACCCAATTTATTTTTCAGTCAGCCTCTAAAACGCAAAGACGATTAGAACTTTGTCGGCGCTGCAATTCCGGTTGCTCCAGGTGCTCCTAAAATCGCCTCAAGTGCTCCCGTTGGTCCAGTTGTAGTAGGTGGAATGACGGGTAGACTTGCCAACATTGACGTAACAACACTGTGCGCCATGCCCAAAAGCGATATGGCTTCATCTACTGCAAGTGCGACTTCTGGGTGAATGAGCGGGTTCCGATAAAGACTGCTCATTTGTGCAAGAGCAGCCAAAATGCGTTCGTCGCCACATTTCTTTTGCCGCATTGCATAGATATAAACTCTTTTGCCGCATTGCATAGATATAAACTGCGATATTCCGAACCTTCGGTTGAATGTTGCTGCCGGTCACATTGTGATAGTAGCGACGTAAAACTGTTTCTACTGCGCGGAACACATGAAATCCGCAGGCGGTCGGAGTTTCGTAGCAGAGCGCCTTTCCCGCTTCGCCAATATCAAACATGGCCTCTGGCATCTTGGAGGCAAGATCAGTTGGGAACATGCGTGACGGCTGATCAAGTAGTGTCAGTGTGTCAAAACCTCCCTTTTGGCTGACAAAATAGGCAGGAAAAGTCCCGACTTCTGCCAACAACGCGGTACTGGCCGAAGCTGGAGGTGATCGAAAAGATATCGCCGATGTGAAGAATGCGATCGGCATCAAACGATTGGCCGGTTTGCGCCTTTAGCGCATTCAGCAGCGCATTTGCTGATTGTCGAGAGCTACGGAGAGCAGAGGAAAATACACTGTTCGCCAAAAGAGTCTCGATCCATTGCTGGGCGTTCCAGAGCACAAACCAAACGTCTTCATATTTTGTGTCCGGTTTCAATGAACCGAGCGGCTCTAGCGTTTCCGCCAGCCCGTAGACATACGGAAGTCAAATCCTGACCACTGCCGACTGCCTTCTTCTTACCGGGGCGCTCATACCTCACTCCTCAACCGGCAGTATATGCGGGAAAATAGCGGCGCGTATCGGGAAGTGCGCAGGGCGGTTTAGGTAACGTAATCCGCCGTCTGGCCTCACCGGAAAATGGCGGATTGCGCCTTCGGCTAATCCGCCCTATCGGCTACGGGCTGATCCCGGCTCAGCCGGCGTTCGCCGCATCCGCACCTTGATCAGCGCGAAATAGGCAACTTGCGCCGACACCAGCATGCATGCCGCCGCCGCCCCGATGAGAAGCGGCACGTTGTCGATCGAACGCTGCGAGAGGATTGTGTCGGTCAAATAGAGCGCGCTTCCGGCCGACATCATCAGGGCGCCAATTCCCATCACGGCGAGCAGCTTGTTCGACATCTTGGCGGCGAAACGCTCCATGCCTTCGCGAAGCGCGATCCGCTCGTCGGATGACGGCAAACCCGCAAGCAGCGGGCGCAGCCTCGACATGCTGTAGACGTGGACCGACGCGATATAGAGACCGAACCAGCCGAGCGTCACGAGTGCCGCAAACAGCGTCACCGCGCCGGAGGTCGCGCCGGTCCGGCCGACAAGCTTGGCGCTCCGCACGGTGTTGTTCTTGCTATCCGCCATGTTGATCGTTGCTCCGGCCGGGCCGAATTCCACGACGCACGGCGCGCCGGCCTTGCCGGTCGAAGCGATCCCGGTGATGGTGACGGTGGCGCCGTTACCGGGCGGACCGCTCACACGGAAGACCACGCTGGAGCCCTCGGTGCCAGCTAACGTGCCGATGCTGCCATGTGGACCGATTGGCTGGTCATATTTGGTGGTTTGGCCGCTGGCCTCGATGACCGTCACGACGAGCGTCGCGCCGCTCGTGGCAAACCAAAAGAGCGAACCTGTCATGATGACCGGGATGAGAATCGCCGCGACGAGCACAAACGGTTTGAGCCGCTTGAGAGTCTCGCGCACGCATGCAGCGATTTCCGCTTTTTGGGCCTCGTTCACGAAATAGCGGCGCCTGGGGCCGATCAGCCACGGATTGTTCGCCTGAAACACGTAGCCGCCGGCGATCCGCTTGAATGCAACCTCTTCTAGCCCGTCGTACAGCCCAGCCATGACCATCCCCCCTGCGGCTTCCGCATCCGGTGATGGTCTTGTGTCGAACGCGCCCCGCTGGAGGTTCAAAGCTGGCCGGCTTTTGCCGGTAGATCGGGTCGATGTGTGATGGCCGTCAGGCGATGGCGGATCAGCGCGCGAGGTGCCGGGAAGATGACGGATTACACCTTCGGCCAAACCGCCCTTCGGACTGGCCGGGTGTCAAATCAGCGGACGACTGACTGGATAGTCGCACATTTTGAAATGAGGCAAAAACTCTCTCTCTTTGCTCGCGACTGTCCAAAACCTTCATATTCGGTGTCCACTGAAATCCATGACGGCGTTCCTATTACAGCAACGAGCATTTCAAGTTTGTCGCCACCTAATAATTTATCGCAATACAATTTGTATTCCGTCTCTATGACTGCGCCCAGGCTTTCATCAAATAAGGACAGTGTTTGATCCGGCGCTCCGTTTTTTCCATGTATTGTCATTGTCGCACCAGCTATTTGCATCCCTGGCGTTGCGAGAGACGCTTTGCACGTACTGATCGGATTTAGCGAACCGACCTTTGCGATTGTGCGATCGGTCCTCACAACGATATCAATATTGGTATATTGAAAAGAGGAATTGTTTGTCGAAACGACTCTAACATCGCTGTAATCGCTGGCCCACTTTATGCCGGCGACGACCGTTCCCGGGTTGAATTGGCTTCAAGTGCAAATGCAAACGTGTCCAATGGCGCTGGACGGAATGCGATGCCGCTGACAACAGCAACTATGAAGGCTATGCAACCATATCCTAGGAGCTTTCGCGAGGTCGGAAAATCGTTGGAAAAAAGCCACCAATCTACTGCGAGCCAAATAAGCGCGACACATGTCAGATAAATGCCGAACCAAAAATATGCTGGTCCAGACATAGCCACGCCGAGACCACTCGCAAGAAGAAGAGCTGGAACGACCCCCATGGCGATCTGCCATGATCGGAGGCTCTTTCTTTCTCTAATCTCAGGACCAGAGCTAGTCGCGCCACGCACGACGCCTTCGCGCCGCTCGCGCGCACGTCTTTGCTGTCTAGTTTCCGCACCCATGATTCGTCACCGCCGGCTTTGCGCGGCATCCCCACCGACTGCCGCCCCTAGTGCGCGGCGTCCCAATTATCCGCCGCGTGCGCCTCGACCTGCAGCGGCACCGAGAGCGACACGGCGGGGTGCGGCGCGTCTTCCATCACCGCCTTGATCACCGGCAATGAGCGTTCCACTTCCGCGTCCGGCACTTCGAAGACAAGCTCGTCGTGCACTTGCAGCAGCATCTGCGCCGATAGCTTTTTCTGCGCCAGCGCGTCCTCCATGCGGATCATGGCGCGGCGGATGATGTCGGCGGCGCTGCCCTGCAGCCGCGCGTTGATCGCGGCGCGCTCGTTGAACGAGCGGATCGAGGCATTCGACGCGGCGATGTCCGGGTAGTGGCATTTGCGGCCGAACAGCGTGAGCACGTAACCGTGCTTCTTGGCGAAGGCCTTGGATTCCTCGATGTAGTCGCGGATGCCGGGAAACCGCTCGAAGTATTTCTTGATGTAGGCGCCGGCTTCCTCGCGGGGAATGCCGAGCTGGTTGGCGAGGCCGAAAGCGGAGATGCCGTAGACGATGCCGAAATTGATCGCCTTGGCGCGGCGGCGCACTTCGGGCGGCATGTTCTTCACCGGCACGCCGAACATTTCCGACGCGGTCATGGCGTGAATGTCGAGACCTTCGCGGAAGGCTTTCTGCAGCGGCTCGATACCGGCGATCTCGGCAAGCAGCCTTAACTCGATCTGCGAATAATCGGCGGAGACGAGTTTCGTCCCGGGCGCGGCGATGAAGGCGCGGCGGATTTTTCGGCCATCCTCGGTGCGAACCGGGATGTTTTGCAGGTTCGGATCGGATGACGACAGCCGCCCTGTCGTGGTGGACGCGAGCGCGTAATTGGTATGAACGCGGTGCGTGATCGGATTGACGAAGCCCGGCAGCGCGTCGGTGTAGGTCGATTTCAATTTCGACACCTGCCGCCAGCCGAGAATTTTCTGCGGCAGCGTGTGGCCCTGCTCGGCCAGCTCTTCCAGCGCGCGTGCGCCGGTCGCCCATTGGCCGGTTTTGGTTTTGGTGCCGCCGGGCAGGCCGAGCTTGCCGAACAGAATGTCGCCGAGCTGCTTGGGGCTGCCGGGATTGACCGTCTCGCCTGCCTCTTTGTTGATCTCGGCTTCGAGGCCCGCGGCTTCCTGCGCGAACTCAGCCGAAAGCCGCGACAGCACCTGCCGGTCGATCGAGATGCCGCGCCGCTCCATGCCCGCGAGCACGGCGAGCAGCGGCCGCTCCAGCGTCTCGTACACCGTCAACACCTGCTCGGCGGCAAGCCGCGGCTTGAGGACCTGCCACAGCCGCAGCACGATATCGGCTTTCTCGGCGGCGTATTCGGTCGCCCGGTCGATCCCGACGGCGTCGAAGGCGATCCTGGTCTTGCCGGCTTTGAGCAGCGTGTCGATATCGACCACCGCATGCGTGAAGCCGCTTTCGGCGAGCGACTTAAGGCCGTGGTTCTGCCGGCCGGCGTCGAGCGCGTACGACATCAGCATCGTGTCGTCGTAGGCTGCGATCTCGATGCCGCGCAGCGCGAATAACTGCCAGGCAAACTTTAGATCGTGGCCGATCTTGAGCACGCCCATATCCGTGAGTAGCGGCTTTAAGGCGTCGAGCGCCGCGCGTTCGGGAATCTGATCGGGCGCGACGTCACCACGGAACAGGCCGGCGCCCTCACCGCCCTGGCGATGACCGAGCGGCACGTAGCAAGCTTCATTCGGCGCGACCGCGAGCGAAAAACCGCACAGCTCGGCCTGCATCGGATCGGAGCTTGCAGCCGAAGTATCGATGGCGACGAAGCCTAAATCGCGTGCGCGCTCGATCCAGACGTTGAGCCGATCGAGGCTGCGCACCGTCTCATATTTGGTACGGTCGAACTTGGCGTTGCGTGCCGCCTCGACCCGCGCGGCGGCGAGCGCTAGCGGGGTGAGCGAGGCGTATATGTTCGCTTCACCTTTCCCGTTGCGGGAAACAACGCCCGGCTGCGCCGGCCGGCCGAGGGGAAGCTGCGGAGAAGGCCCCTCACCCGGCGCGGCCCTGCGGGCCTCGCCACCCTCCCCCGCGAGGGGAGAGGGTGAAACGCTGGCGGCCGCATGGTGCCCCGCGAGCCGCGCTTCGGGCTCGATCTCGCCGGCGTCGATCTCGGAAAACTCCGCCACCCGCCGCATCAGCGCGTTGAACTCCATCGCCTTGAGGAAGGCGATCAGCCGCTTGTGGTCGGGCTCGTGCACGGCAAGATCGCCGATCGGCACGACGAGCTTGACGTGATCGTCAAGCGTGACCAGCTTCTTCGACAGCCGCGCCTTATCCGCGTTGTCGATCAGCGATTGCCGGCGCTTCTCCTGCTTGATTTCCGGGGCGCGCGCCAGCAACGTTTCAAGGTCGCCGTATTCACCGATGAGCTGCGCCGCGGTCTTGACGCCGATGCCGGGCACGCCCGGTACGTTGTCGGTCGAATCGCCGATCAGCGCCTGCACCTCGATGACCTTCTCCGGCGGCACGCCGAATTTTTCGATCACCTCGGCGCGGCCGATCTTCTTGTCCTTCATGGTGTCGAACATGACGACGCCGTCGCTGACGAGCTGCATTAGATCCTTGTCCGACGAGACGATGGTGGCGGTGGCGCCCGCCTCGCAGGCCTCGCGGACATAGGTCGCGATCAGGTCGTCGGCCTCGAAGCCGTCCTGCTCGAGGCACGGCAGATCGAAGGCGTTCACCGCTTCGCGGATGAACTTGAATTGCGGGCGGAGGTCATCGGGCGGATCGGGCCGGTGCGCCTTGTAATCGGGATACATTGCGGTGCGGAACGTCTTTTCCGATTTGTCGAAGATGATGGCGAGATGCGTCGGCCGGTCCTCGGGCTTCATATCGCGCAAGAGCTTCCACAGCATGTTGCAGAAGCCGAACACGGCATTGAGCTGCAAGCCATCCGTTTTGCGGTTGATCGGCGGCAGCGCGTGATAGGCGCGAAAAATGTAGCCGGAGCCGTCGACCAGAAAGACGTGATCGCCTTTCTTCAGCGGCTTGGCGGCGGCGGCTGGCGTCTTGTGCGCTTGCGACTTCTGTGCGGCGGGCATGATGATTGGTAATATATGAGTTCCGCGTAATTGCGAAAGCCAACGATGTCCGAGTTATCCCCCCGTCATTCCGAGGCACGGAGTGCCGAAGCAATCCAGAATTCCTTGCCGCGGCCTAGATTGTTTCGTCGCGTTGGCCCCCGCAATGACGACATACTCGCGGACTTCGTCCGCGCCCCGGAATGATGTTAGACAGAGGCTATAGACTGATTGCCCAGGAGAAGCCCATGCGCCGGTTCGTGCTCGCGTCCCTGCTTGTCCTCGCCGCACTACCGTCGCTTGCCGCCGAGCGGTGGGAGACGTTGCCGCCAACGCCGGCGCCGATCGCCACCGATCGCGGCGGCCAGGCACAGGCCAACGGCATCAGTATCCACTATGCCATTTACGGCCATGGCTCGCCGGTCATCTTCCTGCACGGCGGCCTCGCCAACGCCGACTATTGGGGTAATCAGGTGCGCGCGGTCGCGGCGCACCACACCGTCATTTTGATGGACAGCCGCGGCCATGGCCGCAGCACCCGCGACACGCGGCCTTACGGTTACGATCTGATGGCCGACGACGTCGTCGCGCTGATGGACGTGCTGAAAATCCGCAAGGCCGACATCGTCGGCTGGAGCGACGGCGGCATTCTCGGCCTCGATCTCGCCATGCGCCACAAGGACAGGGTCGGCAAGGTGTTCGCTTTTGCGGCCAATACGGTGACGTCGGGTGTCATGGACGGCGTCGAGAAGAACCCGACCTTTGCCGCCTATATCGAGCGCGCCGGACATGAGTATGCGGCCCATTCGGCAACGCCCAAGGAGTACGACGCCTTCGTCGATCAGATCAGCAAAATGTGGGCCGAGCAGCCGAACTGGACCGATGCGCAGCTCATGGCCATTGACACGCCGGTCCTCGTCGCCGACGGCGACCACGACGAGGCAATCAAGCGCGAGCACACCGAATATATTGCGGCGACGATCCCGCACGCCGGGCTCCTGATCCTGCCCAATGTGAGCCATTTCGCGTTCCTGCAGGACCCTGCACAATTCAATTTTGCCATCCTGCATTTCCTGGGCGACGAATAGCACCGTCTTACCGAAACCACCGATCTCGGGATTATCCCCGTCATGGTCGCGGACTTCGTCCGCGCTCTCCAGAATGACGGTAGAAAGGTCTATGGAATTTTCGTCGCCGCTCCCGATCGACGCCGCGCTGCCCGCGCTCACCGCCGCCTTGGGCGCGGCAAATGCGGCCGTTTTGGTCGCCCCGCCCGGCGCCGGCAAAACGACGCGGGTGCCGCTGGTGCTCGCGGACGAACAATGGGCACAAAAACGCCGTATCCTCGTCCTCGAGCCGCGGCGGCTCGCGGCGCGCGCCGCGGCAGAGCGGATGGCGAAGACGCTCGGCGAGCGCGTCGGCGATACGGTGGGCTTGCGGGTGCGCTTCGGCTCGAAAGTCTCGGCCCGCACCCGCATCGAGGTCGTCACCGAAGGCATCTTCACCCGGCTCGTGCTCGACGATCCGATGCTCGACGGCATCGCCGCGGTGCTGTTCGACGAGTTCCACGAACGCTCGCTCGATGCCGATCTCGGCCTCGCGCTGGCGCGCGACGTGCAGCAAGCATTGCGCGAAGACCTGCGACTCCTCGTCATGTCGGCGACGATCGACGGCGCGCGCGTGGCAAAACTCCTCGGCGACGCGCCGGTCATCGCGACCGAGGGCCGCGCCTTTCCGGTCGAGACGCGCTATCTCGGCCGCGACGCGCGGCCGATCGAGCCGCAGATTGCCGACGCCATTGTGCGGGCGATGCGCGCCGATCCGGGTTCGCTCTTGGCATTTCTGCCTGGCGCTGCCGAAATCCGCCGCACGCAGCGACTGCTCGACGGCCGCCTCGATTCGTTTGTTGATGTCGTCGCGCTCTACGGCGCACTGGCGGGCGAGGAACAAGACCGCGCCATTGCCCCTTCCCCACCCGGCCGGCGCAAAATCGTGCTCGCGACGTCGATCGCCGAGACCTCGATCACCATCGAGGGCGTGTGCATCGTCATCGACAGCGGGCTCTCTCGCGTGCCGCGCTACGAGCCCGATGTCGGCGTCACGCGGCTCGAAACTGTGCGCGTGTCGCGCGCGGCGGCCGATCAGCGCCGCGGCCGCGCAGGCCGCACCGAGGCCGGCATTTGCTACCGCCTGTGGGATGAGCCGCAGACGGCCGCGCTCGAACCATTTTCCCGGCCCGAAATCCTGTCCGCCGATTTGTCGTCCTTTGCGCTCGACCTCGTGGCCTGGGGCAGTAGCCCGGAACAGCTCGCCTTCCTCGATCCGCCGCCGCATCCGGCGCTCGCCGAGGCGAAAGCGTTACTCGGCGAACTCGGCGCCCTCGCCGCCGACGGCCGTATCACCGAGGAAGGGCGGAAGCTGCGGCGCCTGCCGCTGCCGCCGCGGCTCGCGCGCATGGTGATCGATGCCGCTGACGAAGACGCAGCGTTACTGGCCGCGGAGATCGCCGTCCTCATCGGCGAGCGCGGCCTCGCCGGAGACGACGCCGATCTCACGCTTCGGCTCGATGCTCTCCGTCGCGACCGTTCGCCGCGCGCGCGTGACGCCCGCGCGATGGCAAAGCGCTGGGCGGAGATCGCTTCACCTTCCACCTCTAACCCCTCCCAAGAAGGAGGAGGCGAACACGGCGTCGGCTCCCTCCTCGCGCTGGCCTATCCCGAGCGCATCGCCAAGAACCGCGGCGGCGCGGCGGGCGGATTCGTCCTGGTCAACGGCCGCGGCGCGCAAGTCGATCCAGCCTCTCCGCTCGCGCGCGAAACCTACCTCGCCGTGGCCGAACTCACCGGCAGCGCCGCTTCCGGCCGCATCCTTCTCGCGGCGCCAATCGCACTGCCCGAGATCGAGGCGCGGTTCGCCGACCGCATCGCCGCGAGCGACGAGATTTCATTCGATCCGGCAAATGCGAGCCTGCGCATGCGCCGGCTGCGGCGGCTCGGTGCGATCACCCTCGCCGAGCAGCCGATGCCGGTGATCGCAAGCGATGCGGCCACGCGCATCCTGGCCGAGGGCGTAAAGCGGCTCGGCATCGAGCGGCTGCCGTGGACGAAGGCGCTGCGGCAGTGGCGCGACCGCGTCATGTTCCTGCGTGCTGCGGAAGGCGGCGAATGGCCCGACTTGTCCAACCCGGCGCTTGCCGGCAATGTCGATGGGCTGGCTTCAATCCTCACAGGGAAGACCGCGCTGGCGGAGCTTTCGGCCGACGAATTCGCAGCCGCGCTCGCCGCGCGCCTCCCCTTCCGTCTCCACCGGCGGCTGGAAGGCGAAGCGCCGACCCATTTCGAAGCGCCCACCGGCTCGCGCATGCCGATCGATTATGAGGCGGAGGGCGGCCCCAAAATCGCGATCCGCGTGCAGGAACTTTTCGGTCTCGACCGCCACCCGGCAATCGCCGGCGGAAAAATTCCGCTGGTGGTCGAACTCCTCTCGCCGGCGCACCGGCCGGTGCAGACGACTCGCGACCTGCCCGGCTTCTGGCGGGGCAGCTACGCCGCCGTGCGCGCCGAGATGCGCGGCCGCTATCCGAAACATCCGTGGCCGGACGATCCGCTTACCGCCGCGCCGACAAGGCGGGCGAACGCAAGGAAGTAGCGAATAGCGAGGTTGCGACTGGCCAATGTGGGTGGAACCCAATTCGCGACTCGCTATTGCCTATTCGCCCCTATATTGGCTGTGATTCCCGTCGAGGCCGCGATGTTTCCCAAGCCAAAACCTCAGCTCAAGCCCAACACCTATGCCTACGAATCCGAGCCAATGGTGAAGGCCACCGGCTTTCGCGAATACGATGCGCGCTGGCTGTTCGGCAGCGAGATCAACCTGATGGGCGTCGAGGCGCTGGGGATCGGGCTCGGCACGCTGATCCACGAATTGGGCGTGAAGCCGGAAGTGGTCACCGGCCATGATTTCCGCTCCTACTCAGCTTCGATCAAGATGGCGCTGGTTACCGGGCTGATCGCGTCCGGCTGCAAGGTGCACGACATCGGTCTCGCGGTGACGCCGATGGCCTATTTCGCCCAATTTGATCTCGACGTGCCCTGCGTCGCCATGGTCACGGCTTCGCACAACGACAACGGCTGGACCGGGGTGAAGATGGGCGCGAATCGCCCGCTCACCTTCGGCCCCGACGAGATGACGCGGCTCAAGGACATCGTGCTCAATGGCCGCTTCAAGATGAAGGCCGGCGGCGCTTACGCGTTCGTGGAGAATTTTCCGGCGCGCTATATCGCCGACCTCACCAACAGGCCGAAGCTCAAGCGCCGCCTGAAAGTGATCTGCGCCTGCGGCAACGGCACCGCCGGCGCCTTCGCGCCGCAGGTGCTGGAAGCGGTCGGCTGCGAGGTGGTGCCGCTCGACTGCGAGCTCGACCACACCTTTCCGAACTACAATCCGAATACCGAAGACATGAAGATGCTCCACGCCATGCGCGACGCGGTGCTGGCGAACAAGGCGGATGTCGCCTTGGGCTTCGACGGTGACGGCGACCGCTGCGGCGTCGTCGACAACGAGGGCGAAGAGATATTTGCCGACAAGGTCGGCGTCATGCTGGCGCGCGATATCTCGGCGCAGCACAAGAACGCATTGTTCGTCGCCGACGTGAAGTCGACCGGGCTGTTCATGACCGATCCGGTGCTGATCAAGAACGGCGCCAAGACCGATTACTGGAAAACCGGCCATTCCTACATGAAGCGGCGGGTAAACGAGATCGGCGCCATCGCGGGGTTCGAAAAATCCGGCCACTTCTTTTTCAACAAGCCGTTCGGCCGCGGTTATGACGACGGCCTGATCTTCGCGTTCGCGGTCTGCGACATGCTCGATCGCAATCCGGGAAAGAGCATGGCCGATCTGAAAAACGCGCTGCCGAAAACCTGGGGCTCGCCGACCATGTCGCCGCATTGCGCCGACGAGGAAAAGTACGGCGTGGTCGATGCCGTGGTGAAGCATTTCGAGGCCGAGCAAAAAAACGGTGGCAAGGTCGCCGGCCAGCCGATCCGCGATCTTGTGACGGTCAACGGCGTGCGCGTCACGGTCGAGGATGGCACCTGGGGGCTGGTGCGCGCGTCTTCGAATAAGCCGGAGCTCGTCGTGGTGGTCGAAAGCCCGGCCTCGGAAGCGCGCATGCGCGAAATGTTCGAAGCCGTCGACGCGGTGCTGCGCACGCACAAGGAAGTTGGGGAATATAATCAGAAGATCTAGGGCGCGTACTCATAAAAGACGGGCGTCCGCTCCTTCGCCAAATGCGAACATTTTGTGTGGCGGTCTGCGAGTTCGCTTTGGGCCAAACGGCGACATTCACTTCGCTGCCAAAAACGCCTCAACCCATCGGCAGCCCGGCGGCGCGAAGCGCTGCAGCGTCGGCCTCGACCCGTGCCGTGTCGCGACGAATGAACTGGGTCTTGAGCCATCCGCCGATCGTGAAATTCGGACGTGCCGCCATTAACTGCTCCGCCGTTCGCCTCGCCTCCTCTACTTGGCCAATCTCCTGATAAATGATCACAAGATCGGTAAGGCCAAATCCGGGGCTTCGGGCATGATAGGCCTTAAAGGCGGCAATCGCTTGCTCGGTTCGCCCCGCCTGGCGGGAGGCGTTTCCGAGCGTGCCCAGATACGCCGGAGGATAGTGCGGGCTAAGGGCAATCGCTTTCTCGCTCTGGACGACCGCCTCTTCGGGATATCCGGACGGCGCGAAAACGAAGCTGGCAAGGTCCGCTGCCAGCGCCGAGCCAGGCGCTAATTGAATGGCCTTCCTGGCATCAGCCACGGCTTCATCGTACCGTCTTTGCATCAACAGAATGAGGCTTGACGCGGTGTGGGCGTCGGCATTGCTAGGATCGATTTCCAGTGCCTTGTCAGTATAAGCCCGCGCCTTGCCCATTGCCGTTTCGTGGTCGTCCCACCAGCCGAAGCGAGCATCCAAACAATGCATGAAGCCAAGCATGGCATTGAGCGCCGCCGAGGTTGGGTCAAGCGCCAGCGCCTTTTCCCAACAGAACCGCGCGGGACCCATTTTTTCTTTGGAGGGGGCTTGGTGGAAATGGGACATCCCCTGAACCCAATAGGTCCAGGCCTCGACATTGTGGGTCGTCGTGTAGCGCAGTCGTGCCTGTTCGCCCTCGATCAGCTTGACCTGCATCTCCGTGGCCAGGACGAGGGTGATTTCGTCCTGGATGGCGAAAATGTCGTCTACGGCACGGTCGTAACGTTCCGCCCACAGGTGCGCGCCGTCCTTTGCGTCGATCAATTGCGTCGTGATCCGGATGCGGTTGCCGCTCTTGCGAACGCTCCCCTCCAAAACGTATCGCACGCCAAGTTGCTTCGCCGCCTCGCGGATATCGACCGAACGTCCTTTGTAAACGAAGCTGGAATTGCGCGCGATCACCCGCAGTCCCGCGAGCTTCGACAGGGTGGTGATGATGTCCTCGACCAAACCGTCGCAGAAATAGTCCTGCTCGGCATCGCCGCTCATGTTTTGAAACGGCAGCACGGCGATCGAGGGCCTGTCCGGCAAAACCGCCGTGGGCGTGACGGGCGGCGTCGTGCCTTCTCCACCGAGTTCGACGCGATAGACGCGCACAGGCCGGGCAATGTTCTTCAGGCTGTGCTCGCCGCTATCGACGAAGTTGGCCGCCACCTTGCCCTGCACCTGCCGCCAAGCATCCTCCGAAAGCGAGATGCCTCCCGGCGCCGCGACGCTTTCGATCCGCGCCGCGATGTTGACGCCATCGCCAAAAATATCGTCGCCGTCGATGATGATGTCGCCGACATTGATACCGACGCGGAGCTGGATCGGCTCGGCTGCCGAAGCGCCGGCATCGTGCTCACGAACGTGTTTCTGGATCGCGATCGCACAGGCAACCGCGTCGACGGCGCTGCCGAACTCGACCAGCACTCCGTCGCCCATCAACTTGACAATACGGCCCGAATGGGCGGCGATTCGCGGATCGATAAGGTTGCGTCGCAGCGCCTTCAGGCGCGCCAGTGTCCCGGCCTCGTCGATCCCCATAAGGCGCGAGTAGCCCACCACATCGGCTGCCAGGATTGCTGCGAGCCGCCTTTGAAGGCGCTCTTCGGCCATTCAGATCGCCC
>Ga0187860_1003035_pt1 | contig 13442 bp, 13 predicted proteins | sample June2016WEW_10_4_FD_132981 | JGI IMG/M metagenome (GOLD analysis project Ga0187860, IMG submission 132981) | Peatland microbial communities from SPRUCE experiment site at the Marcell Experimental Forest, Minnesota, USA - June2016WEW_10_40 | ecosystem: Environmental > Terrestrial > Soil >... | reverse complement strand
GACTCAGAAAAGGCCTGTATTTATTGCTCCCCAGTCGCGCCGCAGTCATTCCGTCCGGCGAGTCGCCGGACGGCACAGGCGAGTCGCCTGCGCTACCCATGCTCTTTTTTGACGGGCTTCTAGAATGTTCTCCGCTTCATGCGGTTCGTCAAATCGTGTGCGGGCGTGCATCACTGGATCGCGCCATGCATATTGAAAGCCACGCATTTCCGGCAATAATTCGCTGAAGAATTCCAGACTCGCCACCTCCTGTGCGTCTCCTTTTGTCTTTGCCTGCTCTCGCAGATTTGGGAGTTTCTGATTAATTGCCTCGATAATCGAACCTAGCGTAGCAAATGTGATAGCCGTATTGCTGTTCACAGTTGCGATGTTGAGGCGTTTTGCCAACTCCCGCACCCCAAACTCTACCGTACGCATTAAGTGGAAAACCGCAGCGGTATTCAAATCCAGCGCCAAGCAGTTGCCAGCGTCTTTTATGTCCCGCTTCACCGAAGGAAAAGCCGTATCAACCTCCCTGCCAAACAAGGCGGGTGGTTCAAAAAAATCAACCACGCCTTTCGTGATAGCCACGCATTTCATTTCGGAAAGTTCCTGCCAAAGAGCCATCTGAAGACCCTGCAATTCTGAATGAACAACCCGAAACGTTGGAATCAGGTTTGTGATATTCAAAATCATCAAAAAATGCTCAATACGATCCTTTGAAAGTTTCAATCCCAACAATTCGCAGAAAGGTAGAAGCCCTTTTTGGGCTCCGTTCCCACTCTTTAAAAGCCCATTCAGCCGGTTAATGTCGATTTTCGTTGGCTTGCTGGCTTCTGACGCTTCCGCCGATTTGTGGGCGGCATCCATTTCACCTAAAAGCCATTGCCAATTGTGTGCGATACCGGCTGCGCTGAATTGGATCATATCCCACAAGCTGAAAAGCCTGTGGGATGCATGTTCCCAAGCATCAGCAACCCGTTCAAGGGCATTGTGTGGCTGTTTTGTGGCAGGTTTCACTTTCCATTCCTCCCAGCTTTGTGTAATAATTTCCAGCCGGCAAAATAGACGGTACCGCCAATCATGCCCGCCAAAATATGAGTGCCCCAGTAAATGAGATTGTGACTCACGCTGTTGCTTTCATCAGTGGTGGTATTACCGTTTTTCTCGGCCATTGCCTCACTTTGAACCGAGAGGCCAGGGCCAGAAGAATAGACTTCCGTGGATTCCTGGGGCGTTGGCTCGGTCGCAACATGAATGATGCCGATATTACCAAAACCTACAGCGAATTCGTTGAATCTTTGTGGGGATATTATGGCAAGACTTACCGGGACTTCCGTTTTAAAACGAAGCGCCTGAAAGTCTTGTGCGAAAGCCTTGGCAGATTCAAGCCAGAAGAGATTCAAAAAGGCGCAGACAATTACCGTGTGATTATTTCGGAAAAAATTGAATCCCTGATTGAGTTTGTGTGAAGCTGAGGCTTCCATACTTCTCCCTTTCAACAATCCGCTAGTACACGACCGCCTTTTCATCCCGCGCATCGATTGCCATTTGATCGCCAAAGAAATGAGCGGCGCGCGAAATGATTTAGGACCGCTCGCACGGCTGGTTTCAATGTGCCAGGCGCGACGCCATGGCGTAAATGATCAGGATCAGCAACAGGACGCCCAGGCCGAAGAAGAAATAGCCGAAGGATCTCGCGATGCTTTTCCAGCGTTCCCATTCATCCTTGACCCGGTACTGATCCAGCCTGCCTTCGGCCACCAGCCGGTCATACCAGCGCTTCCGTTCGTGCAGCATTTCCGTCTTCGAGACGCGACCGGAGAAGATGACGGTGTCCATCGGGAATTTTTCAATCCGGAAATGAGTGTTGAAGAAATGGATTGAGAAGATGAAGCCCGCAGCCAGCAACGCTTCGTCCGAATGAATGATCAGCGCGATGTTGATGATCCAGCCCGGCAGGAAGCGCGTGAAGAACGTTGGAAACCACATGATCAATCCCGACGCGCCAATGATGGCCACGCCCCAGAACACCGCGAAATAATCAAACTTCTCCCAATAGGTCCAGCGATCGAACTCCGGTTTCGGCCCTTTGCCGAAGAACCACTTGTTGTGCGCGACGAAATCCTTCCAGTCCTGCCAGGTCGGCATCATGGAATCCGGTCCGAACAGGGTTCTCCACAGCCTTCGGAACTGGAAACCTCCACTGGCCGGATCGCGCAGGAGTCCCCTGCCCTTCCAGGCCTTGGCGGCCAGCGCGGTCACGTGCAGGCCGAAGTAGAGGAAGGTGATGAGGCCGCCGAATCGATGCAGGGTGCGGGCCGTTTCCGCCCCGCCGATCACGTTGAAGATCACCTTGGCCCAGTCGGTGTAATAAAACTTGAGCGGCATGCCGGTGATCACCAGCAGCAGGAAGCTCGTGACCACGAGAAAATGCAGGAATCGCTCGAACGGCACAAAGCGCGTGAACCATTCGTCATCCTGCTGCGTCCGGATCTTGGCTTCGCGGAACTTCCGGGTGTCGTGCAGGAACAAGTACACCGCCCGGACCAGCCAGATGACGGTGTGCAGGCCGAAGAACGCGAACACGCCGATCAGCAGCCCGGTCATCCCCAGGAACACGGCATGGAGCAATGGATAATTCCTTCCGTCGAGCGGATTGGCGTGGGGCTTGTATTCCGTGAAGCCTTTCGTGGCGCCGGGATGACATTTCCGGCAGGTGGCAAGAATGTTGGCCTGCGAGAGATGGGACGCCGGGTCGGAGAGGGGCAGCACGTCGTGATAGCCGTGGCAGTCGTAACAGGCGGCGACGTCCGGCGCCGCGTTCGGTTTGCCCAGCGCCATGGCTTTGCCGTGGTAGGTCTCCCGGTAATGCGCCAGCCGGTCCGCGTGGCATTGGCCGCAACGCTGGTCGCTGAGGGCCTTGAAATTGCTCCCCTCGGGATTCTCGATCTGGTGGGCGGAGTGACAGTCCGTGCAGACGGGCCCGCGCTGGTCGCCTTTGGCCAGAAGCTGCCCGTGAACGCTTTGCCCGTAGGTTTTCTCGACCCCAACGTGGCATTTGCCGCACGTCCTGGCGACATTGGCGTGGTTGATCGGCGAGTCGCGATCGACGCTGCGCTTGATGTCGTGCACGCCATGGCAATCGTTGCAGGAGGGCGCGACGATGAGACCCATTTTCAACAACGCCCGGCCATGGATGCTGTCCATGTACTGCGACGCCGCCTGGGGGTATTTCATCTCATATTCCCTCGTCAGCCCGGGGTTGCTGTGGCATTTCGCGCAGGTCTGCGGAAGGCTTAGTTTGAAAACCGGCGACACCGGATCCTTCACCGGCAGAATGTCGTGCGAGCCATGGCAATCCCAGCAATTCGCCGCTCCGGACGCGCCCATCGCGTGGCTCATGCCGTGGATGCTGGTGGCGTAATCCTTGCCGGCCTGTTCGTGACACGAGACGCAATCCGGCGGCGGCAGTTTGCTCGGGTGCACCAGGTCCTTGATTCCATCGTGACAATCGACGCAGGCGAGTTTGGCGTGAACGGACTTCTGGAAGGAATTGGTTGGGAACAGCAACGAAACCGTCTTGCCATCCACTTTTCGGGTGGTGGACGGGTCCAGATGGCAGTCCAGACAATCCGAGTTGGCGAATTTTTCAGCCGCATTGGCCGACATCAGGCCCAGGCAGAGAAAGACCAACAACCAACAACCAACAACCAACAACCAACATCGAATGGGCCTCCGCTTCGCCTCCTGTTGGAGGTTGGTTGTTGGAGGTTGGTTGTTGAATGTTCCCGCCAGGTTCTCCAGCGTTCTCATAGTCCGCCGTTGTGGCAGTCATTGCAGGCGCCATCCACTTCGTCTCCCGGGTGTTTGAATTTTTGACCGTTGGGTGACAGCACATTGAGCTCATCGCCGCGGCCTTGCGAAAGGATCGTGTGGCACGTGTTGCAGTCGCTCGCCTTGATCGTGCGCTTGCCGTCGGAGGTCATGTGCCTGCCATCGTGGCAGCGGAAGCAGCCGGGCCAGTCCTTATGGCCGATGTTATTGGGATACTTGTCCCAGGACGCCTTCATTTCGGGGAAGAAATTGTCGCGGTAAATCTGCTGCACCGCATCGATGGCGGCGTGGACGCTCGGCTGCAGGCCGGGGTATTTGTCGGCCGGATAACTTTGCGCCACCGCGGTGGCAATCCCTTCCCTGGCCTGCGTCTGGTCGCTGTACTTGCGCGTGAGGACGCCGACCGCGTTGGTTTTGACCCAGGGCAGCGAGCGGTCGATCCTGCCCAGAGACATGGCCAGGTCCACGGCGTCGTCAGGGGATTGGTAGATGTGCGCCGGACGGTTGTGGCAATCGATGCAATCCATCGTGCGGAGGGTCATCCGGTTCACGTCGTTGGTGAAGCTGCGGACTTTGTATTCGGTGACAACGCCCTGCGCATCCACCACGCGGACCCACGGGATGACCTGGCGCGCTTCGTCCATGGAGACGTACTGCACCTTGTTGCCGACGCTCATGTGCCAGTGGATGCCGCCGACGGGCCCGTGTGTGGGATCGCCGCCGCCGACCTTGACGATGAGGCGGACGGAAAACGGCGTGTTGGTTTCATCGCCGAGGAAGTAGTTGAAGGTTTTGTCCAGGTTGCCGACGAACTTTTTCGGCCAGTGGCATTGCTCGCAGGTCTCCTGAGCGGGACGCAAGTTTTTGATCGGCGTCGGCACGGGGCGCGGGAACTTATTGAATGCCACGGCGTACAACTGATACGTGCCGGAGAGCTTGGACCTGACGAACCAGGTCGCTCCCGGGCCGATATGGCATTCCACACAGGCCACGCGCGCGTGAGGACCATGCTCATAGGTCACCAGTTCAGGTTGCATCACCGTATGGCAGGCTTGCCCGCAAAACTGAACCGATTCGGAAACCTGATAAGTGTGGTAGCTGCCGATGGCGGACAGGAGGAGGAAGAGTACGCTGCCCGCGATAAACAAGCCCATGACGCGCCGGTCACGCGGACGGGAGAGATCGATTTGCACCGCCGACAGCAGGACGCCGGCCCCGCCCCGTTTGTGCCGCTCGCGCAGCACGCCGACCAACCCCAGCAGCAGTCCTAAAATCAGAAACCCGGGCGCGACGACGTAGGTGAGAATGCCGAGGTACGGATTGGCGGAGTGCGACACCGCATCGAGCACGAACAGGAAGATAAACGAGAAAAGGCTCCCAACGACAACGACCAGTCCGGTCAGGGACATCCAGTTGCGCAGCAAGGACCGCCGGTCCGCCGGGTTGTTCGTGCTCTCAGTGCTCATATCGGTCCCTGGGTTTTGCAGCGTTCCGCCCGGCGCTCGATCTATCAGCCTTCACGGCAGACGAAGGACTCTTCGCGGGCCGCGACAGCGATCCTGGGGGCTCGCGCGCCGCGGCCGGAGTTGCTGAATTCAGGATTGCGGAACCGCAGCCCTACTTCTTCCCGAACGCCCGCAGGTAGGCCACCAGACCTTTGATGTCGTCATCCGAGAGGCCCTCGGCCGGCTTCATCAGAGTTTTGTCGTCCTTGTCCTTCAAACCTTCCTTGATGGCTTTGAAGGCGGCATCGTCTTTCAACTCCGCCTGGACTTTCGCATCGGTGTAATCTTTTGCTCCGAGCTTCTTTCCCATTTTCGTGTCGCCCTTGCCATCGGCGCCATGACACTTGGCGCAACCCTGGTCGTACAGGGCCTTGGCATCCCCCGCGCGCGCGGACCACACCGACATCGCCATCACCACAATGCTCAGACTGAGTATCTTCTTCATAGCTTTGCCTGTATTCATTTCCTGACCACTCCGGCAACGATCCGTCCACGGATTGTGCCGCACTGCACCTCAATATCCTTATAGCCGCCGCCCGGCTTTCACCTTTCCAATCTTGTCAAAGGTTGAACATTTCTTGGCGTAATGCATCAATCCAGGCGCAGCCGGTTCCGGGGAGCCCACGCGCCCTCGCGTGTGCCGACCGGCGCCTCGCCGGTCGGCACAGGAGCGCAAGGCTGTCACCAAACGGGGCTTCGTTCCAGAGCGCTTTTGTGGTCGGCGAGGGCGCCGGCCACCGCACGCGAGGCGCGTGCGCTCCCCCTCCTGCCTGCATGACGTTTCTCCTGTCATTGCTCAAGCCGCCTCACCCGCCAACCTGATCCGCCAATGCGCAAAGAGCCTGGTAATAGTCGTCCCTGGCCAGGCCCAGCGCCGCGGCACCGAACGTTTCGGCGTCCTCCGCTGAGGCGAATTCGCCGTAATTCACGAGCACCAGTTGGTAGAGCACCAGGTGTGGCACCCGCTCCCTCTGTGTGATGAACGACGGATGCACGCACATGACAAAGCCGTCCTCGGGCCGTTTTCCACGCGCCACCGGATGCGCGAATTCGCCCGGCAGCAGGGGCCCTGAATCGAAAACGATCTCGCACGGATAACGCACCACCTCGCGGTCTTCCAAAATGCGAAGCAATTCCCGCCAGCCGAGGGTCGGGCCGTATTTCGCCCGGATCTCCGCGCCCTTCGCGGCCACGTGCGCGTTCAGCGATTGCCGGGCGTCTTGAGCGGTGAGTTGGATGGCCATGGGTCTTCAGTGGAAACCGGGAAACACATTCAAGGTTCGGCCGCGGCCCCAAGCGCCGTGACGCCTGTACCGCGTCCGTTTTGTCCCTCATTCGCCTTGCACAGCCTGCCCTGGAGAATCGGCACCGACATGCGAAGGAAAACCGTGTAGCACAACAACCCGAACGCCCAGATGCCAAAGCAAACCAGCGTCTCGTTCAGCGACGGCCGGTATTCGACCATCTCGCCCAGCGGCGTCGGGATGAAGCCGGGGACGACGAGACCCATTCCTTTTTCAATCCAAATGCCGACGATGCAGAGAACGCAAGTCACGTTCAGCCATCGCAAACTGCGGCTCACCGGCAGGACCAGCAGCACCATCGCGACCAGGTTGAACGCGATGGCTGTCCAGATCCACGGGACCAGGGCGTGATGGCCGTGCAGACCGATGTAGAGGTACCTCGATGAGGCGACGTGCAGGTTGCCGGAGTAAAACTCCTTGAACACCTCGTTCAGAAGCAGGAACACATTGATGAGCATCGACACCTGCACGATGCTGCGCAGGGTCATCAGGGCGCGATCCGTAATCATCAGCCGCTCGGACATTCTCGCCCGGACAATTTTGTTCACCCGGGGATTTTTCATGAGCCTGCGCAGGGAGTCGGCCGAGAGACGCAGGACCAGGGAGGGTTCTTCGGCGACGGCGGTGGCCGCTCGCGGTGATCCGGCGAGGGCGGAGATCTCGCCGAACTGTTCGCCCGGCCCGACGCTGCGCGTGATCCGGAAGCGCCCGTGTTCCTCCCGCTTCACAACCACCCGCCCTTCCAAAACGAAAAACGCCCTGTCCTCCGTCTCCCCTTGGCGCAGCAGAACATCCCCCGCGCCCGCTTTCAAAACCGTCGCGCCGCTGAGGATGCCCTCGCGCACCTCCCCGGAGACCGATTCCATCTCGCGCAAGTGACAGGCCAGCAGTTCCAGATCGGCGAGCGTGGCGGGGCGGCTCGACGGCTGACGTGGCGCCGCCGCGCCCTCCCGCGCCCGTGAGGCCTCGGCCGGGGGAGCGGAAGCGGTCACACGGCGGACCACTTGCATCGCCAGAATGATCAGAGCCGGGCCGGCGGTGAACGCCGAGGCGAGAAAGCGCGGACCGACGATGGCCGAGTTCCAAAAAGGCCGTCCGCCCAGGCCGACGTAGAGGAACGCCGTCACCGTGTGAATCGAAATGGCCCAGACAATGGCAATAAAAACGAACGGGATGTAAAACCACTTGGCCGCCTTCTTCTTTTGATAGCGGCAATAAAGCAGATAACCGCAGATGTAAACATTCAGCACGAGGTATCCGTTCAGGACGATCACGTCCCAACTCAACATGGAGGCGGGAAAGTTAAACTGCCCGATCCCCGGGATGAGGTGCCAAAAACGGTCGGGCCGGCCCAGATCCACCGTCACAAACGCCAGACACATGAGGATGGCGGCGACGGCCAGCAGTTCGCCGAAGATCACGAGGTCGTGCAGTTCCTCATTATTGTAAATGTAAACGGGGATCACCATCATGACCGCCGCCGCCGCCACGCCCACGAGAAAGGTGAAGTTCGCGATATACACCCCCCACGAAACCTCGTCGCTCATGCCGGTGACAATGAGGCCCTGCGCGAATTGCCTCGCGTAGGCATTCAGGCCCAACAGGCAGATGACGGTCAACGCCCCCATCCAGGCGTAGTACCGCCAGTCGCCCACGAACGCAATGCGGGCGCAGCGCCGCAGAAAAACAAAATAATTCCGGATCGCGCGCGTCATACGTCGAAGTAGTAAAAGAACCGGGGCGAGGTCCCCAGTTCCTCCTTCAGTTGGATGAACACCCTTTTGTTCTTGAGGATATAGGAGACCTCACTGTTGGGATCGAGAATGTTGCCGAACTTCCGTGCGCCCGCCGGGCAAACCTCCAGACATGCCGGATAACGTCCGGCCCGGGTGCGCTGGATGCAGAAGTGGCATTTTTCCATCACCCCCTGGCGACGCGGACGGTTGCCCAGATACGACATCTCGGGGTTGAGCCGCTCCTTCGGGATCGACGGCTTGGTGAAATTGAAGCGGCGCGCCCAGTAGGGACACGCCGCTTCACAATAACGGCAGCCGATGCACCAGTCGTAATCGATCACCGTGATGCCATCGGTCTCCTGCCACGTGGCATGGACCGGACAAACCTTGACGCACGGCGGGTTCTTACACTGCTGGCACTGCACCGGCATGTAAAAGTAACCTTTCTCCGGAACCGACTCCGGCGCGTAGTTGTGCTCGGCCTTTTCAATGTCCAGCGAGCCGTGAGGCAGGCGCAGAACCCGGATGTACTGGATCTCCGGGTTCCGCGACGGGTTATTTTCCGCCACGCACGCGTGAACGCATTTGCGGCAGCCGATGCAGCGCGTCAGGTTCAGACAATAGACAAACTCCACGCCATCCATCGGCTTCAAGTCCCGCACGTGCGGCCGGATTCCATATTGACGTTCGACCTCGTTTTCGATGCGTCTGATGACCTTCGCCATGTCGTCCGGGGTCATCTCCTTGTAGTACTTCTGCAGGAACCGTTCGGCGGTCGGAAAATCGTTCATCTCGAGCAGCGGCTTCAGGCTGGCGGCCAGCGCGGCCAGACCGGTGGTCAGCACCGCCGAGGTCCTCAAAAAGCTGCGCCGGGTCACCCCGGTGTCGGCCGGGGCCGGATCTGGATTGAAGTTGGGGTCGGGAGCTGGCATATTAGCCATTCAACCGCGGGTCAGGGGACGCCGCCACCACCGGGCGCAGCAGGTGCGGGCCGGGCGCGGGTTGTCGCGAGGGAAACCGGGGCGAATGAGGGTTGTGACAATTCACGCATGCCTTTCGCCGCGCCTCGCCCAGATCCCGGTCCCAGTAGCCGCTGATGCGCCCATGCGCGCCCGCTTCCCAGTCCCGGTAAGTCGGGCCGTGGCAACTGCCGCAAAGCGCCGGGCTGTCGGCGAATTTCACCTGGTGGCCGTCACGGGTTTCCAGCAGCTCGAGGTTGTTTTCGTCGTGACAATTGAAGCAGTTGTTGTTGCGGCCGTGACTCCCGTGTCCCATGACAACGTCCGAATGCTCCTTGGGAACGATCAGGTGTTGCTCGGCATCAAACCGCAGTTTTGGGGGCTTGCCTCTCTCATGGCAGGCGTAACAATCGAAATCCGACAGGTCGTCTCCTGCGCGAACCAGATCCGCGTACGACCGCCGCACGGTCGCGGTGTCGAGGAAGTTCGTGGCCACCAGTGGAATGGGGTAAAGCAGAGCCGGCCGGCCGCGGAAGTCGAGGAGAAAGCCGGCAGCCAGCGCGACAAAGATCGCCGACAACCCGAACAGCACCGCCGAGGTTTTGCTGCCAGGGCTCACAGTGTCAAGTCGTGGAACTGCCGTGCGGCGTGTGCCCGCTCGTCGGCAACCGTTCGGACAGAAACAATTTCACCAGGACCGTCAAGATCACGAACGGCAGGCCCAGGAGAAGAATCCCCATGAACCAGCCTTCGACGCCGGCGAATTCCATTTTGTAACCCATCACACCGCGCAGGCTCTTGGAAAAAAGCTGCCCGCCGATCACGACGTTCCACCGCATCGCCAGCACACCGATCAGGATCATCGCCGCGCTGGCGAAAATCATGCGGCGGCGGGCGATTTCCGGCACGCGCCTGCGAAGAACCTGGAGCGATCCCAGCAGCAGAAACGGCACCAGCGTTCCAATCGTCGCCTGCCCGAGGTTCAGCGTATAGAACAGCTTCTCGCGAATCATGGTCTGCATTACCGAGAACCCCTCCTCGGCCGCGTAAATGCGATGGATCCAGTCCAACCCTTCAACAGCCGCGTCCACGAGCAGCGCGTAGAAGAGGAACATGGCCATGGTGTCCAGGCAACGCATCTCGACGGTGTGGCGCCGAATCCAGGTGAGGACCATGTAGTTGAACACGCAGAGCGCGATGCCCGACACGATGGCCGAGAGGATGAAGATGATGGGCATGATGGCATTGCCCCACCAGGGGTTGGCTTTGATCGAGCCAAAGATGAAGCCGACGTAGCCATGCAGCAAAAACGCCGACGGAATGCCCACAACGGAAAGGATCCGGCCCATCTTCACATCCAGCGCCAAGGCCGGCGGCGATACGTCGGTCACGCCGACGGTGAAGATGCGATAGATAATCCCTTTGAACCCGGCGGTGGTTTTCGACCACTCCACGAGATCCTGCCGGTAATCAAACCAAAGCTCCAGCAGCAACACCGCCATCAAGTACCAGGCATAAACGAAGCCGAAGATCGCCATCGGGGAAGTCAGATGCGGCGTCATCATGATTTCATAACAGCGCTCGGGATGCCCCAGATGGAACAGCAGGGGCAACGTCGCGCAGAGGAGAAACGCCAGGGCCGTCAGCAGCGAGAGCCGGTACACCGGTTCCAGCGCCTTGACTTTGAACACCCTCACCAGCGATGCCATGATGAAGGCGCCAGCGACCAATCCGGTGATATAGGGGTAGAGCACGATGAGGAAACCCCACAGCGGGTGAGCGGTCGCTTCATTGGGATAAACGTAACCTTCGAACCTCGGCAGAACCTCGACAACGATATTGGTCACTTCGCTCGTCATCTCACCTCACCTCCTTGTCCAACCCGGCATAAAGGACACGGGGTGCCGTGCCCAGATGCGGCTTGAGCACCTGCACCCGGTTCTGCTCGTAAAATTTCTGGATCGGATCGTCCGGCACCGGATTCAGCAAATCACCGAAAATGCGCGCCTGGGTCGGACAGATCTCCGCGCACGCCGGCTTGAGTCCGCGCGTGATCCGGTGGTAACACAGCGTGCACTTCTCGGCGGTCTTCGTCACCGGACTCAGGAACCGGCAGCCGTAAGGACACGCCTGGATGCAAAAGCCGCAGCCGATGCAGTAATTCGGGTCGATGAGCACCGCGCCGTCGGGCGCGTCAAACGTCGCCCCGACCGGACACACCTGGACGCAGGGCGAATGCTCGCACAAGTTGCACAGCTTCGGAACGAAAAACGAATGCTCGATCTGATCCCTGGGCAGCGGCGGCTCGGGAAAACCGTGCATTCCTCCATTGGGGCAATCCACCAGAGTCTCCCCGCGCGTCTGGCCCGAACCCGGCTTGGGTTTCGGGATGATGTAACGCTCGATCCATGTGCGAAAGTAAGGTCCTTCCGGGACGCCATTTTCCTTCTTGCACGCCTCGACGCAAAGCCCGCAGCCGATGCACTTGTTGACGTCGATGCACATGAGCCATTTGTGCTTCGACGGGTCGTAGCCCCTGGCGGCGCCGGAGGACACGAATACCCTTTGCACCGCCGCCCTGGCGGTGCGCGCGATCGGCAACGCGAGCACTCCGGCCAAAATGCCGCCCAGCCTGGCAAGCGCGCCGCGACGATTGAACCGGGTGTTCATGGGCTTTGGGTCGGTTGATGCGGAATGTGGCATTCGGTGCACTTTCCGCTGTAATGATCCTTCACGACGATCTGCTTGAACCAGGCTGGCCGGGACGGATTGGCTTCGTGACACCGGATGCAATGGCTGCCTGTCAATTTAACGGGCAACACATCCGGGTTCTCGGCATGGGTCCGGCTCACACCGTGGCAGGCCTCGCAGGAAAGCGTCTTGTGCGCGTCCCCGGCGAGCTTGTGCAGGATGTCGGAATGACACTCATCGCACGCTTTCTTGCCCGCATAAACCGGGGTCCGCGCCGCCAGTTCCTCCAGCGCCGCGCCGCGATACCAGCCATACTGCCCGAATGTCGCCGGCGTCAGGAACGCGCGAGCGACCATGTAGGACCCCACAATGGCCAACGTCAGCAGCACCAGCCGAAGAATCTGAGGCGGCATTTGAAAGCGGCGCATGAGCGTTGGCCCTCTGGAATCGCTTCTCTGGTTGAAGAAGGGGTTGCCGCTCAAAAACAAATCACCGCCCTGTCCCCGCAGCCCATCACTTCCCCTGCAACGCCCAGCCCGCGGGGCCGGCAACCCTCTTCCCCCCATCCGGGTTACTTCTGAAAACCGCGGACGTACTGGACCAACGCCTTGATCTCGTCGCCGGACAAATCTCCAAAAGGCTTCATCAGCGTCTTGTCGTCCTTGTCCTTGACACCTTCCTTGATCGCCTTGGTCGCGGCGTCATCCTTCAGCTCCGCCTGAACCTTGGCGTCCGTGAAATCCTTCACGCCAAGCTTCTGGCCCATTTTCGTCTGGCCCTTGCCATCGGCGCCGTGGCACTTCGCGCACAGCTTGTCCCAGTTCTCTTTCCCGTCTCCGGCCGTGGCAGACAGGGCTGCGGTGAACCCAATGATTGTTACAAGTATGATTGCTTTCTTCATGTTCGTTAACTCCAACTCTGTTGGTGCGATGTTCGGCGCATTGGTGCGCCCGCTTCAGGCAGAGCGTCGGCGACCGGCCGGAGATCGACTACCCATGTTTTGGCCAATGTTTCGCATTCTTTGTGGTGGGCAGGCTAAGTTTTGGTGTATCCGCATTGCCGGATGACCCGAACGGAGCCATTGCGGCTCGAACGCTGGGCAGCGGGTGGGTCTGTGTCGAAGCACGTTGCCGGCGGGGAATGAGCGTGGTTTGTTCCCTGGTAATCAATTCAATTCCAATCCTGTCCTCGACGAATGGGGATGCGATTGCCTTTCCATGAACCGTCACCCGTGACGGGGACGGCCTCGTCCCCGTGACGCGATTTCCGTCAACTCGTGGACAAGGCTGTCCACGCCCCATTCTGCCTCTTAGCCGTATCCATTCAGTTGCAGGGGAGCGCACGCGCCCTCGCGTGCAGTGGTTGGCGCCTCGCCAACCACTCTTGAGCCGTGCGGCCAGTCACCGTTTAGTGATTGGGTTGCGCCCTCCT
>Ga0187860_1003033_pt1 | contig 13449 bp, 11 predicted proteins | sample June2016WEW_10_4_FD_132981 | JGI IMG/M metagenome (GOLD analysis project Ga0187860, IMG submission 132981) | Peatland microbial communities from SPRUCE experiment site at the Marcell Experimental Forest, Minnesota, USA - June2016WEW_10_40 | ecosystem: Environmental > Terrestrial > Soil >... | reverse complement strand
CTGCCGGCCATGTTGAAGGTGCTGCCGGGATGCGACCTGGCCGACGTGCCGATGATTGTGCTCACGATTGATCCCTGCATCAGTTGTACGGAAAGGTGATATGGGTTACTTCGAAATGTCCAAGCTGGCCCTGAAGTGGGCGCTCACGAAGCCGCCGACCACCCGCTATCCCTTCGAACCGCGCAATCCCATCGCGGGCTCGCGCGGCCAGTTGATTTTCACCAAGGACAACTGCGTCTATTGCAACATCTGCGCCAAGAAATGCCCCACCGGCGCATTGCTGGTGAATCGTGCGCAAAAGAAATGGGCCATTGATCGTTTGCGGTGCATCACCTGCGGCTATTGTGTGGAAGCCTGTCCCAAGAAATCCCTTGAGATGGCCACAGGCCACGGCAGCCCGGCGGTGACGCGCGACCGCGAGTTTCACTGAGCATATCCAAACGAAAGGCGGAGCATGAACCCAAGTTCCTTGCCCGGCTGGAAAGCGAAATATGCCTGGAGTGTAATTGACCGCGCCGAGCCACCCAAGCGACCGGCCACCGACCGGGTTTCCGATTTTCGGCAAATCCACCTGCCCTACGACGAAGCCACCGCCCGCGAGCAGGCCAGCCGCTGCATCCAGTGTCCGAATCCCCGCTGCGTCGAGGCCTGCCCGCTGGGCACTCCCATCCATGAACTGCTGGCGCTGATTGCCGACGGACAGTTCGAGGAAGCCGCCGAACTGCTTTTTATCACCCACAGCATCCCGGAACTGGCGTCCCACGTCTGCGTGGGCGGACGCGTGTGCGAGCAAGCCTGCATCCTGGCGGGAAAATCCGACCCGGTGCCGGTTCGCGCCCTCATGCGGTTCCTGCTGGACTACGGCTGGAAACACGGCCTGGCCGAACCCGCGGTGGAACACACCCGGGGCCAGAGCGTGGCCGTGATTGGCTCAGGCATCGGCGGTCTGGTGACGGCCGACACCCTTTCCCGGCGCGGTTATGCGGTCACTGTCTTCGATTCCCGCCAGAAACCCGGCGGCCGGGTGATGAATGGATTGCCCGGGTTCCGTGTGGACAAGGAACTGGTCGAACGCCGCCTGGAATCGTTGAAACGGCGCGGCATCCAGTTTCGCATGGGCGTCGCCTTTGGCCAGAATGTGAAGTTGAACGATTTGAGGCGCGAGTTCAACGCCGTCTTTCTTGGATTCGGCCTCGCCGATGCCATGCCGCTGGATGTGCCCGGAGCGGAGTTGCGTGGAGTTTACCAGTCCTTTCCCTACGTCAGCCAAAATGCGCTTCCTGCGGGCGGACCGGCGAACCAGCCGGCGGTGGATGTGCGGGGCAAACGCGTGGTGGTGCTTGGCGGCGGCGACACCGCGATGGACGTCCTGCGCATCGCCATCCGCCGTGGGGCCGCCGCGGCCTTGTGCATCTATCGCCGCGACGAGGCCAGCCTGCCCGCCGACGCGGAGGAATACGAAGACGCCCGGGAGGAAGGCGCGCAATTTATGTTCCTGAGCCGTGCCGTGGCCGTGCTCGGCAATGCGGCGGGCGAAGTGACCCATGTCCGCTGCGTCCGGATGGAAGCGGGTGAACCCGACCCCACCGGCCGTCGCAGCGTAAGGCCGGTGGCCGGTTCGGAATTCGACGTTCCCGCCGACGTGGTATTTGTGGCATACGGTTTTACCGTGCCCCGGCTGCCGGACAGCGACGATTTCGGCAAACTGTCCCTGGACGGGCGCGGTTGTCTGCAGGTGGACGCGAACCGGATGACGAATTTTCCCGGCGTTTTTGCCAGCGGTTCCATTGTGCGCGGTCCCGCCTCTTTGTCCGACGTGGTGCGGGACGCGCGCAAAGCCGCCGCCGCCATTGATGCCTTTCTCACGGCCAAACGGTCGTAAACCGGCTTTGCCGGTTAATTTGTTGTCACGCCGGTCGCGCCCCAGAAGACAAGATAGCCGGGAGCCGTCTTGCTGACCGAAACGGAGACCAGTTTCTTCCGGGCATCAGGATGTAAATCCACGCCATGGATATGATGGTGATCCCGTTCCGTCATTCGACCGGAAGCGTTCCACTTGGCCAGGTCCGCGGCTAGGGAAAAGATGTTGGGGTCCCCGGCAGGCGCATCGTTGTAGTAATCAGGCAGCAGGACCTCGCGCTGCTCAAACGTGCCATCCGCATACGCAAGTTTGAAACTGAGGCGGGAGGGCCCTTCGGCGCTGGTCATGAAAACAAGCATCCGATTGTACCGCTTGCCCGGCACCGGAAAGGCGAACCCGCCTTCCCCTTCGACGTTTCGCGTCTGGGAACCCTTGCCGTCAGCGTTCGTGAAGTTGAGCCGAACGAATGGATGCGCTGCGGTGGCCTTGAAGCAACCATCGCCTGGCAGCGCCTTGGCATTCTTGTCGCCGTTTGCGACGGAGGCTTCCAAGGTCATGTAACCATCCGCGCGTCCTGCGCCATCCACTCCTTTGGTCCATGGCACCAGTTTGCCGCCTGTGAGTGTCGTGACCGCGCGCCCGGTCAGCATGGGACGCACATCCACTTGAATGACCTCCGAGGCCTGGACCGAAAGCCCAATCCGCAGGCAGAACAAAATCGCGCAAAGAATTCGAGTGGTCATAAGAGTTGTATATTTGCCGGACGACCAGAACTCGGCCACGCCGGACGTGCGATGTCAATCCCGACTTGCCGGGAAACGAAGCGGCCAACCACCAAGGTTGACCGGAAATCATTTCCTCGTCGCTTCGATCTTTGGCGCGTTGGTTTACAGGGTGTTTTTGCCTTGAGCTTTGGCCTTCTTCCACCGCGCCTTGGCTGCCGCTGCAATTTTCGCTCTCGCTGCTGCACTCATTTTGCGTCTGGCCTTCTTGACCGGTTTTGCGGCTGACTTCTGCCCCTTTACTTTCGCCCATCGCGCTCTCGCTGCGGCGGCGATTTTTCGCCTTCCAGCGGCGCTCATCTTTCTTTTCGGAGCGGCACCGCTTTGAGCCTGTGTTGACGCTCCCAGAATCCGACTCAGCTCCTTCTGGAGTGACGCGATTTTGTCCTTGAGGGCAGCAGCCCTACGTAACTGTTTTGAACTTAGATTTAACATGCAGTCAATTAAAGACATTTGAAAAGCAAAGTCAAGCAACGTGATGTTTCGGTGGTGTCCTATGGCAGCAGCGCCGAGTCTTCGCGTTTGATGCACCGCAGGAAATGCGCCAACCGGTGATCGGCCTTCGTCTTGAATTCCTTGGACGCTTTCGGATGTGTGACGACAGGGCGTACGATCTTCTTTACCCGAATCGGAACGTGCCGTCCCAAGTCATCGCCACGGACTGATTCATGTTCGCCCGGCGTGAGCAGCATCCGAAATTCCCGCTCGAAGCTGTAGCCGGAGGGTTTGTAGAAGAACAACGGGGTGTGCCCCAATTCCATTCGGGGAAAGCTGTCAGCATGATATTTCACTGGTGACTTCACGATCCGCCCTCGCACAAAGTGGTAAAGAGCTTTTGCGGACGTGCTGATCACAACGGACTCCGGGCCTGACGTGTAGGGTGTTTGACCGTTCGGCGAGCGTGTTGTTGCAGCCATTAAAAATGCCGATGGCAAAAGGCTTGTTTACGCGGAAGCAAAAGCGGCGTAAGATTTGAGTCGGAAATGAAAGCTGCCAAAAAGAAGCCCATGCGTGGGCCGGACAGCCCATTGCGCGGCCCGGAACCAGACCGACGGAAGCTGAATGGGAATTGGCAAGCGGCGATCAAAAAGTCTCTACAAAAGAAGCGTCCCGGCACCGGCTGGCATTTCATCCGGTTTTTAGCTCAAAACTTGTCAGGTGCATAATCCCGCGCCATTAATCTTTGTAACCAGATCGCCGTCCCAAGCGTCCCCAAAAAGATAAAATGTATCCCAAGAAAAAGAAATTAACCTTCCGTCTCATTGGCTTGAGCTTGTTATTAGGAACGACTTCATGCAGCATTTGTCATAAATGCTGCGTAGCGGGCCGTTCTTCGGAATCCGGCCACGCCGTCCAAAATCTGGTTCAATACGCCAAACCGATGTGCGGCACAGCCGGCGATCCCAAAACGGGTTTTGACGACAACAACACTTTTCCGGGCGCCGTCGCGCCTTTCGGAATGATTCAATGGAGTCCCGACACGGAGAAAGGTTTGAAACCAGGTGGATATGCTGACTGGGACAAGCGGATTTCTGGTTTCGGCCTGGATCATATTTCCGGTGCGGGATGCAGGTATGGCGAAGATTTTCAGTTCATGCCCGTTCTCAGCGCGGGACAGGAGTCTCCGACCAACTACTGCACGGCGTTTGCCACTGCATTTTCACACAGCAACGAAGTCGCCACGCCCGGCTATTACGCGGTGACTTTAGACAATGGCATCAAGGTGGAATTGACGGCCACCGTGCGAACCGGCTTCGGTCGCTTCATTTATCCCGCGGGCAAAACAGCGACGATGGCGATCAATGCCGCCAGTGATGTCAATGGCGCCGCCGCGTCCGCCATCAACGTCAATCCGGCCACCCGCGAAATCAGCGGCTGGGCCATCGGCGGACATTTCTGCGGCACGCGCGAGGTGAGGACGATTTACTTCTACGCCGTCTTTGATCGCCCGTTCACGGCTTGCAGCACCTGGAGTGACGACGCGCTCACGAAAGGCGCAACGAACGGGGCCGGAACCGCCTCCGGCGCGTTTGTCACCTTCGACACGTCCAAAAGCCGGACGGTTCTGGCCAAGGTGGGAATTTCTTATGTCAGCATTGCCAACGCCAAGGCGAATGTGGAGGCGGAAAATCCGGTTTCGGCCTTCTCGTCAAAGGATTTTGACAAAGCCGTGGCCACGGCGAGCGACACTTGGAATGCCTGGTTGAATCGAATCCAAGTCAGCGGCGGAACGACGGACGAACGGCAGACATTTTATTCCATGTTGTATCATGCGCTGCTGGGTCCTAGCGTGGTCTCCGACGGGAACGGCCAGTATATGGGTTACGACGGGCAGGGTTACACCACAGCGGACGGTCACGCGCAATACGGCGTTTTTTCCGGCTGGGACATTTACCGGAGCGAATGCCAGTTGCTCGGAATGATCGCTCCAAAGGAGGCCGGTGACATGGCGCAATCATTGTTGGTGGACTACCAACAAGGCGGCGCCTTCCCGCGCTGGGGAGTGATGACCGAAGACAGCGGCGTCATGATGGGCGATCCGGCGGCGCCCATGATCGCCGATTTTTACGCTTTCGGCGCGACGAACTTCGACGCCAAAGCCGCGCTGGCCGGCTTGGTGCAGGCTGCCACAGACCCGTCGGTCAACGCGCCGCGGACGAAGACGAACGAGCGCGACGCCCTTGAGGATTATCTTAAATTGGGTTACGTGCCGGAGCATCAAAAAGGCGGTTATGGCAACGTTTCCATGACTTTGGAATACGCATCGGCCGATTTTGCATTGGCGCAATTTGCAAAAGCTCTTGGGGATGAAAGCGACTACGCCAGGCTCATGCAACACGCGCAGAACTGGCGCAACCTTTTCAATCCCGAAACCGGCTACCTCCAAATGCGCCGGCGGGATGGCGCTTGGGTGCCGGGCTTCACCAACAACGTTCCGCGTTACGACAAGGATCAGGCTTACGTCGAAGGCACGGCCGGACAATACCTTTGGATGGTGCCTTTTAACCTGAAAACGCTCGCCGACAGGATGGGCGGCCCGGACGCCACCGCAAAGCGGCTCGATGCGTTTTTCATCAAACTGAACGTCGGCGACAGAGGCGCGGATGCTTGGATGGCCTGGCTGGGAAATGAGCCTTGCCTGGAGACACCGTGGATTTATTGTTTCCTCGGCCAGCCCTATAAAACCCAGAGCATTGTGCGCCGGGTGATGACCGAACTTTATTCGTCCACAGATCTGGCCTATCCGGGCAACGACGACGTGGGAGAAATGTCTTCGTGGTATATCTTCGCCGCGTTGGGCATGTATCCGGAGCTTCCCGGCTCGGACGTCCTCGTGTTCGGCAGCCCGTTGTTTCCGAAAGCCGTGCTGCATTTGCAAAATGGAGACGTGACCATCATCGGCCACGGCGCGAAAAAGGATGCACCGTATGTGCAGAGCCTGAAGGTCAACGGCCAACTTTGGAACAAGCCCTGGATTCACTTGGCCGATATTTCCAACGGCGGAACGATGATTTATGATCTAGGCTCCGCTCCAAACACAAATTGGGGAAGCGATCCCGCCACTGCGCCGCCATCTTATACTGACGGGATGACCCAGACTTCATCCTCCCCATAGCCGGAAAAACTCTTTTTACGTGTGGGCGGATGAAACAGTGAGCATTCCGGGCTGGCGACGAACTGAATGAATTGGAGCCAATCCCCACCTCAAAGTGGCTGGTTTTGACCGTCCGCTGACACCGACCTGTTGTGATTACTGATGGAAGATCTGTCTCGGAGAAGATGCGTTTCAGAGTAACCCGAAAATTATTTCCGGGTCTTGCCTTATTGCGCGAAGTTTTTCAAATCTGGTTTGTGTGCAGCGTCCAGAATCGCAAGAATCGCCTTTGTTGTCAATGGTTTTAAGCATTCTTATCGCCACGCCAACCATTCAAACGTTGTGTAACATTATTTAGCTGAAAAAACTTTGGCTGGGCTGGAATAGGCATCAACGAGTCAAAGGGTATTAGTTCTTCAAAGAAACCTTTAAGCCGTCTTGTTTGACAGGAAGCAAGATGAGTTTTGTTCCAAGCAAAGCCTTGTATAAACCCTCTTCACCTTTTGCCATATCACGTCCAGATGATGCACTCACGACCTTCCACTGGGTCTCGTCAATGGTAAATAAAACTTGTGACTGGCTGAAATTGCCGCCTGGATCGAAGAAACCAAACTCAACTTTTTTACTCTGATTTATGGGCAGACCATCCGCTGTTTTCATTTTCAAAATCGGGAAGACGGATTTGGTGGTTTCAACTCGGAAGAGGCTGTTCCCGCTGTCAAAATCAAAAATCTCCCGGACGTGACCTTCAATCATTTGATCGCGCTTTGGATTTGTGCCCACCACTCTTTCGTTCTGATAGTTGCCGAGAAGAAAATCCATGGCGACGGCGGAAGACCAGGAGAATGCCCGGTTGTTTTGTCCAAGTCCGTTTTCGGAGTTGTACCATTCTGCAGGGCTGAAGGCGAATTGCTGAGATTTGCCCACGGAAGCCGATTGATTGGACATCATCTCAATCAATCGGCTGGCGATGTCCTTTGCCTCCTTTTCATATCCGTATTTATACAATCCTTTGACGATGATCCAGGTCTCGGGCATCCAGATATTGCCGCGCCAAAGACCGGCAGGACTTTTTTCCTCAAATGGCGGTTTGTCATGATAGTAACGTGGATCATTGTAGGCTACGGTTGGGATGGGGAAATGGCCGTTGAACTCCGCTGGATTGAGAATGTGCTCCTCGATCACTCGTTTGATTTTTGTCCGGTCGCGACAGAGATCGGTGAAAACCGGATAGAGAATAGAGCTGGTAAGCACATCATCCCGGAGTGTATCCCGGTAGGTGACAATCCAATAGCCCCGCTCTTCATCCCAAAGCGAATCAATGGCCTGGCAATGGCGCTGGAATTGTTGCGCCCAATAATCAGCCTCCTGATTCTTGCCCAGAATTTTAGCCAGTCGCCCCATAACGACTGCACCATAGCCCAATTGAGCGCTGGGAGCCGGATCTTCAAGTTTGTTTTGGACACAATCTCTCGCCAAATCGTTCCACCAACTGTTCCAGCCGGGGGCATATTTGATTTCTTTGAAAATTAGGTCGTAACGCGGATTGTCGTCCCAGTTGTTCGGCGTTGAGACCAACAGGTTGCTATTAATGTCGAGCTTGGTGGTCCAAACATTATAGGCATTTTTCAGCAACGGGTAGATTGTGGCCGCGAAATCTCGCTGTTCTTTTTTTTCTGGGAGCCGGGAATACAATTCCCACATTGACCAGAAGAAATGCGGGTCCATGATTTCACATGGCGGATCCATGATCGGCACGGCGTGGCCTTTCGCCCACTCGGGCATGAAGTCAAGATAGCCGAGCAAATTCCAGCAGGAATCGCTTTGATAAAAATAATTAAATCCGCCGCGGGCCGGGAACGAGGCGTCATAAAGCTGGCCTTTATGTTCCAGAATATAGTGGTTCTTGCGTAACGCCGCCGCCGCTGAATAATAAATTTTCATAGAACTGTAACTTGTGTGGTCGAGCTGTGGCATATTGCCAAAAAACCTGTTCCAGTCGGCCTCCGTCTGTTCCAATGCTGATTTTGGCGAAGCGGCGAATTCTTTTACAGCGTCTTCACACTGTTTGTCCGCCTGTTCATTTCCGGGCGCTGCCGCTACGATAAAAACGAACTCCAACGAATCTCCCGGCTTCAGCTTGGCTGCTTCTGCCGTCAAGAGGGCACTTCCAGAGGAAGCATCAAGCGACGGCGACGAATTTTCCTTCAGCAATGCCTTTAACTCCCCTCCTCTTGCGTTCGGTAGGTAGCGGGGCACAAAATCCGCCTTCAATGTCCCAAAGGTTGAGCCTATGGCCAGGGTGTCGTCATATAACTCGGGCGTCGTTTTTGGTCCGACACGAACGTTCCGAATTTCGACAATATTGTTCCCGTTCAATGAACCAGTTATGCGACCCCCGGTTTGTCCTTCGTATTCGGAGCGCGTGGTAACGAGCAAACAAGGAGCCACATCCGTTGTTTGGTCTCCCACATTTTTCACGCTGCCGTAAACTGCAATCGTATTGAAAGCCGTAAAGAAAACTGCGGACTTCATCTCAAGATTGGCGTGCCGCGTCGTCGTTTGCCAGCCGTAGGGATACCAAGTGACGGAAGTCTCGCCATTGTCACCGTCAATAACGTCACCCGATTCATTTTTGAAAAATAAAGCAAGCAAGCCCACGTCACGGGCCGTGTTGAAAAATTCGTTGTTGGGAGAGACGCCTTTCCGCACGGATCCGATCATGAAGCGATTTATGCCGCCAGAGAAAGCGAGATCATACCATGATCCGAAATCTGACAACTCGCATCCCATGCTCGGGCGCTGCGGTTTGGCGTCGTGAAAGTCAGGCACCAAATAAGTTGCCTGGTTTTTCATGAAGCCAGGCAAATCACCTTTTTTGTATAATGCATATTGCTGCAGATAGCGTTGCGGATCATTTGCGATTTCGCACAAAGTGTTCCAGCGAGAAGCTATTTTCCAAAAAACACTGAATGATGGTGCGAACTTAAGTTCCTTTTTCATGGTTTTGAAGTCGGAAGAGCGAACGCCTGGGAGTATAAAATCAACTGCGCCCGGGTCTGCCGCTTCGCATGTCTTTTCCAAAAGACGGCTCTTTTTAATTTCTTGAGCGATCATGGATTTCACCGCCGAGCCTAGAACAGACCAATCAAATTCGCCGGAAGCAAGGTCGCCTGAATGGCTCGAAACTTCCACTGCTATGACATTCTCAGCTCCAAATTTAACGAGCACTGCGGGAATAATATAAATTCCTTCCTCATGTTCGCCGAAACCGGCCGTAACCCTTACCCCGTTGAAAAATGTCGCCGCTTCGTTTCCCATTTTTCCGAGGTGGAGAATCAAATCCTGCCCTTGAAGGTTGGATGGAACTTTCAGATGCAATCGGCACCACACGGCATCATGAAAGTCATTGCCTCGTCTCTTTGAAGACTTGGCAAGGTCAAGTGTTTTCCATTGCGAGTCATCGAAAGTCAGATATTGACTATTCTCGTAATCGCGGGTTCCGAGTTTCCATTCAGTCGGCAGGCTCCGCCAAGTTTGGCCGAACGAGGCGCAGGTTGCGAAAAGAATTCCGACGAGGATAAAATTGCGAACGATTGAATGAAACATAAGCAATAAAATGATCAGAATAAAACTCTCGGTGCGCCGACGTTGCCTAACGTAAAAAGCTCAACCACAGCCACCGGCGGCCGGGCCAGCAATGGAACAATGATAACCAAATTTCATGTCTCGGTCAAAACTCAAGGGGCAGCCCCGAAAGCTTTCGGGGTTGCCTGCAGCGAGAGGCTGTGTGAAAACTCATTTTCGGACCATCGAATCCGCTTCGGCACTTCATCAAAACGCTTCATAAGTCAAATGTGAGCGAAGTTTTTTCGAGTCTAGGAGTTTTCACACAGGCTCGCGATTTGTTGGGCGGCGTCGGCATGGAATATCTAAAATGATCGTGTGGTAGGTGTGAATGGGACCTGGCTGTCAAATAACTGTAGGTCAACATTGTTTGTCGAACCGTCCGCAGCAAGCTCGACCGTAGCCTGAAAATCACCGTGACCGTATCCCTGACGGCCCACCCAAACCCAATGACCCGCCACAAACTGTGCTGGCTTGCCATCCCGAAAAGGCTGGCAATGATAAAATGCGGAAGCCTTATCGTTGGCCAGCCGCATGGCGGCTGATTTGGCCTGTTCTGCGGTCAACGATGCGCTATGGGGTTTGCTCGCGCAACCAACGAGAAGAAGTGCGGAAATGATGATGCACGATATTTTCATAAAACGCTCATAGCCGCCTAACGAACCAAGCTCAGCCACAGCCGGCGACGGCGATGGCGGAGCGCCAACCAAAGGACTCAAAGTGAAAAAATCCCCCAAACGTGCGGGGACACCGGCTATCGGCTGCAGCGCATTAGGCAGCATTTTTTTTGGTTTCTTCAACCCACTTCGCTTGGCATTCTAGACACATGCTATGAGAGGTCTTGATGGCGAACCCCCGGCTAAAGTATTCCTCCACTGTGGTCCACCCGTCCTCGTAGCCGATCTTCCGACACCAAGCGCACACCCGAAGAAAACCTTCGAAATAAAAAAGCCGCTGCACTATCCGCCGAGTGAAAACAATCACAACCAACCACACGATCACTATGGCCGCAGTTTCCATCATGGCCTCGTGTATGCTGGGGGGATTCTTGGCGCCGCCGAAAATCAAAGCGGGCAAACTTACCAACTCATCCAACCACGACAGCGCAATGAGGAGCAAGAAGCCGATGGTTTCATACCACAGTATCCGATGAATGTTTTTGCGATTTATCATAGTGACGTGCGTTAAGCTGCCTAACGATCCAAAGCTCAGCCACAGCCACCGGCGGCCAAGCCAGCAATGGAACAATGATAATCGAATTTCATATCTTGGTCAAAACTAAAGGGGCAGTGGCTGTTGATGGCGGCGGTGGGGGTGAAAGTGCCGCAAAGGGCCTTGAAGTGGGTAGGCTGAGCTTTTTTTCGCGCTGTCGCTGCCGGAGGCGCCCCGGCGGCTGTCCTAACAGACTTGGACTTCCGGAAAAAACAAACCGGCGATCCGAACTTTGGACCGCCAGTCAAACTTTTTCTCCGCCTATCACTCGCACCGCGCTGGAGTTTTCACACAGCCTCGCGATTTGTTGGGCGACTTCTTTGCCTTGGCGGTTATGCGCTGGATGAACGCTGTCTTCCCGTTCGTATAAGCGACACGGTCGTTTAGGTGAGCGGCGGCCAACTCGACTTTGAGCCGCTCGTAAACATGGGCGGTCTCCGGGTGGGCAATAAGATAGTCGCGGAAGAGAAGGCGCTCCCAGTGCCCTTGGAATGTCCGCCGACCGGTCACCATGTGGATGTGGTGCGTGCGGATGCCCCGGTGGTCGCGCCTGATGAAGAATGCATACCACGGCGGGATGTCATCGCCGAAGCTAGGGCGCCAAAAGTATTCGTAGCCCTGCGCCTGGAGAATGGGCGCAATCTCAGTTCGGGCGGCGCGGAGGCTGGTTACCTGAACCAGCATATCCACAACCGGCTTGGCAGCGAGTCCCGGAACGGCGGTGCTGCCGAAGTGTTCGATGCGGCGGATTAGTGCTGCCGGAATACACGAGCGAAGATGCTCCGCCTCGCGCCGGAACAGATCGGGCCAGCGCGAGTCATAGGGCAAGATGCCGACATCCTCGTGGACGACTCGCTGAACGCGCTCTTGAAGTATGTTCATTTCACGAGAGATGCTCTGAGTCGCCTAACGTCCAGAGCTCAGGCACAGCCGCCGAGCGGGTCGTTGAATGGAATAATGACAAATCAATTTCATAAGTCAATCGCAACTGGCAGGTGCAGCGGCTGTTGCCTGCAGCGATTTGTTAGGCGACATCATTTTGGTTGTGTCCATCCACACTTGGGGCAGATCCCAATTCCAGGCGAGATAGGCTCGTCACAACTCACACATCGGGGCCCGAGATGCGATTCTGGCTGTGCCTCGCTTGGCGGAGGACGAAGCCCCCATGAAATGATGCTGCCGACAAAGCCGATAACGAAGCCACACCAGCCAACGGTCGTGCTGACCACCTTCATCCAGCTCAACACAATCAGAACTGTGCCAGCCGCCCACAACCACCAAGCGATCTGATTTCGTTTCATGCGCATCGAGTAGCCTAACGTCCAGAGCTCAGGCACGCGGGGCTGGTGATACCGGCCAACCAGCGACTTCTCGACAAACTGAAGGCGCCATCCCGCGTTGCCTGCAGCGATTTGTTAGACGGCACCATTCGGAACTGATCCCTTCATCAGGAATCGGATTTTGCGCTCATAATATACCATGATGCACATAGCGCCAAGAATAGGCCAAGAAACAGCTTGTGTCCCGTCACCTGTTAACATCTTTTTACTTTGCTCAAAAACTAACCACAAGACTGTGGTGCAAAGAAAAACCAGGCTCCAATTAGTGAATGATTTTATTTTGTTCATAAAGATGCTTTCATATAAGTGAACCACATGCCGTCTAACGTCCAGAGCTCAGGCACGCGGGACCAACCAGCGTGAACCGCGAAGCGGAACTGGAACCGCCATCCCGCGTTGCCTGCAGCGAATTGTTAGGCATTAACGTCCAGAGCTCAGGCACGCGGGGCTGATGACGTCGTCCGTCCCGCATTGCGGGACGGAACTGGAGACGCCATCCCGCGTTGCCTGCAGCGAATTGTTAGACGGCTTTTTTGTCATACTCTTGGAGCGCCAGACGGGCTGCATCAAATACCCTGGAGTCCGCAAGCAATCTAAACGACGCAGCTAAATCCGCGTCCTTGCCCTCTGCCCGCATCTTCTCACTCGTCATGAAAATCTCATTACGCCTGTCGACCGCAGACTGCTGCGTCAACGCCGAAAACCACTGTCGCAACTTTCGGTCGCGTCCAATCACCTGAACCATCCGCGTCAAAATGTCCAGTGCCGATTCAGTGTTGAGAGTCATACACGGGATGCCGTCTAACGTCCAGCGCTCAGGCACGCGGGGCTGATGACGTCGTCCGTCCCGCATTGCGGGACGGAACTGGAGACGCCATAGTATGTAATGTTTTTTCATATGGTTTGAGTCCTAACGAATCAAGCTCAGCCACAGCCCCGTCGGGTGAGGTTGAGCGAAAGGAGAAACATGAATAAGCACAACCAAGCCACGAACGGAGTGCGTAGGGGCTGTTGGCTGCAGCGCATTGTTAG
>Ga0187860_1003029_pt1 | contig 13452 bp, 11 predicted proteins | sample June2016WEW_10_4_FD_132981 | JGI IMG/M metagenome (GOLD analysis project Ga0187860, IMG submission 132981) | Peatland microbial communities from SPRUCE experiment site at the Marcell Experimental Forest, Minnesota, USA - June2016WEW_10_40 | ecosystem: Environmental > Terrestrial > Soil >... | reverse complement strand
TCGGCAGGAAGCTCGCTTTTTTTCCCGATGTTGAATTTCCGTTCACGCCGCCTCCGCCGAAAATGCAGGTTTCATCCGGCGAGCAGCAGCGCGTTGTGAGCGTCCTGCAGCTTTTCCAGGGCGCGCCCGTGGAAGCGTTCAACGCGCTGGCCGGCGCGCGGCGCCCGGGCGAAGCTTACCAGTTGGCCGAATGGCGTCTTACCCGGAATCCAGACGACCAGCGGATGCTCGAGGCGTACGTCATCACCGGCGCCGCCGGCGGTGATACGACCCGCATCGCCGAGTTCCTTCGCGGCGGAATGGGGAGGCGTCCCGTGCGAATCGAGTGGCACCGGGCTTACCAGAATCTCCTGCTGGGCGGCAACCGGCATCGTTTGGTCGGCGAATATGATTCGATGCTGGCGGCCGAACCCGGCGATTCGGCTTTGCTCTACCTGCGTGGCCGTCTGAGCGCCGATTACGCCGAAGGCCAGGATTATTTCAATCGTTCGCTCCGCGCGGACCCGGCGAACCCGTATCCCGCCTTTGCGCTTGCATTTGACGCCGCGTCAACGGCGGACTGGGCGTCGGCGAAACGTCTGTTGGATCCAGCCATCGCGCAAGAGCCGGGGAACCGAAGTTTTCTGACGTTATGGTCGCTGGCTTGCCTGGGCTTGAACGAAACGGGGGTGGTTGAGGAGGCCTGGCGGCAGAAGCTCCACGACGACCCGGCCGATCTTCAGGCCGAGGTCAACCTGTGCCAGGCCCTGGTCGTCGGTCACAAAGAAGCCGAGGCCCAGGCGGCCGTTGCGGAGTACGGGCGCGCCGCCGGAGTTCGCTATGGGACAGCCGGCGAAACGCTGGCCGCCGCCGCGAAGGATAAGCTCCTTTATATGTTGGGTGACTTTGGCGGGCTGGAGAAAATGTCTCGTGGCGACACCTCACCTGGTGGCCGCAATCGATTGTTCATCGCGATGATCGAAGAGAATCGGCCAGAAGAAGCCGCACGAATACATCCGTTGACAGATGCCTCGTTGAAAGACCCCTTTGAATTGCTGATTATGAGCCTGGCCTGGCGCGCGGCTGGAAATTCCGCTGAAGCCACAAAATGGCAGGACCGGGCTGTCGCGCTCTTTCGCGCCTCGGGCGACCCGGAGGATGTCGCCGGATTGCTGGGCGGAGGAGTTGAGCCGACCGCACAAGCCCTGAACACGATGGCGATGGCGGCGTCGTCAAAAGCAGTCTTGCTGGCCAACCTTGCTTATTGCCGGCCGGAGCAGCGGAAGGAACTGGCCGCAATGGCGCGGCGATTAAACGTGCAGCGGGAGTTTCCGTATTACCTGATTGAGCGGGCCACCGAAGAGCCGCGCCAATGAGCCCTTGGCAATGACACACCAGGACTTTGACAAGCTGGTTAGCGAGATCGAACGCGGCATCGGCAAGGACCATCAACGTCTGCGGCGGCGCGTCAAAGGGCTGGCGGTGGTTGGATATTTGGGACTTCTATCGGGCTTTGCCCTGATTGTGGCCGTCGCGGCCGGTTTTATTGTCCCCGGCATTGTTTGGTTTAAGGACGGGTGGGGCGCGCTCCTTGTGGGGATCTTTCTTCTTAGCGTGGGCTGTTGGGGATTCTACCGGGCACTGGGAGTTCGGCTGCCGAAGGCGGAAGGATTTGCCGTGACCCGCGCCCAGGCGCCGGCGCTCCACGCGATGCTGGATGAGCTTCGCGGCTTGTTGCATTCCGGCCGGTTCCATCATGTTCTGGTGGTTCCCGACTGTAATGCGGCGGTGCTGCAACGGCCCCGGCTGGGGGTTTTTGGGTGGTTTGAGAACTACCTGTTGCTGGGTCTGCCCTTGCTGGAGAATTTCCCCGCCGACGAACTGCGGGCCGTCCTGATCCATGAATGCGCGCATCTGGCCCGGTCGCACGGCAAGTCCAGCCAGTGGATTTACCGGCTGCGGCGATCCTGGGCGGAGATCTTCCCGAACCTCTCCCGGCCAAGGGTGCGAGGGGAAGTGTCCTTGCGCCCGCTGATCACCAAGTTTATCCAGTGGTACTGGCCGCGCTTTAACGCTCACGCTTTTGTTTTGTCGCGCGTCCACGAATATGAGGCCGACTCCGCCGCGGTGCGGCTGGCCGGGGCGAAGGTGACCGCCACCGCCCTGGTGAGAGTGGCCTTGTATGGGCGGCTGTTGGAGGAAGGATTTTGGCCCGATTTATGGCGGCTGGCCAGCCGCGAGGCGGAGCCACCCGCCAATGTTCTGGAGCGAGCCAACGGTTTTCTGGCCGGCTGCCAATGGGAAGTGACGCCCTGGCTGGAGAAAGCGTTTCTGGCCACCACGACAAACGCCGATACCCATCCTTGCCTGTCCGACCGCTTGCGCGCCATGGGAGTTGAACCCGACGCAAGCCAGGACTTTTCCGTGCGCGCCACCGTGCCCCCCGCCACCAGCGCGGCGGCGGCGTTGCTGGGCCCCGCGATCGGGGCGGTGCGGACAGGCGCCCAGGAGGCATGGCGCAAGCGCTGCGACGCCCAGTGGCGTCAACTCCACAGCAAGGCCGGCGCGCTGCAGGATCGTCTGGGCGGAATTGAAGAAGCGACGTCAACAAAGGCGGCGGACGCCGATGCGCTGTGGGACAAGGCCCAAGTGGTCGGCCAATTGCAAGGGAACCAAGCCGCAACTGGTTTGCTGCGGCAAATCATTGCCGCGCATCCGCGCCACGCTCCCGCCAATTTCGCGCTGGGCCGGATTCTCCTCGAATCCGGCGAGGCGGAAGGGGAGGAGCTCCTGGAGAGGGCGATGGAGGAAGAGGAACAATTGCTGCCACAGGCGGCGCGAATTCTCCATACCTACTTCCAGCGCCAGGGGCGGGCGGATCGCATTCGAGAGTTGTATGCGCGCCTGGATCAATTCGAGAAGACGGTTCAGGCCTCCCAGGCGGAACGGCGAAATGTTTGCGCCACGGACGTGTTCCTGCCGCACGAATTAGGTCCGGAGCATTTGGTCCCCTTATGTGAGTTGCTGGCGTCGGAGGGAGAAATTGCTTCCGCCGCCCTGGCCCGTAAGCAGTTGCAATACTTCGCCAAACAGCGGCTTTATGTGCTCTGCATCCAACTGCGCCCCGCGTGGCATCGGCTGCCCAACCGGCAACGCGAACAGGCCGTCGTCGCGAAACTGTTCAAGGCCGCGCGATTGCCGGGCCGTGTGCTGGTTTTTGCGCCTCGCGGTCCTTTTCGGGCGATTGCCCGCAAAGTCCGGCGTTTGCCGGGCGCGATCATCTACCCGCAATAGTCACCGTCAAACGGCTACTGGCCCGGGGCGGCGGCAGGGGTGACATCGCTGAACAAGGGCAGCAGATAGTCCGGGATGTAGTTGCCCAGCGCCGCGGGATCGTCGCCATTGAGACCCATCGACGAATTGCCGTATTGGCCCCGGTCGATGTTGACGCTGAAACCGCCCTTGGGGTGATGCACGACCGAAATGGTTTCCGGCGCCGTCCCAAAATGGTGAAATTGGTCGCCGAGCCAATCCTGGGCGCTTTGATTGACAAGCGCGGCCCGCTGCTGCCCAAGAGTTTGTTGCAGAACGTTCGTGAACTGCCGCTCGCATTCGGCGCCAACATCCGGCATGGCGTTGAGTTGCACCGTCACGGCGGGGCCGTCGGAATTCATCCCCGCGGGCGGCGCGTCCAGGCGCACGGCGTTGGAGACTTCCAGCGCGTGATAGTTGGAGAGCAACTGCCCGACTTGGCTGTCCAAAGCGCGGCGCGATTGTTCATCAACACCCAGGATGGCGGCGGCATCGTCTCGCAATTGGCCGTTGCGCTTGAAGATGGGCATGCGCAGATGGGCCGCCAACTCCTTGGGCAGCCACACATAGGGGGAATCGCGATTCCACTCCGGCAAAGCGGCGGGTGGCAAGGCCCACCGGCTTTCGGGATCGATCTTGGCGAGTTCCCGCTCGGCTTTGGCGGCGGACGCGGAAGCCCGGTCGCGCGCCAGGATTTGCGCCGATTTCCGCTGCCGCGCCTGATTCAACTCCGCCTGGCCGGCGGCGATGCGGTCGCGCAAGTCCGCCAACCGCGCCCTGGCGGCGTCCATCTCGCCTCGGGCACGGAGCAAGTTGAGTTGAGCGGGAAGCCAAAAGGCCAGGGCCGCCAGCAAAATGCAGAGCGGCACAAAGAGTTTTCGCGCGGTGTTGTTCATGGGTCGCCGGCGGGCGGGGATTGAAGCAGCGCGGTCCAGTCTTGCAGATAGGGCTGGAAAAGGTCCGGCACGTCCTGCGCTCCGATGTCCGTTGTCATGCTGGACGGCAGGGAAGTACGCACGCCGAACCGGATGGATTTATCTCCCGGCTTGGGCTGATAAAAGTGCGCGCGGAAGTCGGCGTTAAAAACGGTGGAATCGGAACTGATCCCGCGAAAGTCTTCGGTGACCGGCATCCAGAATTGCAGGGCGTTGGTAAACAACTCGCTCCGCTGGTCGCCGAGGATGGAAGCGATGTCGCCGAAGAAATCCTGCCGGATCTGACTCATTTGATTGGAACCGATGTAGGGGACGTCAAACACGCGGGTCTGATCGGCGGTGTGGCCTTCCAATTCGTCGTCTGTGGGCGGGACCTGGCGCATGTCGCGCGATTCGAGGGCGTTGTAAGTGGAAAGAAAATGGTTGACGGCGGCTTGCGTTTGGTCCGCTTCGGCGCCGGTCATTTGCAGGACCTCTTTGATCTCGTCCGTCAATCGTCCGTGACGATTGGCGGCGGCTTCCAACTGCAATTGCCGGACAGAGTCCTTGGGCAGGCGCATGTATGGCGAATTGTCATCCCAATGATACACCTGGCGGTCGGCGCGATTGGCAAATTGCGCGCGCACCGCGTCAAGATGAAGTTGGGCGTTGACGGCGTCCGCCTCCGCGCGGCCGGCGGCCTGGCGGGCGCCAGCCAGTTCGGCGTCCAGTTCGCCCGCCTGGCGCGCGGCGGCGGCCAGTTGGGTCGTGAGGTCCGCCTGGGCGCGGGCGGCCACGGCCTGGGCGCGGTGTTGGAGCAGGAGCGGCACGGCGGCGGCGAGGGCGCAGATCACGGCGGTTTGTGTTTTCGTCAGTGTCATAAGATGAAAGAGCGTGAAATGGAATCCGCCGCCCGCGCCGGAGGCCAGGGCCGCGTTTCCGGCGGAAACCGCGACCGCCGGCGGAGCGGCCTGGGCGGCGGAGGAAAGCAACGCCGCGCCGCTCGTTGCGGCGGCAACGGCGAAGCCGCGTTTGCGGAAAAACTCGCTCACCCGTTCCAGCGCGCGGGAAACCCGTTTGCGCGCGGCGTCCTCATCCACTCCGAGCACGGCGCCGACCTCGCGCAAGCTGCGCTCCTCCAGAAAGCGCAGCACCAGTGCCAGACGATCGCTTTCGCGCAAGTTGAGCAGCGCTTCATCCAGCAGCGGCAGCAGGGCGGCGAAGGGAGAAGCGCCCTCGTGCTCCAGCGTGATGACCTCGGAGGCGGTTTGCTCGCTGGCGGCGGCGCAGCTCGGAGCGGATGCGGGCCTTGGTTTCCAGCACGGCGGCGCGATAGAGCCAGCCCGCGAGGGTTTCAAGCCCGGCGAGGCGCGGCGCTTTTCGGGCCAGCGAGATGAAGACGTTCTGCGTGATCTCCTCCGCCAGCGTGGCGTCTCCGGCCTGGCGCAGCGCGGTGGCATAGACCAGATGCACGTGGCGCTGCACCAGCGCGCGGAAGGCCGATTCAGAGCCTCGCGCCGCGTAGTCGCTTACCAATTCGCGGTCGGGTGACACAACGGTCATTCGAATTAAAGCTGCCGCCGCAGTTGAAAACCGGACAAGAGTTTGGAGTGCTCTCGGGCAATGCTCTCTTATCCGGATGCGTCGTCAGATTATCGTCTGGTTGGCCAAAGCGGTGCCCGACCATTTCTCAATAATGTAATGCAGTGTGGTCAACGCGTGTGGCGGCAATACGGCAGCGAACTCACCCAGGCGGGCACGATGCAAGACTTCTTCCGACGCCCGATAATGGGGCTGCCGGTTTTGGGCGACGTCGAGCAAGACGTTCAAGTCCACCGTTATTTTCATCGGTGTTTCTCAATGACATGCTGGCGGTAGGACTCCCGGACATTTTCGGACGCCGGGACTGAGCCGGTGAATTTGAGATTGTCTGGATGCGGCGCCGATCGCAGGGTTCTTTGCAATCGCCGGGCGTAACGGGTGAGGACGTCCGCGACTGTCGTCCCGTGTTCGGTCGCGTAAGCCTGAAGGAATTCCGCCTCTTGCGCCGGCAGATTTACGGCCAATTCGTTCGCCTTCATGGCGTTGAAGATATTCCAAGAACGGTTAAGCGGCAATTGTTCTTTTGTCACGGACGCGATGTGGTAAGAATAGGGGGATGGACCCGTTACTGAAACTGTTGCAGGAGAACGCGGCGCTCAAGCCGGGGCAGTTGGCCAAAATGCTCAACCTGACCGAGAGCGAGATCGCCGCCAGGATCAAAACTTTCGAGCAGGACAAGGTGATCCTCGGCTATCGCGCCGTCTTGAACGAGGATAAGACCGGCGTCGATCTGGTGCGGGCGGTGATCGAGGTCAAGATCACGCCCGAGCGCGGCGGCGGTTTTGACCGTCTGGCCGAGCGCATCGCCAAGTACACCGAAGTACGCTCGTGTTACCTGATGTCGGGCGGCTACGATTTGCTGGTGGTGGTCGAGGGCGGCAACCTGCGCGAGGTGGCCACGTTTGTCTCCGAGAAACTAGCGACCATCCAGGGAGTGGTTTCGACGGCGACGCATTTCATGCTCAAGGTTTACAAAGAGCAAGGGATGATGATCAGCCAGGAGAAGAATGAGGAGCGGCTGGCGATTTCGCCGTGAGGATTCAAGTTCGCTCACCTTTTGTCTCGTTTTTGGAGCAATCGTTTTTGGAACAGCTTCTCACCGCGCATGACTCCAAGAATGTACAACTTCCTGGTTTTCCTTTCGTAACGATAAAATATCCGGCAGGGAGGTTCAATCAAGTGCCGGTAACGGGATGCTGGGAGGAGTTCCGGCACCCGCGGGCCAAGTTCGGGATGTTTCGCCAGCAACTCAACGCGGGCGAAGATTTTCTTCACCAGGCTGGCTGCCGCGTCCGGATTGTCCAAGGCTATGAATTCTGCCAGTCCCTCAACGTCACTGAGGGCCGGCTCGGTCCAAATCACTTGAGCCATCGAGACAACCGTATCTTTGCATCGCTGTGGGAGACGAAGCGGCCTTCTTCTGCCGCGCGCTCCCCGCGGCCGATGGTTTCCAGAATGTCCAGACGGCGGCACAAGCCTTCGAAGGTTTCGACATCCACCAGATACGCCGCAGCACGCCCACGTTGGGTAATCAAAACGGGGTCCCTGCTCTTTTCGACTGCCGAAATGAGAGCCGTCGCCTTGCGTTTTAGCGTTGTGACCAATTCCACTTTCACATGTGATACTCTAGTGACACTTGCCTTCGCTGGCAAGATGTCTTTATAGTTGTTTCATCGCCGAATCCAGGGCGGCGTAGAGCTGGTTCATCGTCGCCTCGGTTTCGTCGCCCATGTTGGAGATGCGGAAGGTCGCGCCCTTGATCTTGCCGTATCCGCCGTCAATCAAAAATCCCTGGTCCTTGACGAGCTTTTGGAGCTTGGGCACATCGACGACCCGCCCGCCGGGCCTGGCGCCGTTGCTGATGCAGGTCAGGGTGACGGACTCGAAGCCCGGCTCCGGGAAGAGGTTGAAACCGTTCCGGGCGGCCCAGGCGCGGGTCATTTCTGCCAACTTTTTGTGCCGGGCGAAACGGGCGTCCAGCCCTTCGGCAAAGATGTCCTCCAGTTTGGAGGCCAGGGCGTAAACGTGGCCGATGCTGGGCGTGCTGGGCGTCATGCTTTGCTCGGCGTTCTTCTGGAATTCCACCAGGTCGAAATAATAGCCGCGGTCGGGCGCGGCGGCGGCCCTGGCCAGCGCGGCGGGCGAACAGACAAACACCGCCATCCCCGGCGGCAAGGCAAAGGCCTTTTGCGTGCCGGCCAGCAAAACGTCCACCCCCAGCGCGTCGAATTCCAGTTTGACCGCCGTCATCGAACTGACGGCATCGACGATGAACATGACGTCGGGGAATTTTTTCTTGAGGGCGGCGATTTCGTAAATGGGGCTCATGACGCCGGTGGAGGTTTCGTTGTGAATGACCGTCAGAGCGTCGAATTGGCCGGTGGCCAGTTTGGCCTCGACCTGCGCCGGGCGGATGGGGGAGCCCCAGGGCACTTGCAGCGGTTCGGCGTCCTTGCCGCAGCGTTTTGAAACGTCCAGCCACTTGTCGGAGAAAGCGCCGCACATGCAATTGAGGACGCGTTTACGGACCAGGTTGCGCACGGCGCCCTCCATCACGCCCCAGGCGGAGGAGGTGCTCAGAAAGACCCACTGTTTGGTGTAGAGCAGTTGTTGCAACTGCGGTTGGATTTTGGCGTAAAGGTCTTTGAACCCTTGGCCGCGATGGCCGATCATCGGCGAACAAAACGCCTTGAATGTTTTGGCGCTGACTTCCACCGGCCCCGGAATGTGCAATTTGACGTGCGTCATAAAACGAGTCTTATACGGTCGCTGAATCCGCTCCGTGAAGTTGTTCACAAGCGGGGAGGATTGGCAAGAAGAGTTTTTGGGCGGTTATTCGCGCTATAAAAAACTCTTTGACGAGGGCGGGGGTTTTGGATAAATACGGTTTCATGTTGTCGAAATCATTTATTCGCGGATTGGTTTGCGGTTGTTCACTGGCGGCGTTTTGCGCCCTGGGCGATGAGAAGGAGAAGGTGGCGATCGATCCCAAATTGCTGCCGCCCCCTTCCACCAAACAAGGGGTGACTTACGCGGCGGATATTCAGCCCATCTTCGCCAAGTCCTGCTACCCGTGCCACGGGCCCAAAACGCCGAAACCAAAAGGGAAATTGCGGCTGGACACCTTGGAAGGAGTCCTTAAGGGCGGGGAGGACGGCGCGGTGGTCATACCGGGCGACAGCGCGAAAAGCCCGGCGGTGATCCAGTTGGCACACCTGGGCGACCCGGACGATTACATGCCGCCGCCAAAAAACAAAAACAATATCCAGCCGTTGACCAAGGAGCAAATCGGCTTGATCCGCGCCTGGATCGACCAGGGGGCAAAGTAAGGAGCCGTCAATGGCGCCGGAGGATGAGGCGGTGGTCGATGCGGCGGGTTTGGTGGTATTCCAGCGGGGGAAGGCTGGTGAGGGTGGGGGATTCGGTTTCGTTGAGGATATCTCGCGCCAGGTTTTGTAATTGACGCCATCGGGGCCAGTCCATGTCGGGCGCGTGGGCGATCTGGCGGAGGGTGCTGCGCCACTCAATGATGACGCGGTCAATGTCGCCCGGCCCCAGCAAGTCGGTCACCCAGCGGTGCTTGCTCAGGGGGTCTTTATGGATGGCGGCCACGACTTGTTCGGCTCCGGCGCCGTATTTTGGCGGGATACCGCTTTCCAGGTAGCCGGGGACGGTGTGAAGGCCGTAGGTTTTCTGGCAGGCCATCGCCAGGCGGCCGGCCCAGCGGTTTTCCTCGCCGCAGAAACGGAAGCTGGCGTCGAGATTGGCCAGATCGTAAATCAACTCGGTGACCGGGTAAGAATCCTCCTCCAGCGCGGCCGCGACCGCCAGGCCGTCGCCCTGGGAAAAGAAGCTGGCGACCTTGCCGCGGCGGGTGGGCACGCCGGCGGCATCGATCAACCCCAACCGGCGCCAGAGCAACGCCACGCCGGTGGCGGGCGGGAGCGCGTCGCAAACGGGAACGAGCGGACAGGAGGCGCAATCGGGGGGCAGCACCTCGCGCTGGAAGGGTTTCCACAACGCCACGCCGTGCGCATCGACGGGCACGCGCAGGAGGGCGTCGGCCAGACTCAGGTGGGCCACAATGCGCTGTTGTTCGTGAATCAACCGGACGACGGGCGTCTTTTGTTGCGCCAGCTTTTTTCCGAGCAACGGAACAATTTTCTGGTCCCAGGCGGCGCGGGGAACCTGGCGGCCATTCCAGTCGATGAGGCGGCGGGCCCATTTCTGCAAGACAACGCGCTCGTCGTTGAGCACGTCGGCGATGGTCATGGCGCGGCCGTGGATTTTCCCGTTTTCATCCTCCTGCAAAACGCACAGGTGGCCGGCGCCGGGTTTTTCCATGGCGGCCGGGTCGGAGAGGGCGGAATGGGTTTTGAGGGTTTCGGGGCTTTCCATGACCCAGACCTCGCGGGCGGGGCGATCGCTTGCGGCGGGGTAATTCTCCCATTGGCCGCGGCTGTTGAGCATCTGGCGGACCCGGCGCCGCACGTGGCGCGCGCGCTCGGCGTCGGTTTTCAATCCGCACGGAGCGCCGGGATGCCCGATGGAGGCCTCGATGCCGAGGGCGATGGGCTTGGTGGTGAAGAGGCGTTCTTGGACGCGCACGGCTTGCACGAAGGGGTCGAGGCCCTGTTCGGCGGCGGCGTCCATGACACCCAGGAGAGTGTTCCAATCGACCAAACCGCCGCGGGACAATTGGCAGGGGCGGGCGTCGAGCATGCGCAGTCCGTTGGCGGTGATGACAATGAAACCGGTTTCGTCAAGACCGCGGCGGCCGGCGCGGCCGAACATTTGCAGGATTTCGTCGGCCCGCAGCAGTTGTTCCTGGTTGTCGCGCCGGTAGGACTCCGCGGCGAGGGCGACGCTGCGGAGGGAGAAATTGATGCCGGCGGCCAGGCCCATGGTGGCGACGACGACGCGCAATTGGCCGGCCTTGGCCAGAGGCTCGACCACGCCCGCGCGGGCGGCGTAACTGAGGCCGCTGTGATGATAGGCGACGCGGGACTTGAGCATTTTGGCCAGGTGCTCGCCGGCGAGGATTTTTTGGGCGGCGCTCAGAGCAAGGGGATTAGGGTTGGGCAATTCGCGCGCCAATTCGGCGGCCATGGATTCGGCGCCCTGGCGGCGCGGGGCGAAAATGAGGACCGGCCCCAAATCTTCCGCCAGCGCTTTGGCGACCAGGCGCGGCCAGTAGCCGCGAATGTCCGCGGGAACGTGATAGTCGAGATTGTTGGCGTGAACTTCCTCCAGCGGCACGGGGCGCAGATCGTGGCGGACCAGGACGGCCTTGCGGCCCAGGCGGCGGAGCCATTGGACGACGTTCTGCGGATTGGCCACGCTGCCACTGAGCAGGAGCAATTGGGTGCCCAAGGGGGCCAGCGCCAGCGCCAGTTCGTAATTGAGGCCGCGGTCCAAGTCGCCCAGCATTTGGTATTCGTCCACCACCAACAGGGCCGGGCCCTGGCCCTTGACGAGGCGGCTTTTCTGAGTTTCCAAGGTGGCGACCAAAACGGGGGCGGACAGATTGTCCGACAAATCGCCAGTGGCGATGCCGACGTCCCAGCCACGGGCGCGCCATTCGGCCAGCTTGTCGTTGGCCAGGGCGCGAGTGGGGACGGTGTAAATGGCCTGGCCGCGATTGCGGCCCTGGTTGGACCAGAGTTCGAAGATGAGGGTTTTACCCGCGCCGGTCGGGGCCTGCACGACGACGTCGTCGCCCTGGCGCAAGGCGGCGACGGCCTGTTGCTGCCAGAGATCGGGGATGGCGACGCGATTGAGGGAGGGAAGGTCCTGTTGGGCAATCGACGTCACAGCCCAAAGATAATCGAAAAATGAGAAGAGCCAAGCGAAGTGATTGGCGGATTATTTCATTTTTTCCGGCGCATCTCTGCCTTGGAAGGAGTTTTGACGACCAGCGACCTGATTGTCTGTTGACACGCTGCCCTTTTGCCGTACTTTAAGCGCGTTGTGCAGCCTGGCGTGGACGGAGAGAATCACCCCGCTGGCGACCGAGACATCCGAGGAAAATTCATTGAAGTGTGACAATCGCCTCAAAACTCATCGGCTTTGACGCGCGCTGGCGCGACAAGGTGTGGGTCGGCTATGCGATGGCCGTGGTCGCCACGACGCTCGCGGCATGGCTGCGGTGGGGTATCGACGAGATCGTGGGGAGCGCCATTCCGCCCTACATGCTCTTCTACCCCGGCATCATTTTCAGCGCGCTTCTGGGCGGCGGCGGCGCCGGCGCCGTGGCGACGATCTTATCGGCGGGGGTGGTGGACTTTTTTTTTCTGCAACCGACCGGCTCGCTGGCCGTCCGAAGACCGGTGGACTTGTATGCTCTGATCCTCTTCGTCGTCGTCGGCCTCATGATTAGCTGGGTTGGCGGGGCCTTTCGCGCCGGGCGCCGGCGGAGCGAAGAGCAGGCGCGGGAGATGAGCGACCACTTGCGGCGGCTAACCGAAGCCAGTGAGTTGAAACGGCTGAGCGAGGAGCGTTACCGCAAGCTTTTCGAGAACATGGTGCGAGGCTTCGCCCATTGCCAGATGCTGTTCGACAATCAGCGGCGGCCGGTGGATTTCATTTACCTGGACGTCAACAGCTCGTATCACACGCTGACGGGCCTGCAGGAGACGGAGGGCAAGCGAGCCAGCGAACTTGATCCGCAATTTCGGGAATTGTATCCCGAGTTGTTCGAAATATACGGCCAGGTGGCGCTGACCGGCCAGCCGGCCCGGACTGAAATCGAGTTCAAGCCGCTGGGAAAGTGGTTCTCGATTTTCGTCTATAGCCCGGAACCTGAGCATTTCACGGCCATGTTCGAGGACATCACCGAGCGCAGGCACACCGAGCAACAACTGCGCTTGCAGTCCGCGGCGATGGAGTCGGCCGCCGATGCGATTATCATAACCGACCGCGAGGGCACCATCCAGTGGGTCAACCAGGCCTTCACCCACTTGACCGGCTACAGCGCCAGCGAGGCGCTGGGCAAAACCCCCCGGATACTGAAATCGGGGGGGATGCCGTCCGAGTTTTATGCCAAACTCTGGGAGACCATCGTTGCCGGCCAGGTCTGGCATGGCCAACTGATCAACAAACGCAAGGATGGCCAACTCTATGCCGAGGAGATGACCATTGCGCCGGTCCGCGATGGAGGGGGCCAAATTGTCAATTTCGTGGCGGTCAAAAATGACATCAGCGCCCGGCAGCGCGCAGAAGAGGAGGCCCGCGAAGCGCGGGAGGCATTGGCCCGCGTCAATGCCCAGTTGGAGCGGCGGGTGGCGGAACGCACCGTTGCGTTGCGAAAGAACATCGACGATCTGGAACACTTTTCCCACGCCCTGGTCCACGACATGCGGGCGCCCTTGCGCGCCATGCGCAGCTTTTCGGGCCTGCTGCTCAAGCAGAGCAAGGGGCGCCTGGAGGAGAGCGACCGCAGCACCCTGCAACTCATCGTCACGGCGGCGCAGCGGATGGACCAGCTAATTGTTGACGCCCTGGATTACAGCAAGGCGATGCGCGAGACGCTGCCGCTCTCGACGGTGGACGCGGACGCGCTGTTGCGTGGGATGCTCGAATCGTATCCAAATTTTCACCCCTCGCTTGCCAATATCCAAATCGAAGGGCGGCTGGGCCTGGTGCG
>Ga0187860_1003024_pt1 | contig 13467 bp, 13 predicted proteins | sample June2016WEW_10_4_FD_132981 | JGI IMG/M metagenome (GOLD analysis project Ga0187860, IMG submission 132981) | Peatland microbial communities from SPRUCE experiment site at the Marcell Experimental Forest, Minnesota, USA - June2016WEW_10_40 | ecosystem: Environmental > Terrestrial > Soil >... | reverse complement strand
TCACCAAACCGGCCAACGAAAACGGCCTGGGCTTCGACCTCAAGTGGAACATGGGCTGGATGCACGACACGCTGGAGTATTTTAAGAAGGACCCCATTTACCGCAAATTCCATCACAACGATCTCACCTTTGGTATGATCTACCAGCACACCGAGCGCTTCATGATGACTTTCTCCCACGACGAAGTCGTGCATGGCAAGGGTTCCTTGCTCTTCAAGATGGGCGCAAATCACATCCCCGACAAGGCCAGGCAGCTTCGCGCACTCTACGCCTGGATGTGGGGCTGGCCCGGCAAAAAGACCCTCTTCATGGGCGGCGAGTTTGCCCAGTCCGCCGAATGGTCTTACGACAAGAGCCTCGACTGGCACCTCCTCCAATACATCGATCACGAGGGCGTTCGCCTGCTTGTCGCGGACTTGAACCGCTTTTACACCAGTCACCCGTTTCTGCCCGCCTCCGACTACGATTACCAGAGTTTTCAATGGGTCAACAATAATGATGGCAACAATAGCGTCATCAGCTTCGTTCGCCACGGCGCCAAACCCGATGAAATCCTTCTCGTGGTGGCCAACTTCACCCCGGTGCCGCGTCCCCATTATCGTGTCGGCGTGCCTCGCGAAGGCTTGTGGACCGAGGCCTTGAACACAAATTCAAAACGCTACGGCGGCGGTGGTGAAGGTCATTTGGAACCGGTGAAAACACAACCCATCAAGTGGGACGGCCGACCCCACGCGCTGGATTTGAACCTGCCCGGCATGAGTGTGCTCTATTTCCTGCTCTCGCCCAGCCCCGCCGCCACTCCGGCGAAGGACGAACAAAATCATTGATTGTCGCCGGAACCAAACACCTGAAGTTCATAAAAACTCGCCCAGCAACCCGCCTCCAATCCGGTGATAACTATTCGCACATATCTTCCTTTGGCTGAAAAATCATCGGAGCTTGTCTGGGCAGGGATGGCATTGGCGGTCTTATCAACCACCGCCGTCCAATGGGTCTGATCCGGCGACACTTCAATCCTATACTGATAAAGGGCGCTGCGCTCCCAAACGATTTGCGCATTGGTGATCGTGGCTGTGCCTCCAAGATCCGCTTGCCACCATTGAGGGACAGCCCCGCTCGAAGCGCACCAGCGAGTCCCGATCTTCCCATCATTGCCGTTTTGAGCCGGGTTCTCGCTCTCCTCGCTGCTGGCCATCGCCGGCTTGCCCAATGCAATGTCATCAGCAGAAACAACTGCCGTTGCCGTGGCGCCATCTGTTCCGTCACATAGCCGTTTCGCTTCATGGCTCTCGTTCTGATGCCACACCAGGTGGGATACCTTGCCGCAACCATCCCGCCAGAAAGTCGCCTGGGCATCCGCCACCTTCAGGAAAAAGTTCGTCTCCGTCTCAGGAAAGAGTTCGACCTTGGGCTGCCCGGGCGGCTGGACATATAGGTGCTCCCCGCTTGCAATTACAGTGAGAATGACCTCCGGCGACTCCACAAATCCATAGCGGCCTGCCAATGGCTCCAGTTGGCTCGCTGCCAGCTTGATGGCCGTTCTCTCTTTTGGCCGGTTCAACGGTTGATCCAGCAGCAAGGCTGTCAAGTTGCCAGCCACTCCTCCCGCGGGGAACGTGTCTGCATTGGCAAAAACCGCCACAAACACATCCGCCGTTGGCAGCCACCTCATCGAGGTCGAAAAACCGTTGATGCCCCCCTCATGCGAAAGCTCCTTTTGCCCATATCGTTCCGAGACTCCTATCCCAAATCCGTAACCGCCTTTCGCAGGCCTGGTCATGGCCTTCCACGCCTCGGCCGAAACGAGCTTCTGCTCCCGCCAACACTGATACCAGCGGTAAAAATCCTCCACCGTCGAATACAATCCCCCGGCTCCGTAGGGAAGACTCATGTCGATGTAAGGCGAAGTAACCCACGTGTCCCCGTCTCTCGAATAGCCCGTGGCTCGATGAGGCAACACGGTCTCGAAATGGTCGTAACCGCTGTCGTTCATGCCGAGCGGCTTGAAAACGAACTCCTTTACAAATTGCTCGTAGCTTACGCCCGACGCTTTCTCCACGATGTTGCCCAGCAGAATATAACCCGAATTGCTGTACGCGTACCGCTCTCCCGGTTCGAATTCGAGAGGCTTGTCTCGAAATCGCTTTATCGATTGTTCCGGCGTGGACGCCACCATCATCGTCGAAGCATAGTCCGGAAACCGCATGAAGTCGGGAATGCCCGATGTGTGCGTCAGCAGGTGCCGGATCCTGATCTTCGACCACGCACTCGGGCTGTCCGGCACGAATTTGGAAATCGGATCCTCCACGCTCAATTTGCCTTGTTCCTGAAGTATCAGGATGCACATCGCTGTAAACTGCTTGGTGAGCGAAGCGAGCCGGAACTTGGTGTTCGGCGCGTTCGCAATGTCGTGTTCGCGATTGGCCAATCCGTAACCCTTCATGAACACGATCTGGTTGGACCGGGCAACCATGACCGCACCCCCAAACCTCTCTGCTTTCAATTCAGATTTCAGGTAGTCATCGGCTTTTTGGGCAAAATCCGTTGCCGCCGGCGCTTCGGCGGATGGATCCGCCCCGGCCAACCGCGCCGCGAACAATAACAGAACTGTCAATACTTGGATTGGATGGAATGTCTTGTTTGAATGGAGGTTCATAAGATGATCTGTTTTGTGTGACTTTAGGTTGATGATCGCGGCCAAATCGTTTGGCCCGTTTTTAAACAGTTTCTTGTTCGGTTGATTGTTCCGGCGGCAAATCCGCGTATTCCAGCAAATCCCCCGGCTGGCACTTCAACTCGCGGCAAAGCGCCTCCAGGGTGCTGAACCGCACCGCCCGCGCCTTGTTCGTCTTGAGTATCGAGAGGTTCGTCAGCGTGATCCCGATTCGCTCCGCCAACTCGGTCAGACTGATCCGCCGCTCCAGCATCACCCGGTCCAAATTCAATCTTATTGGCATAAGTTCTCGCCCTTTAAATGGTCAGCTCGTTCTCCTCTTTCAACGCAAGCCCCTGGCGGAAGACTTCGCCCAGGGACAACACCAGCAGCCCGGTCAGAATCCCCATCCAGCTAAAATGAAATTCGATTTGGCGGGAACCAAAGATGAACGAGTTGTCATGCGGAACCGTAAACGCCATCTTCAGTCCCTGGACCGTGGCATGTTGATTCAGGTAGTTGCTGACCGCATGGTCATGCCACGTCGCCGCCGCCGCCGACAAGAAGGTGAACACGATTATGGTCATTCCAATCTTATGCACCAGATGAACGCTTCGTTCCGTGAAGCTCTCGCCTCGTTCGACGTTCCGGAACAACCGCCGCAAAAAATCGAAGAGCACAGTAATGAAGCCGGCATAAACAAGGCACAGCGGCAAGATCGACCATCGTGTCAAGTCGAGGATTCCGTTGCCCCCGTCCGGATTCCTTACCGAAATGGTTCCCCGGAGGTTTTTGATGCTGATGGTCTCGGCCTTGGAATCGCCAGCCTGCGCGGTAAGGGCGCCCGACTCCGGTGCCAGTCCAATATCGCCCAGCCCCACTTCCAATTCAGCATTGTGCGAGATACGCGGAAGTGCCACCACCAGGCCGCAGACAATCACCCCGGCGATCAGGGGGAGCACTTCCAGCACGGCGAACAGGTGGTGAAAAAACCTTGGCAATTTGCTTCGTGTTTTCATATCAGATTTATCATATTTTTCGATAAACAATAAACTATTATCGAAAAACATCAATCTTTTTTATCGAATGTCGATAAACTCCTCCCGCATAAGCACTTATCTCCATGGTTCTTCATGGTGCCGAGAAAAGGACATTCCCGTCATTTTCCGGTAACATGCGGCGCGCAGGGTTTCGCCTATGAAAACACAACAAAGAGTGTTCAACCGCTTGCTTGGCGACAAATCCGTCTTTCTGCTCACCTCAACCACCGTGTTCCTGTTCGCCGCCGGGGTTAATGTGGCCCTTGCGGAGGAACCGCCTTCCAGCGATCTCATTTCTTCCAGCACCCAATTCGTTGATTCGCTGGTCAAACTGGATCTCGCCGGGGCCGTCGGCCGATTTGATTCGACCATGAAGAGCGCCATGCCGGAGCAAAAACTGCGGGAAGTCTGGCAAACGGTCCAACAGCAGGTCGGCCCATTCAAAAGCAGGCTTCGAACACGCGTGGAGAAGTCGCAGGGGTATGACGTGGTGTTTGTGACCTGCCAATTCGCCCTTGCCGACCTGGATGTAAAAGTGGTTTTCAATGCCCACAAGGAGATTGCCGGCCTCTTTTTTGTCCCCAGCCAACCTGAGCCTGACTCATTCAAGCCGCCTCCTTACGCCATGGCCGGCGCTTATCGCGAACGCAACTTTACCGTTGGCTCCGGCGAATGGTCCTTGCCCGGCACGCTGACCCTGCCAGTCGGTATGGGACAGCCGGTGCCCGCCGTCGTCCTTGTCCACGGTTCCGGGCCAAATGATCGCGATGAAACTGTCCTGGCCAACAAACCATTCCGTGACCTGGCCTGGGGGCTGGCCACAAAGGGCATCGCCGTTCTCCGTTACGAAAAGCGAACCAAGGAACACGCCGACAAGCTTGTCGTCGCGGATATGAGCCAGTTCACCGTGCAGGAAGAAACGATCGATGACGCCCTGAGCGCCGCCGCTCAACTGCGCCAGACCGATGGCATCGATCCCAAGCGCGTTTTCGTCCTGGGCCACAGCCTTGGCGGCACGGTCGCGCCAAGAATCGCCCAGTCCGACCCCAATCTTGCCGGCCTGATCATCATGGCAGGCGCCACTCGCCCTTTGGAAGATCTCATGGTTGAGCAGACCCGCTATCTCCTTTCCCTCAATCCGTCCGCGCAGGCCCAAGCCACACTCAACGAGCTTCTTGCAGACGTTGCAAAAGTGAAAAAGCTCACCGCCGCCGACGCTTCTTCCTCCGCGTCGATCTTGCACGCTCCCCCGGGGTATTGGCTGGACCTGCGCGAGCACGACCCGCTGACCGCCGCCAGAACATTGAGACAGCCCCTCCTGATCCTGCAAGGGGGCCGCGACTACCAGGTCACCGACGCGGACTTCGCCGGTTGGAAAAAGGCGCTCGCCTCGCGGCCGTCCGTCACCTTCAAACTGTATCCCGACTTGAACCACCTCTTCATGCCCGGCGAAGGCAAAAGCAAGCCCGCCGAGTACATGTCCCCCGGTCACGTCGCTGAACCCGTCGTAACCGACATCGCCGCCTGGATTCTGAAAACAAACCCGGCTCCATAGAAGCGGCGCATTCTGGCCTGGACTGCCTTCTGTGCCCGTCCGTGAAAGTCCGTGCCCGTCCGTGAAAGTCCGTGCCCGTCCGTGAAAGTCCGTGCCCGTCCGTGAAAGTCCGTGCCCGTCCGTCACGTTCGTCCATGCGTGAATCGGTTGGTCGCAAGAAATTGGCATGTTTTCATTCTCATCATCATCGTTCAGACAATTGATTGAGCTTTTGTCGCCCTTGCTGGACCCTCTTGACCCAGCGCTCCGAAAACGATTTTTGGGCCATCTTCATGCATTCAGAATCCCGCCGGTTTTGTTCAGCCGAGTCACACACTTCACCGCCCATTTTCGCCTTTGTTCAGAAACATCCTCTTCATCTTGTTAATCATGTCAAAACCTCCTTTCCATCAACGTCTTCCGCCTTCCCCATATCAGTGTCAATCCGGGTTAATCTGTGGCCGAAATAAATCTTCAAGAATTCTGCGTTTTTTCCCCCAGTCGGTTTTTCCCCCTCGTGGAAATGTGATCAACTCCTGCGCGTGAAGGCATCGATTATGTCTGTCGCGCGGGACCGTTTCCCGCGCCCATTGGCCAAGACGGACGCTTGCCAACCAACGGCGGCAACCGTCCCAGCCACCCTGTCTGCCGCGCCCGTCCATCCACCAACGCGATGCCCCATTCCAGATAAATTAGAAACACTTATCAGACGAAAATTATTAGACATCCTATTAAACTATTAACACTAATTCTTTTATCCCCCCAATTCTATGAATGACAACGCTCCCTTCTTCGCACCCCGCAAGCCACGCCGCGACGCCTGCCTCAACACCCTCTCCGGCAACGACTTAACCAGGGCCTTCGCCATCCTCGCCAACCCCGGCGTCTCCCTCGCCGCCGCATACCGGACTTGTCGGCGTTCGCTTCAGTGAAGTGTCCGCTTATCTGTCGATCCACTTGTCAACGGATACATGCTCGTATGCCTGCAACCGGGCGAGTAATCGGTCCATGTCCGTCTCCAGAAGCAGTGAACTTAAATGTTCAGGTTTTAGAAAGCGCTGCGCTACGAGGTTGTGGATAAAAGCAAATAGGGAATCATAAAATCCCATCACGTTGAGAAATGCACAGGGTTTGGAATGAAATCCGAGTTGGGTCCATGTGCAGGCCTCAAAAATCTCTTCCAAGGTTCCAACTCCGCCGGGCAGCGCCACAAAAGCATCCGAAAGATCAGCCATTTTGGCCTTCCTCTCGTGCATTGAGGAAACGGGATGAAGTTCCGTCAGTCCCGTGTGAGCGACTTTTTTATCAATCAGCGATTTTGGAATCACGCCAATAACTCGTCCACCTGCCTCAAGGGCCCCATCCGCAACGGCTCCCATGAGACCGACTTTACCGCCGCCATAGACAAGAGTAATCCCGCGTGACGCCAGCAGGCGGCCAAACTTGGAGGCTGCTTCGAGGTATTCAGGAAGGAGGCCGGGACTCGATCCACAGCAGACACAGACGGATTCGATTTTCATTCTTTGCAAATCCCGGACATGGATATTCGGCCGAAACCATCCGGCACAAATTATTTCTTGCGATGGTAGGTCACGAAAAAAAACTTCGTGCCGGGCGGACTATTGAATTCGGAGGGCCGGGCGCTGCCGCCGAGGCCGTAACAGATGCGGAGGGTGTCGCCGCGGAGTTCATAGATGGCGGGGATTTTCCGGCCGGCGTTCGGTCCTTCAGTGCCGGTGATGTCCAGAGTCTTCGGCTTTATGGCGGAGTCGATGGTGTAGGTCCCCTTGTCGGACGCGCCCGAGACGGTGACCTCATATTTGCCGTGGTCCAGCTTGAGGACGGTATTGGTCAAAAAATCGTCCTTCATAGGCTCGCCGCCCAGCACGGCCTCGGTTGGCAGCCAAGTGCCTTGAATGTCGCTGGCGTCATGCGGCCGTTCGCCGGCAAACGCGGTGAAGGCCAAGGCGAACAGGACCACCATTAGAATCAGGTATTTCATCGCAAGCAAAAACTTAGGCAGTACAGACCAATTCTGAGGTTGATTTGGCCAAAGCTCGCATCCGGCCGCCATTGGCGGTTGGATGCCCGTAATTTACGCTAGTTTAAATCAGGATGACCTTCTGGTCAAAACATTACGAGGGCGGGGTGAGGCGATTCACACGGGCAAAGGCTGGATCACCGCGGGCGTTGACCGATGGCGGTGGAGTGTTACCTTTGCGGACGGGTGATCGCTTTGATTGATTATGATTCGGGCAACCTGCGCAGCGTCCAAAAGGCGCTGCTCAAGGTCGGCGCCGAGGTGCGCGTGGCCCGGCGTCCGGAGGAGATGGCCGGCGCACGGGCCGTCGTCCTGCCCGGCGTGGGGGCGTTTGACGATTGCGTCAACGCGATGCGGAAACAGGAGTTGCTCGGCGCCATCAAGGAGTTCATTCAGAGCGGGCGGCCGTTCCTGGGCATCTGCGTCGGTTATCAGGCCCTGTTCGAGCGGAGCGAGGAGTTCAATAGTTGCGCGGCGGGGTTGGGGATTTTCGGCGGGAAGGTGGTGCGGTTTTCGGCGGCCACGGGCGTCAAGATTCCGCAGATCGGGTGGAACCAATTGAACGTCGTCCAGCCCGAATGTCCGATTTTTCACGGGATTCGATCCGGCAGTTACGTTTATTTCGTCCACAGTTTTTTTCCCCGACCGGCGGACCCCGCGATCACGGCGACGGAGACGACGTACGGGGAGCCGTTTGCGTCGTCGGTGTGGCGGGACAATGTGTATGCGACGCAATTCCATCCGGAGAAAAGCCAGGTCGTCGGGTTGCGGTTGTTGAAGAATTTTGTGGCGCTGGCGGAATGAAAAGGGCGCCACGCGATTGGGATCAACTTGTCGCCGCCAGGCGGCGGAGTGTGGCCAGGTTTTCGACGTCTTCGTGCAGGTCGTCGGATTTGGGAGTTTCCAGGCAGCCGAGGAAAGACTTGAAACGGGGGTCGTTGACGATGTGGCGGAAGGCCGCCAATCCAATTTTGCCCTTGCCGATGTGTTCGTGGCGGTCCACGCGTGAATTCAATTCGGTCTTGGAATCGTTGAGGTGAAAGGCGGCGATCTGGTCCCGGCCCAGCAGGGAGTCGAATTGCCGGATGGTGTTGTCCCACCCTTTTTTGGCGCGGATGTCGTAGCCGGCGGCGAAAAGATGGGCGGTGTCGATGCACACAGCCAGGCGTTCGGGCTTTTTGACGCGATCGTAAATGGCGGCCAGATGTTCGAGTTGGTTGCCCAGACAGCTTCCCTGTCCGGCGGTGTTTTCCAGGGCGACGCGGACGGTCGATTTGTTTGTGGCGCGAAAAACCTCGTCCAGGCCGGCGACGATGCGCTTGATGCCCTCCTGCTCGCTCGCGCCGAGATGGGCGCCGGGATGCAGGACAAGAAAGGGCAGACCGAGCGCGCCGGCGAAGGTGATTTCCTGGATGAGGGACTGGAGGGACTTGGAGCGGTTGGGGGAAGGCGGCGCGCCAAGGTTGATGAGGTAGCCGGTATGGCCGAAGACGCAGGCAAATCGGTGCCGCTTGCGCTGCTCGTGAAACTGCGCGATGTCTTCGGCCGAGGGCGGCTTGCCGGTCCATTGCATGTTATTCTTGACGAAAATCTGGACGACATCGCAGTGGATTGACGCGCCGCGTTCGAGGGCTTTCCAGGCGCCTCCCGCCGTTGACATGTGAGCGCCGAAATTCATGCCAAATCGGGCAATCAGAGTTTTTCGGGGGTTTGCAGCAGGGCGGCTACGTGGGTCAGGAGGCGGCCGGCCGCCCCGCCGTCCAGGACGCGATGATCGAAACTGAGGGTCAGATTGGCCTCGAAGACGGGAACGAATTGATTCTTCTTCTCGTCCCAGGACGGCACCTTGCGGCCCGCGCCCAGGCCCAGGACGAGGGTTTGTTCGGGCAGCGGAATCGGCGTGGCCCAAGTCAAACCGAAAGTTCCGAAATTGGTCACGGTGGCGATCGAGCCGCCCGTGGCCTCGGCGGGGAGGCGGCGCTGGCGGGCCATTTCGACCAGTTCATTGTAGGGATGCACCAGGTCGCTCAACGGGCGGGCATCGGCGTTGCGCAGGACCGGAACGAGCACGCCCTCTTCGGCTTCGACAGCGAAGCCGACGTCAATGGAAGGGGGATGGACGATTTTATTTCCGACCAGCCTGCCGGCGGGGGCGCTGTTTTCGACCAAGGCGACGGCCAGGGCGCGCAAGGCGTAAAGGGCGGGCCCGATTTTAGGGCGGCTGACTTTGCGATGGGCCAGCATGGCATCCAGCGGGCAGGGCAGCGCGACGGTGGCGATGGGGCGGGTCCAACTGCGCCGCATGGCGTCGGCGACGGCCACGCGCATCGAGGAGGCGTTGGTCAGTTTGTGGCGTTCCAGATTGGCGAGGAATTTCTCGAAGTCCTGGATGGTGACGCGGCCGGCCGCGCCGCTGCCCGGCAGGCCGGCAAGGTCGGCGGCGTGGAGGCCCAATTCCGCCATGCGCGCCTTCATGCGGGGCGACATGTAACTGGCGCCGGCGGCGTGGGCGGGCACAGGCAAGCCGCGCAAGGTTGGCTCGACGCCGGATTTGGTTTCGGACGGAGGGGCTTTTGGGCCGGCGGCATAGGGGGGCGCGGGAGATTCCTCCAGCTCCGGATGGTCCAGGCCGAGACGGCGGGCTTCTTCCGGGGACAGTTCAATGTGGCCGAGCACCGCGCCGACAGGATAGCTTTCGCGCAACTTGACGGTGAGGTTGACGACTTTGCCCGCGCACGGGGAGGACACGTTCATGGTCGCCTTGTTGGTTTCGACTTCGATGACGTCCTGGTCCGCCGCGACGGTGTCGCCGGGCTTGATGAGGAAATTGACGATGGTGGCTTCGGCGATGGACTCGCCCAACTGAGGCATAATGATGGGCAGTTGTTTCATGTCACATTTCCAGCAAACGGCGGGCGGCGGCGCAGATGCTGCGGGCCGTTGGGCGATGTACCAGCCAAAGCTTGGGGTGATAGGGAATGGGGGTGTCTTTGGCGTTGAGGCGCTGTGGGGGCGCGTCCAGAAGGCCAAATCCTTCGGTGGCCACGCGGGCGATGACTTCGGCGGTGACGCCGCCCCAGGGGAAGGCCTCGCCGACGCACAACAACCGGCCCGTGCGCGCGACGGAGGCGACGATCGTGTCGGTGTCCAGCGGTTTAATTGATCGCAAGTCCACGACTTCGATTTCGGCGCCTTCGCCCGCGATTTCGTCGGCGGCGGTCAGGGCGTCGTGCAGGATGGCGCTGTAAGCCACGATGGTGAGGTCGCGTCCGGGGCGGGCGATGCGGGCTTTGCCCACCGGCATGGCTTCGGTGGGGAGCGCGGGCGCTTTAAGATGGTAGTAAAGGTGTTTGTGCTCGCAAAAGATCACCGGGTCGTCGATGGCCACCGCCTCCAGCAACATGCTGTAGGCGTCTTCAACCGTGGCGGGAGTGAGGACGATCAACCCCGGGTAATGGGCATAAAGCGCCTCCAAGCATTGGCTGTGAAAGGGGCCGCCGCCGGAAGTGCCGCCGGAGGGCAACCGGATGGTGATAGGACAGGGGACGCGGGTGCGCCAATAGAGAGTGGCGGCCTGATTGATGATCTGGTTCAAGCCCGGCGTGGAGAAATCGGCGAATTGCATTTCGATGATCGGGCGCATCCCTTCTATGGCGGCGCCGATGGCCGCGCCGACGATGGCGTCTTCGCTGATGGGCGCATCGATGACGCGGCCGGGGAATTGGCTGGCCAGGTTTTTGGTGGCCTTGAAAGCGCCGCCGAAGGCGCCGACGTCCTGTCCGTAAATAAAGACGCGGGGATCATCGGCCAGCGCCTTGGCTTGGGCCGCGCGAATCGCCTCCAGGTAAGTGATGCTCATTGGGCGTCGGAGAGCGGCGGATTGTCGAACATCTCGCTCAGGTGGGGCGAAGCCAGGGCGCACCACTTTTCCTTGAATGGATCGGGTGGCGGTTCGCGTTGGACGGTGGCGACGGCTTCATCGACTTGGCGGGCGGCCTGCTGGCGCAGAGCGCGCAGGGCATTGGCGTCGGCCCAGCCTTCGCGCAACAACCGCTCCTCGGCGACTACCAGGCAATCGCGCCCCAAGGCGGATTGCTTGAGTTGGGGGTCGATGTATTGGGCGTCGTCGTGTTCGCCGTGGCCGCAGAGTCGCAGGAGGCTGCCGATGACCAATTGCGGGCCGCCGCCCTGGCGGGCTTGGGTGACAGCCGCCGCCAGCGTGCGCAAACAATCCTCCAAATTGGTGGCATCGACAGAATGAGGCGCGACGCCGTAACCGGCGGCTTTATCGGCCAAATCACGGCAGGCGAATTGGCGGCTCGTGTGCGTGGAATAGGCGTATTGATTATTGGCGACCACCAGCACCAGCGGCAGGTGTTCGACCGCCGCCTGGTTCAATGCCTCGTGAAACGCGCCGGTGGAGGTGCCGCCGTCGCCGATGGACGCAACCCCCACAACGCCGTCGATCTTTTTGAATTTGCGCACCAGCAACGCGCCGTTGACGACCGAAATCATCGCGCCCAAATGGCTGATCATGGGAAGCAATCCCTCCCGCGGACGGCCGCGGTGGACGTTTCCATCGCGTCCCCGCATTGGGCCAAGAGCGGAGCCGAGGTAGGTGCGGACGGCGTCGAGGACTGGTTCGCCAAAGGCCAACCGTCCGGCGCCATCGCGGATGAGCGGCGCGAAGACATCGCCCTTGCGCAGGGCCAGGCCGACAGAAACGCTCAGGGCCTCCTGCCCGCGGCCGAGGAAGACGCCGCCGTGGATTTTGCCGGCGCGGTAAAGGCTGGCCATTTTGTCATCCAGCACCCTGGAAAGGAGCATGAAACGAAAGGCCTTCAGGTATTGGGCGGCAAAGGAAGAGGGAGCATCGGTTGTCTCCCGGCTGTCCATAGTTTGCAGCATGAGATGTAATCTATCCGCAATCCTCATCCTGGCGCAATGGTTTCTTTGGCGAGCGGCGAGATTTGGCGGTTGGCGCGAGGGAGGATTTCGTGTAGGTTAGGCCATCATGTTCGAGAAGATTAAAGATCAGTTGCCAACGGCCGCGGACAAAGTCGCCCACCTGCGGAGGTTTCTTTGATGTCCCCGGCGTCCAAAAACGGCTGGCCGAGCTGGACACATTGATGTCTCGCGAGGACTTCTGGAACAACCGGGAAAAAGCGCAAAATCTCATCGACGAGGCCAACAGCCTGCGCAAGAAAACCGAGCCTGTGCTCAAAGCGGAGCGGCAGATAGAGGATTTCCGCATCATGCTCGAGCTGGCGGAGGCGGAGCCGCCGGCGGGCCAGGCGCGCCACGAGGCGGAGATGGAGGGGGAGTTGTCACAATTCCACAAAGAATTGGAGAACCTGGAGTTGAAGGTCTTTCTCAACGGCCCGCACGACCGGAGCAATTGCATCCTGAGCATCAATTCCGGCGCCGGCGGCACAGAGGCCTGCGATTGGGCGGGGATGCTGCTGCGGATGTACCAGCGGTGGGGCGAGTCGCGCGGGTGGGAGATAGAATTGACAGACATGCTGCCCGGCGAAGGGGCCGGCATCAAAAACGCCACGGTTCTGGTCCGGGGCGAATGCGCCTACGGCTATTGCAAGGCTGAACGGGGCGTTCATCGGTTGGTGCGCATTTCGCCCTTTGACTCCAACAAGCGGCGCCACACCAGTTTTGCCAGCGTGGATGTGATTGCGGAAATCGAGGAAACTAGCGCCGATATTGTCCTGCCACCGGCGGAGTTGCAGGTCGATACGTACCGCTCGGGCGGCAAAGGGGGGCAAAATGTCAACAAGGTGGAAACGGCCGTGCGCATCACGCACCTGCCGACCGGCATCGTGGCGGCCTCGCAAAGCCAGCGCTCGCAGCACCAGAACCGCGCGACCGCGATGCGACTGTTGATATCGAAAATCTACGCCAGGCGGCTGGATGAACAAGTGGCCGATTTGGAGCGGTTCTACGGCGAGAAGGGGGCCATTGGCTGGGGGCACCAGATTCGCAGCTACGTCTTCCAGCCCTATCGAATGGTCAAGGACCTGCGCACGGGCCAGCAAACCAGCAACGTCCAGGCGGTGATGGACGGGGACCTGGATGCGTTTGTCAATGCCTGGCTGCGGGCGGGCTGCCCGGCCAAACGGATGGCCGGGGTGAAGGACGAGGACGAGTAGTGAGCATCCTTGACGAAATTGTCGCGCAGAAGAAACGC
>Ga0187860_1003019_pt1 | contig 13487 bp, 10 predicted proteins | sample June2016WEW_10_4_FD_132981 | JGI IMG/M metagenome (GOLD analysis project Ga0187860, IMG submission 132981) | Peatland microbial communities from SPRUCE experiment site at the Marcell Experimental Forest, Minnesota, USA - June2016WEW_10_40 | ecosystem: Environmental > Terrestrial > Soil >... | reverse complement strand
CCCGGCCCATGCCATTTCAACAAAGAACAAACACCTCTTGCTATCTTGCGATACCAACCCACGGTTTCACGGTGGTTCTTTCGGTGTTTAGGGGCACACCTCCTACAAAGCCCTTAGATTGCAAAATCCGGCTTAAATCATCCGGCGCGCATCTGTGGCGACCAGCCCCTATCCGGGCCGGTGGAGAACCTCGGCTCTCCCGCGCCTTTCTATGTCTTGTGCCAGGTGACATCGTCTAGATGCCGTCTTCGTTTCGTATCACAGTGCTGTGCCTTTCTTTTGGAGTTTTGCTTCAGTCTTGCATGGGCAATAAAAAACCCTGCTTCCGTCGCGGTAAGCAGGGTTAAAAATCCTATGGATCCTATGATCGCATCACCTGCCTACCAAAAGTCTATCGGGGTTGCTATACCCGGCCCGATGTTGTTTCAGGCCTGACAATAGACTCCGGCTGAACATCCAGCCGACGACTGGCCGTTCACGACGTGTCGCTCTCGCGAGCGGCCTCGCCGGCCCTATCGTTGCTAAAATGTTCATACAGGTGTTCATCGAACTTGCCGCAAGATTACTACATGCACCCTAATCTTGTCCACTTATATTTTTAGGGGTGCGCATATCTCAAATTTAAATATCTGGATTGGTTGATGCGTTGTTGCAGTTTGGCTCAAGTCGTTCAAACCGGTGAAGAAGTCCGGAGTAGCCCCTCTCTGCTAATCCGAGTCTTGTCCGTCCGGCAATTCAAAGCACGCTGCGTGATAGCGACTGATAACGCGAATTTCCAAAACGGGTCCGGCCTTCGGAAGTCTTATAATGGAGGCATGATTGCGAACATCGTGTGGTTGAGTTTGGCGAAGGCTGCAGAGTATCTGGACGTCTCGAAGGACACGGTGCTGCGCAGGGCGGTGGAGTGGACTGACGAACCGGTGCCTGGGAAAGTGCGGACAAAATATCTGGTCCTTGGTGCCGATACGCGTCAGGACCGCAGGTATTATTTGCCTGACTTGGAGCGATGGCTTTCCGCCAGGGCCCAGACAACTCGCGGGCATATTAAAGGCCACTTCGCGCCTGCATAACGGAATTGGCGGAATAGCACTGCCCGTCCACAAGCGCTTTTTCGGAGGATAGCCAACGGTTGACGCTATCGCAATTTGTCAGCCAAAAGTTTGGAGGAATACTCAGGAAGGATCACTGCTGTCCAAATTAGACAGGTTTGGGCCATCTGAGGGCTGATTTCATTCGAAAAATGCGGTGCCGCAAGCCATCTTCGTTTTCAGGCCTCCCGATGCTGTCCAAATTGGCAGGGGTTCGCGGGCATCGAGCGGGATTGTGCCGGGAAGCTCAAAACGTCGAAAAACCAGTGGTTTTGGCGGCCCAACGGGGCTGCCGCCCGGGCAGAGCCGGTCACCCGCCTGCGCGATGCTGTCCAAAATGGGAACTCCGGCGAGCTAATTTGGACAAGAGTGAGGAAGGATATGCTCTTTGATTTTGGTCGAGATGTATTCTACGACGGTCGGTGGCGCGTTCACGTGCGACGCCCAGTGAAATGCAGAGCGGCAGATTAAGCGAATAAACTCCCAATAATGCTGCTCAACTTTCGTCCCGATTTTAGAGAGCCAGAGTGCGCGGGCGGAAAGGAACAAATTAAGGAATTCTGTCTTCTCCACTTCGGGATCGTTCGTGGGGGTAAAGACTGATAGAGGCCAGAGGATTTCCGCCCTGTGAGATTCGTTGCATGGAACCAACAGGCATTTGGCGTTTCCGTGTGCGTGTTCTGCAACTATGGGACTGCAGAACAGACGAGGGCCTTTACCCGATTTTTCGAGCCCTACGGCCTCGACAACAGCCGAGCCAAACGCAACCGCAGCGCACTTCGGCCAGTTGTCTCGAATCATCGGAAGCGTAGCCACCTCTACCTTACCGAAGCTCACTCCCCCTCGCCAGAGAGCCGGAAACCAGTTGGCCTTGGCCTCTGAGACCCCTGAAGGAGAAAGAGTTTTCATGTTCTGAACGGTGGGAGTCGCTGGCTCGTCAGGATGGGCAAACGCGTGCCCCTCCAACATAAACGCGTCCACAAGGAAAGTGGAAAGTTGCTCTACGAAGAGCTCCAGATTGTTGCCGACAATGACGATCGAATCGCTCATTGGCAAAAAGTGCAGAAACGAGTCCACTGCGTGGCGATGCGCGAGTTCTCTGCTGCCAGGATCAGAGTATTTTTCCGGTGGATGATGTAGCTGGTCTTCCAGCCGAATAAGGGTTGTAGTGTGAGCGCCGAGGAGCTCGCTTGCCGCGGCGATGTCCGTCGTCACATATTCTGAAAAACCAAGCACATCTAGAAACGCGACAATCGCTTCCATGCCGCGAGAATGGAAGCAAGTCTGGCCATGGTCAACTCTCCAATAGCCCAGATCCGATATAGTGCCCGAGTTAATCCACATACGCCGATAACCAGCGAGGAGAATTTGGACAGCAGCCGCACAATACGGCACAGCGATTCTTCAACACTTTCCAGCAAGTCCCTTCAGAGCATTTGCGTCGGTTGGTACTCCACGCTTACTCCTCCTGCTGATGGGATTCGCCTCTTCGACCTCAAATTTCCAGCCGTTCTCCTGCGGTTTGGCCCACGCTGGTTTCCTTGTGGGGAGCCAGCTCATGTTTGGTCCCCCGCCGGCTCTCCAACTCTCGGGCACTCCGCCGTAGGTTGAGCGAATGCAGGCCCCGTTACTCGAATGGCCCAGTTCGAATGCGATTTGCTCATCCGATGCGCCTTGGCTTCTGCGGACCAACACATAAAAAGCCCGCAGTCCGTGCGGACGGACCCTTCGCGGGAGCTTTTTCTCAACCCTGCGAAGCGCATGAGCCAACGCTCCCTTCCCAACCGGACCGCCGCAGTGAGAGGGGAAGAACGAACGGGAATTCGGGAAAGCAGCGGCTTTCCATTCTGCATGGGCCTTGAGAAGTTCCTGAAGGCCTGCGTGGCTGTTGCAATATGGATTGATGGCGTGCTGATTCTTGCACCGCCAGACTTTCAGGAATCTCCCGTCTTCCGTTGTCTCTCCAAATTCTTCTTCGCCGAGACGCAGAGCTTCTGATGTTCGCAGACCAGTGTACGCCTCAAAAAGCATCTGGAACCCCAACACGACGCTATGCATGTGCTCGAACAAGATCGCGGCTGCTGCATGCAGTTCGTCAGCGTTTTGAGGCATGAAGTCCCGGCAGTGCTTGATTTCCGAGGATCGCTGGTACTTTGGACGCTGGGCAAGCGGGTTGAGCTTGATCAACTCGGAGCGAGCGGCCCACCGGCAGGCGTTGTTTAACGTGTTCAATTCGCGGTCCACTTGCCTGTTTCCCAGGCCGTGCCGAAAGCCCTGATCGTTTCTCCACGAGTGATAACGATCGCAAGCCGCAGGCCCGGCAGAATCAACCGGAATGCTGTCCCAAAATTGCAGCAGTGTTTTGCAATGATTCTTCTCGCTTTCCAGGGTCGGGCCGATTCGGAGCGCTTTGTGCTTATCGGGGTAGCCGTCGTCCTCGTATTTTCGGATGACCTGCCCCATCGTCGGCCCTGTCTGAACATGCGCGGTCGAGGTGGATTGTTCCGTCACTGCGGCTGGCAGACCTGCGGCCCGCTTGTGGTGCGTCTCCTTTGCCAGTTTGAGGTTTTCAGTTCTCAGGCATTCCCAAGTGCGTTTTCCGCCGACCCAAGGCCTCCAGTACAGCTTTTTCGAGGGGATATGGCGGTAGATTCCATCCGCTTCTCGATTCCATTTTTTCGTGCCCATTTGATTTCATTATAGGCACTCTCGGCAGGCTTTTTCCCGGCCTACTGGTATAAGAACTGGTATAATCCAGCTCTTCGCATTAAGGAGGGAAAGTGCGTTTCAGCCTTTATTTATGCTGGCGCGCCCGCTGGGACTCGAACCCAGGACCCTCTGCTTAGAAGGCAGATGCTCTATCCAACTGAGCTACGGGCGCAACCAGTTAATATTCAATCACTTGCAAATAATGATACAAGGCCGTTGACAGGGCATTATATACTAGGGGACAATACTGCCTGAATGAACGAGACAACAGGCCAGCCAGAGACTGGCGATCAGAGCAAAACCTGGCAGTCAACCCAGTATGTGAATGTTGTCCGGCACGTTCCATCACGCATTTACTATGCCCGACTCCAGGTTAAAGGCAAGCTCATCTGGCGCTCGCTGTAAACCGAAAAAACCTCAATCGCCAAGCTCAAGCTCGCCGATGTTGAAGCCGAGGAGCACAAGAAGGCGGAGGTGGGGGTATGAGAGAGCCAAAGACAAAATCCTGGCCCAGGATTGCATCGACGCCTATCGCCAGAAGCAATTCCGACCGGCCAAGCCCCGCAATCAGAAGGATGTTAAGCCGCTCAAACCGGCAGCCATCGCTTATTACGAGCAACGCCTCGATGCGCTGCTGGACTTGGAGACCGGCCGGATCGTGTGGGTGGGCCACGGTCGAGGGCAGGCGGCGCTGGGGAAGTTCTGGCGGCGGTTGCGCTTGAGCCGGGCTAAGATTCAAGCGGTGGCGATGGATATGAGCGGCGCCTATTGGGCGGCGGTCTTGGAGCATCTGCCTGGGGCGGCGGTGGTGTTCGACCGGTTTCACATCACGAAGCTCATGAACGAGAAACTGGACGAATTGCGGCGGGTGCGGGTGCGGGAGGCGACCGGGACGATGCGCCAGACCATCAAGGGCACGCGCTACTTGTTGCTGACGCGCGCGGCCAACTTGGAGCAAGAAAAGTTGCCCAAACTGGAGGACGCCCTGAAGCTCAACCACCCTCTCTCCCAAGCCTACTACCTCAAAGAGGAACTCGGCCTGCTATGGGAACAACCCTCCCGAGTGGCGATGGAGGACTTCCTGCGCCAATGGTGTGCCCGGGCGATGGAAACCGGCATCGCCCTGCTGCGGCAGATGGCCAAGACGCTCTTGCTCCACGCCAGCGGTATTCTCAGTTGGTGGGAACACCGGCTCAGCAGCGGCAAGATGGAAGGGGTCAACAACAAGATCAAGACCCTCACCCGCCAAGCCTATGGCTATCGAGACGAAGCCTTCTTCATCCTCAAACTCCTCGCCCTGCATCAAGCCAGGATCAAACTTCTCGGATGAACCCAAAAGTGTCCGCTATTAGCCAGGTTTATTTTATGGCGTGGAAAAGACCTTCCTCTGGAAGGGGGAAGGTGTGCGGGACAGTTGAACCAACGCAAGTGCGCAAAGGTGCAAAGACGCAGCGCGGCGAAGCCGCAACCAAAGTGATTGGTGATTGGTGACTGGTGATTGGGGAATCAGCCCGCTGCGTTCGCACAAGAAATCTTGCCAAGAATGCGAGAAGTTTCGACATAGCACTGTAACGATCTTGGGTGAGCCGCAACCAACCCGTTGGTCCCAAAGCGCTGCAAGCCCTTTGGGAAATGGCCGCCGGGGATTGCCTTCCGGCGGCGACCCGGCTAGGCTCAGCGCATGGGCACGCTTTATTATGGCGACAATCTAGACATCCTGCGGCGGTATCTGAAGGACGAAAGCGTTGATCTGGTCTATCTGGACCCGCCCTTCAACTCGGCCCAAAACTACAACGCCTTCTTCCACGAGAAGGACGGCACCGATGCCGCCAGCCAGATTCAATCCTTCGAGGACACGTGGCACTGGAACGTCGAGAGCGAGAGAGCCTGCAAGGAGCTTGCTAAGCAGCCCGGCAAGGTGAGCGAAGTCATGCAGGCGTTCCGCACTTTCCTCGGTCAAAACGACATGATGACTGAGCCGAGTTGCCGATTGACTCGCCGCGCGAACAAGGCCGCGTTCCTCTTCGTCCTGCTGCCGCGGCTCGCCCTGGCCGTGACGCTGCCGTCGGTGCCGGCGCCGCGCCAGCCGGTGACCAACGTTTATCATAGCGTAGTGGTCGTCGATGATTACCAGTGGCTCGAGGAAGCGTCGGCCCCAGCGGTGCGCGAGTGGACGCGCCGGGAAAACGAGCGGACGCGTGGTTATCTGGCGCGGTTGCCGTTCCGCGAGGGGATCGCGGAGCAACTGAAGCAATTGCGCGGGGAAGAATCGGCCCGCTATTTTGATTTGCAGGAGAGGAAAGGGCGGATTTTTGCGCTGCGGTTCAAGCCGCCGGCGCAACAGCCGGTGCTGGTCCGCCTCTCGTCGCTGGAAGCGCCGGCGCTGTGGCGGACCGTTTTTGATCCCAACGCGTATAACACGAACGGCACGACGGCCATTGATTGGTACGTGCCGTCGCCTGACGGGCGGGTGGTTGCCGTTTCGTTATCCGAGGGCGGCAGCGAGCAGGGCACGCTGCACTTCTTCGAGGTGGAGGCCGGCAGGAAGCTGGCGGACGAAATCCCGCGCGTGCAGTATCCCACCGGCGGCGGCAGCGCAGCGTGGACGGCGGACGGTTCGGGCATCCTTTACACGCGCTACCCGCATCCGGGGGAACGTCCGGCAGCCGATAGCAATTTCTACCAGCAAGTGTGGTTTCACCGGCTCGGCAGGCCGGTCGCGGAGGACCAATACTCGATCGGCAAAGATTTCCCGCGCATTGCGGAGATCGAGCTGGAAGCCAGCGCGGACGGCCAACGGGTTTTGGCGGCGGTGGCCAACGGCGATGGCGGGGACTTCGCTCACTACCTGCGTGATGCTGCGGGCCAATGGCAGCAAGTGACGCGTTTCGAGGACGGCATCAAGCAGGTGAAATTCGGGCGCGACGGCGCGCTCTACCTGCTTTCGCGCAAGAACGCCCCGCGTGGGAAGGTGCTGCGCCTGTCGCTGGGTGCGCTCGAGCTGGCGAAGGCCACGGTGGCCGCGCCGGAGAGGCAGGGTGTGGTGCAGGAGTTCGCGCCGTGCGACAACGGGCTCTATGTGGCCGATCTCCAGGGCGGTCCGTCGGCGCTGTTCTATTACCGGCGCGGCAGCACCCGGCCCCGCGAAATCGCCGTCCTGCCGGTGTCAGCGGTGTCGGGGCTGGACTCGTGGCAGGGTGACGAGCTGGTGTTTGGGAACGTTGGCTATCTGAAACCGTTCGCCTGGTTCACCGGCGACCCGGCGGCCAAGGCCGTCCACCGCACCGCGCTTTATATGACTTCGCCCGTGGATTTCGATGACATCGAGGTCGTGCGCGAATTCGCGACCTCGAAAGACGGCACGAAGGTGCCCCTGAACATCCTGCACAGGAAGGGGCTTAAGCGCGATGGCCGGAACCCGACATTGCTATATGGCTATGGCGGTTACGGCGTCAGTCTCACGCCCGCCTTCGACTCGGCCCGGCGCATCTGGTTTGATGCGGGCGGGGTGTATGCGGTCGCGAATTTGCGCGGCGGGGGCGAATATGGCGAGCAATGGCACAAGGCCGGCAACCTGACGCACAAGCAGCAGGTGTTCGATGATTTCATCGCGGCGGCGGAGCACCTGATCAAACGCCGGTACACGGACTCGTCGAAGTTGGCGGTGGAGGGCGCCAGCAACGGCGGGCTGCTGATGGGCGCGTTCCTGACCCAGCGGCCAGACCTGGCCCGCGCCGTCGTTGCCCGCGTGGGCATCTACGACATGCTGCGCGTGGAGTTGGATCCGAACGGCCAGTTCAACATCACTGAATTCGGCACAGTGAATGACCCGGAGCAGTTCAAGGCGCTTTACGCCTATTCCCCTTACCACCACGTGCGCGACGGCGCGAAGTATCCGGCGGTGCTGCTGACCACCGGCGAGAATGACGGGCGCGTCAATCCGGCTCAATCCCGGAAGATGGCCGCCCGCCTGCAAGCTGCGACCGCGTCAGACCGGCCAGTCCTTTTGCGCAGCACCGCCAGCGCCGGCCACGGCATCGGCACGGCCCTTAAGGAGAGAATTGCCGAGCAAGCCGACGCGCTGGCCTTCCTGTTCGATCAACTCGGCGTGGACGCCTCAAGGTGGGCGTTTCAGTAAGGCATTCTCGAAGAATTTCCCCCCCCGGTTGTCGCGCTGCTCGCCTGACCCGGACGACTGGTTAAGCACGCTCCGCGTTCCAAAAGTGGCCCTTATCTTGCTGCCACTACAAGGCTGGATAGGGTCCCTTTTGACGAAATCATGCACTAAAATGAACTGGAAACGATGTCTTGCCGGAGTTGGGGCGCTGCTCTTCGCCTCGTCAGCCGAGGCCCAAACCAATTTCACGCCGGTATTTCAATTTGCCGTCTTCTACAACAGCCTGCTGGAATTCACGTTGTGCCCGCCCTTTACCTTCAACGGCCCCACGCACGCCAATGCCAACATCTATACCGGCAGCCTCGACCCGCTCACCTTTAACGGCCTGGTCACCACCACCGGCACGATTTCCTCTCCCGCCTGGGATAGCGAACAGCCCAGCGATTATACCGCCGCCGTCAATTACAACGCCGGCTACAGCACCAACTGCCAGGCCCTGACGCTGTCCATCGGCACCACCAATTACGCCTCGATCCTCAGCCAGTCCACGAATTCCTCCTCCCTCTATTACAACGCGGCCAATCTGGTCCTGTTGGTCAGCAATTCGACCATTTCGCTCACCCTCCAGAGTTCGTCTGCCGATCCGCAGCCCACCAACATCACCGCCTGTTATTACCCCACCAACTCAAGCCCCACCAACTACGTCCAGGTTGCCACCAATTTCCCTTTCCTCACCATCACCAACACCTTCACGGATCAGCGGGAAAACAACGACCTGGTCAAGGTCACCGACATTAACGTCGGCGTCTTGAGCGAATGGCTGACTACAAATAAGGCCGCCACCGCCAAATTCCCCACCACAGCCGGCGTGTACGCCATCAGCAATGTCCCCAACGTTCTCTACGTGGCGGACAATCGCACCTATAGCCCCGGCCAGCTAACGGCGGTCCGGCTCAAGAATGGCGCGACCATTCCCTATAACCCGGTCATCATCACCGGCAGCCCCAACCCCAGCGGGTTCACGGTGGCGACGCCCAATCCCCTTTACGTTTGGGGCAACTACAATTGTCCGAACCCCGCTTACGCGGGCACCACCAACACGACCACGGTCTTTCCCGCTTCGCTGGTGTCCGACGCCCTGACCATCCTGTCGCCGAACTGGGTGGACTCGCAGAGCAGCATCCCTTTGGGGAGCTTCGGCAAGAACGCGGCCACCTCCGACACCGTCAACGCCGCCATTCTCACGGGCAGCGTCCCTTCCACCGGCCCCGCCATGACCCAATACAGCGGCGGGATCATGAACCTGCCGCGCCTGCTCGAGAATTGGGGCAACGGCGGTGCGGTGACCCTCACACTCAACACCTCGCTCGTCAACCTTTTCGCCAGCAGCCGGGCCACGAACCAGTGGCAGACGCCCGGCGTTTATTATTACGCGCCGACGCGCCAGTTCAGTTTCTGCCAGAACTTCTTGAATTCCTTCCAACTGCCGCCGGGCACGCCGTTGCTCGGCCCAACATGCCCCGTTATCACGGTCCCACCTCAAAGCCAAACAGTGTCCGCCGGCCAGACGGCCATGTTTAACGTTGGGGCCACGGGCTACCCGCCACTGAGTTACCAATGGCAATTCAACGGGACGAATATTCCGAACGCCACCAACATCACCTGGACCAACAGCACCTTGACCATCACCATGACCATCACCAACGCCAGCGCCAGCAACGCCGGGCTGTACTCGGTCGTGGTGACAGACGGTTTCGGGAACCAGACCAGTTTCAATGCTGCGCTGACGGTGAACATTCCTCCCGCGATTAGCCTGGAGCCGCAGAACCTCGCCGTGCTCGCCGGCCAAAACGCGGCGTTCACCGTCTCGGCGACCGGAACCGAGCCCTTGTTCTACCAATGGCAATTCTATAGGCAATTCAATGGCATCAATCTCGCTGGTGAGACCAATGCCACCCTGCAGTTGAGTAACGCGACAGCCGACCAGGTCGGTTGGTATGTCGTTACCGTCACGAACATGGCTGGCATGGTCACGAGCACGCCGGCACGTCTGATGGTCTATACCACCGCGGCGGCCGTCCTCAATGTCCCGTCCTCCTCAACCGGCGGGCAGTTCCAGTTCAGCATTACCGGTGTGCCCGGTTTCAATTACGCCATCGAGGCCTCCACCAACATGGTGGACTGGATGCCGCTCGCTACGAACATGTCGCCTTTCACCTTCGTGGACGGCGATGCGACAAACTTCCCGGCGCGGTATTACCGCTCCGTCTATCTGCCCTAAACCCCTCCCTCCGGACCACATAAGAGCTCAAGCTTCGGATTTGGGCGCGCTCACCATTTCTCATGGCGGACGTAGTCCGGGTTGTAGCGTGTGCGGGGGGCGGGTTGTTCGCCTGGCTGGCCGAGCGAGATCGCCGCCACCGGAACGAATGAAGCCGGCAGCGACAACAATTCTTTCACCTGTTTGAGCAGAGATTCGGCGGGGTGAATCCCCACCCAGCAGGCGCCCAGGCCCTGCGCGTGCGCGGCGAGCAGCAGGTTCTCGATGGCCGCCGAACAATCCTGCAAGAGATAGCTGATCTGCCGCTCGAAGGCCGCGTCCAGGTCGCCGCACACCACGATGGCCATCGCGGTGGAAGAGAGCATCGCCGCGCCCGGATGGAGCGCCGCCAGTTTCGACAGCGTTTGCTTATCCCTGACGACTACGAAGCGCCAGGGGTCCTTGGTCATCGCCGAAGGCGCGGCCATCGCCGCTTCCAGGAGCCGGGTCACCGCCGGTTCGCTCACTTCGCCCGGCGCATAGACCCGGATGCTGCGCCGGCCGAGGAGGAAGCTCAAATTACCGTCTGTGGTCGTATTCATAGCTGCATCATCGAATCAGAGGCCCTGTGTTTAGCGTTTTCGCCTGGGAGTTTCAAATCCTGTTTGACCCGGGGCGGAGGGAGTGTATGATTTTAACGCTCGTTTAAAACGAGCGTTTAGTTACATGCCTGAACCATCTGAACAAGACCGCCAGAGCCGAATCCTGGACGCCGCCGAGAACGCCCTGGCGGAACTGGGATTTGCCGGCGCGTCGCTGCGGCACATCGTGCTCGAGGCCCGGGTGAACCTGGCCACGGTGTATTACTATTTCGGCTCGAAACGCGGCCTGATGGAGGCGGTGCTTAAGCGCCGGTTCGGCCCGCTCCGGCAGGAGCACCTGGCGCTGCTGCGGCAATTTGAGGAGGCCGCCAAAGGCCGTCCGCTATCGGTGGAGAAAATCCTGGAAGCGATGCTGCTGCCGCCATTGCGCCTGGCCGCCACCGCGCCCGCCAAGCACCAGGCGGTCACCCGCCTGTTCGGCCGGATTGTGTCCGAACCAAACCCGCAGACCCAAGAGATGCTGCGCTCCCAACGTGCGGAGGTCCGGGCCGCTTTTCTTAAGGCGTTACAGCGCAGCCTGCCCCGGGCGCCCCTGCCCGACTTGCTCTGGCGCGTGGAATTCGTCTGGGGCGCGCTGGCGTTCACGCTGTGCAACCCGCGCAAGTTCGAGGTCGAAACCCATGGAGCCTGCGACCCCGCAGACACTAACAACGTGCTGGCTGAGATGATCCGGTTCTTCTCGCCGGGCTTCCACGCCCTGGCCCGGGGCAAACGGAAACTCTGAACTTTGCTGTCTTATGAACCCGGGATTTTTCAGGTCAAATCCGGCAGGACCCCCTCGCGGGCAGTCCGCCCACAAGCCGCTCCACCTGGTCGATTTCTTCTGCCACGCGCCGCAGGCCGAGAGTGTCTTTCTCATTGGTGACTTTAACGGTTGGCAGCCCACGGCCCATCCGATGACCCGGATGCCGGATGGCGGCTGGGTCATTCGGCTGGAGCTTCCCCATGGCCACCATCAGTACCAGTTCCTCGTGGACGGGAAGCCGACCCTCGATCCGAATGCGATGGGGAAGGTGCATAACGAACGCAACGAGACGGTTTCCCTGATCGCAATCAGTTGACTTCCGAACGGCATATCTGCCTTCTATGAATACATCCTCTATTCGATCCCCATGTCGCTGCGGCTGCGAGGATTTCCCCTTTGCCTCGTCCGCCACGGGAACTTATGTAACCCATGTAACCCATTTAACTCATTTAACGTTCCCGCCGCGGTTCTGCCGCTCTTTCATCTTGCGCCTCATCAATACCTCCCTCCCGTGGCTGCTTCCGGCCTTGTGCGCTGCCGGGCTGACCGCCTGCTCGCCGTCCCCACCCACCCCGCCACCAACCATCAAGGTTACGGTCAGCCAGCCGCAGGTCGCCACAGTCACCAATTGGGACGAATACCCCGGTCACCTGGATGCAGTGGAGATGGTCGAAATCCGGCCCCGCGTTGCCGGTTACATTGACTCGATCCATTTCCAGGACGGCACGGAGGTGAAGGCCGGCGACCTGCTGTTTGTGATTGATCCCCGGCCTTACCAGGCGGACCTGGACCACGCGCAGGCCCAACGGCAGCAGGCGGAGACCCATCTGGAACTGGCGCGCAACGATCTCAAACGCGCCGAGAGCCTGCGGGGCACCAAGGCGATTTCGGAAGAGGAATACGACAGCCGCAGCAACGCAGTCCGCGAAGGCGAAGCCGCCCTCGTCGCCGCCACGGCCAACGAGGCCACCGCCCGCATCAATCTGGATTACACCCAAATCAAAGCTCCCATCAGCGGCAAGATCGGGCGCCGTCTCGTGACCGCCGGCAACTTCGTTCAGCTTCAGGGCAACGGCGGATCGGCCACCGTGCTGGCCACCATTGTCTCGGTGAATCCCATTTATTGTTACTTCGACGTGGAGGAGAGCGCGTTCCTCCAATACCGGAGCAGCGCGAAGGTGGCGGAGGCTAACAGCGGCGGCCTCGCTTGCGAATTGGCGCTGGTGAATGAAGAAGGCTTCGCGCACTGGGGCCGGCTCGACTTCTTCGATAATCAGGTCAACCCGCAGACGGGCACGATCCGGCTGCGCGCCGTGTTTGACAATGGCGACCGCGCGCTGGTGCCGGGCATGTTCGCCAATGTGCGCGTGCTGGCCGGGCCGCCCGAGGAGACACTGGTTATCCCCGACGTGGCCGTTCAGTCGGATCAGGGCTATAAATTCGCCTATGTCGCGAACGCGGAGAACAAAGTCGAGACGCGTTCGATCCAGATTGGCCGGGCTCACGGCCCGCTGCGCGCCGTGGTGAATGGGCTGACGCCGGACGACCGGGTGATCGTCAACGGTCTAATGATGTTGCGGCCCGGCGCGAAGGTGGTGGTCCAGAGTCCCGAGGCCAAAGCCCAAAGTGAGAAGGCAGCCGCGCCCGCCGATAAGCCGCAAGCCAAGACCCAGCCGTGAGATTCTCCCATTTCTTCATTCGCCGGCCAATCTTCGCGTCGGTCTTGTCCATCCTGATCGTGCTGCTGGGGGCAATCGCGCTGTTTACACTGCCGATTGCGCAGTACCCGGAGATCACGCCCCCGACCATCTTCGTCATTGCCAGCTATCCCGGCGCGAGCGCCGACACCGTGGCCAAGACGGTGGCCACGCCGCTGGAAGAGCAAATCAACGGAGTGGAGAACATG
>Ga0187860_1003014_pt1 | contig 13490 bp, 10 predicted proteins | sample June2016WEW_10_4_FD_132981 | JGI IMG/M metagenome (GOLD analysis project Ga0187860, IMG submission 132981) | Peatland microbial communities from SPRUCE experiment site at the Marcell Experimental Forest, Minnesota, USA - June2016WEW_10_40 | ecosystem: Environmental > Terrestrial > Soil >... | reverse complement strand
GCATTTGGCTCCGAATTTATCGCTTTCCTGCATGAGCTTGACGGTGAGTTTGATGGAAACCTCGACGGGCGTGTCGTGATCGCCCAATTGCACGTTGATGTGCATCGCTCCGGCATCCACGTTTTGCCGGATGAGATTGCGGAATTCGGAGCTTTTGGCCGCGGCGAAGTAGCCGACGATGACCAATCGGTGCTTTTCCGCGAGCTTGGCGTGTTCTTGTGTAGGAAGAGTGGTGAAGCCGTCGAAACCCGCTTCTTTGATGTCAACGATCTGTCGTTCGAGCGACCATGGCTTTTGAATGGATGGGTAATCCCACAACGACCAGAGATTGGCAATGTGGCGAAGGACCGGCGGGCTTGTTTTTTCACATATACGGGGCGCGTTTGAATTCCTCATAGGCCTAGGCTTGCCAAAGCTGCCGGCGCAGGCTGGACAGGTCGGCGCTTGATCTATATCGCCAATAATACTATACGGCACAAATTGCAAGCGAAAAGCAAGGTTCTCCCGTAATGCGAGAGTTACTGACAAGCTAACTTGTCAGGCGCATGGCATGCACGCACACGCTCTATTTCATATCCGCAACAGGCTCAAGCCCGGCCGCCCATGCGCAACCACGCCGGTACAACTCTTGTACGTCCGGAACGCCGAGCGCCTTAACATCGTGGCCAAGAACACAATTAAACGTTCGGCCCTTCCCGTAATCCGAGACGAAAGCCATGGGATAATACCTGCCGTCGATCCTAGATTGGGCCTGGGCGATTACCCGGATCGGGTGTTCCCCGGTCAGACAAGTGTAAAGTTCATCCTGCGTATCAAAGTCCTTCATGCCCCTGACGATCGGGTGTTCGGGCTTCACGATTTCTACTCGGAAAGGTCCGTATGGATCATGTTGCCGTTTGCCAGGTCCGGGGTTCGGGCCGAACCAAACCCGCCCAGCCAGATTGGCGAACTCCGGCCATTCGTCGTGCCAGGCACCGCAGGCAAAATGCACCAGGGCCACTCCTTTGCCGTTTTCGACGAAGCGGCGCAGATTATCCCGCGCATTTTGCCCTGGCCCTTTGGCTTGCCAATTTTGAAAATGCAACAGGATCAAATCATAATGATCGATGGCCGAGGAATCGAGAAAGGCTGGATCTTCGGCGACAAACACCTCCATTCGACTGTCTTTCTCCAAGGCTTCTTTCAAAAGCGGCGTCGTCTGTTTCCAAAGATGGCCGGGATAGTCGATGCCAGTCAGTAACAGGATCCGAGCCTTATGAGTTGCAAGCACGGCTGGAGTCTGGGCAAATCCCTGGAAAAGGCTGATTATCAGCAAAAGACTCGCAAAGATAGTCATCTTTGGCGTTCGGTCCCTGCTCAACGTTGCGGCAGAGTGATTCCGCAAGTTCCAATGCGGGGCGTTTCCATTCATCTGTACTTAGAGCAACGCGGTTTTGCCGGGGAAAGGGACTGGGTAAGAGCCACTGGCATCCGGCGTGGTGGGCGGCTCCATATCATCGCGGCATTCCTCCGGGAGCGGCGGGTGGTAAAACTCGGACTGATTGATTTGGTCCCATGTAACTTCTTTGCCCGTGTAGCAGGAGATTTGGCCCATTACTGTCATCATGGTGCTGCGAGCCATGTAATGGCCGCAATTGATCGGTTGGGCGGAGCGGATCCCGGCGAATAGTTTGTCGTGCTCCAATTGGTAAGGATCGCATTCGCCTTGCCAGCGCCAATTCCGTTCACCCCAGATCCGGCACGCCTTGATCGAGGCCCTTCCCTTGGCGCCAAAGATCAGGCTCGAATCTTCGTCGTAGCAGCCAGTGGTGGTCCGGCATAGCGCGTAAATCCGAACACCCTTGTCGAATTGGTAAACGACCGAATGATGATCAAAGACATCGCCGTAAACCGGCTGCGTCATCGTCGAACGGCCTCCCAAGCCATGGCAATTGATGGGCACCGCATTACCCAAAACCCAACTGGCCCGGTCCATGTTGTGGACCAGTGACTGCGGCACGTCGTCTCCAGAAAGCCAGCGGAAGTGATACTGGGTGCTGCATTGCCATTGCAGCTCAGTCAGGCCGGGTTTCCGTTCTGTCAACCCATAAGGCGACCGCAGGAAATTCTCCTCGATGGTTACCACGTCACCGATGGCCCCGTCCTGAATTCGTTTGACCGTCTCCTCGTAGCCGGCATGAAACCGGCTGTGCAACCCGGACACGATGGAGAGCTTCTTTTCCGCCGCCAGGTCGCACGCTTGTTGCATCAGCTTGACGCCCCTGGGGTCAATGCCATGCGGTTTTTCGACAAAGACATGCTTGCCCGCCCGAATCGCGCTGATGGCATGCAAAGGATGGAATTTCGCCGCGTTGGCAATCAGCACCACATCGCAAGCTTCGATCACGCGCTTGTAGCCCTCAAAACCAGTAAAACAATGATCGTCATTTACATCCACCTGATCGGCCTTTTGCGCTTTGATCGCTTCTCGCTTGGCGTCGATGCGGTCACGGAAAATATCACACATCGCCACCAGCCGCGCGCCCTTGTCAGCGGTCAGTGCCTGCACAGCGGCCCCGGCGTTGCGCCCGCCGCACCCGATCATTCCAACTTTGAGCGTATCCGTCCCGCCTGCGTAAGCGGTGCGGCTCACATCGAGCGTCCCAACCGCGGCGATGGAGGCTGCCACGGCGGAAGTTCTGAGGAAGTCCCGGCGTGTGATGGGTTCCGATCCAGGCGAGATGTTCTTCATAGGCATAAGGGTTGGTTTTAATTTAATGTTCAGCTTAGGTTTCAAACACGCGCCGGACGAATTCCCTGCTTCGGCGGTGGTTTTCGACGACCGAGCGGGTTATTTTGGTGCCAGGCTCGAGCGCCAGTTCGACGGTAAAGCGCCGAGCCAGTTTATGTTCCTTGGCGTACTTGGCTACTGCCACGTAATCGATGTCCCCGTTATCAAGCTCCTCCCACCAAATGCCGTCGCGACTTTGCCTCAGGTGCCAGGTGACCACACGCTCGCCATATTCCTTGAGTCCGTCCAGGGGCATGACTCCACCTTTCCAGACCCAGTGAACGTCATAGCACCAGCCCACCACTCCGGGCTTCGTGTGGCGAAACTCATAATGAAACTCCCGGGCATGGTTGGCCATTGCGGGCATGTGCTGATGAACACCTAGTTTCATCCCCAGCGAATTCAAATCCTCTCCCAGATCGGTCAGGGCGCTGGCCTGGGTTCTTAGTTCATCGTCAGTTTTCTCACGATCGATCGGATCCGGATTGCAACAAAGGACAGAGAAACCGGCTTGCTGACAAACCTTTGCTGCGGTGAGCACCTTTCCCACGGCATCTTTGGCCTCGCCGCCTTCATGCAGCCGCGCTCCTGTGTAAAGGCTGATCGGCTGGAGCCCCTTGGCCCGAAGTTGGTCCGCAAAACGGCCGTTTTCTTCCGGGCGTCCGATGTCCAGAAAGCTCTCCAGATAGTCGTAGCCCGCGTCGCGCAATGCGGACATAACGCCCTCAACATCAAGGCTTTTATGGTCCCGCTGTGCATATTGGCCCCAACCGTAAATATTTGAGCCGACGAGGGTTCCTTTGACTTTTCCGCTGGGGCTTTCCGCGGCGCTGCTTAGGAGGGTTGCAGGCGGTTCAATGGCAGCGACAGCCAAAACAATAGCTGTCTGGCCGAGAAACTGCCGCCGCGTACGGCGGGGAAAGCGACAAGAAGCAGCATCCGCCTTTGTGATCATGGAATTCATTGAAGAACTGAACACGAGTAGTGTCCAGCAGAAACAAGCTCTGACATAAGCCGGGGGCGGGCGCACGCTGTCACCGATCCTGTGGAGGGTGAATCGTTAGCTGGCCGTATTTACTCCAGCCTCGGGTGTTACCATGATGATGAAAAGGACTTGAACTTGGTTGAAAAGTTTTAACCTCACTCCCACGCGTGCCAACACCTTTAGAAGGTGTTGGACGGGGGTGGATGTAATTTGACGGCGCATGCTGGAGCGAGGCGTCACAGAATCAAATTATTTCTCCTTTTGACACTAGCCCAACAATCGCGGCTTGAAGAAAAATGCCCAGGGGTTTCAAACCTGTTCATTATTTTGCGCGGAGCGGCGAAAGCGCAATGACCGTGACCGAATACGGCGAAAATGCACAGGCAAATTCCGCCGCCGCGCCGACAAAACTCGTCTGCGCGATGTCCTCCCAACCGGTTCCGGTGCGGGCGGCCTCGTCCTGCGGAATGCCATAAGAATATATTGTCGCGGCGGATTCCGGCCGGAAACCAGCGATTGAGAAACTCGCCTTCAGCGTGGCGCGCGGGCCTTTGTTGATGGCGAGCAATGACATGGTGCCGTCAGCGCGTCGCGCGGCATAAACTGAAAGCAGTTTATTGTCGCTGGTCGCGCGCACAATCCGGTCACCGCCGCGCGCAAAATATTTCAGCACTTTGAAGGCATAGAACGTCGGGTAGCGCGTGTCGTTGCCGGACATGATTCCGTGGTCGCCGTATGGCCGCCAGCCATAAAGCGCCTTGCTGTTGTTGCTTTTTCGGTCCTGAGCATTCCGCAAATCCCACCAGAGGAATGAATTAAACTCCGTCTGCGCAATCCGCCCCCAACTGTCCGCAAGGTAGAGCGCGTTGACCAGACTGGTGGTCTGTTTGCCTGTCTGTTCGGAAACGGAATTATTTTCCGTGCAAATCAATTCCACGTTTGTGCTGGCGCCGCCAAAACAAGTTTTCAACTCCCGCCGCAATTTCGCCGCATCAGCCGTCCATTGAAAGGCGGACTGCAAAAGCCGTGCGTCATTTTCACTTCCGGGATTCTCGGCGTAAAGATGGTCAATTACAAAATTCGGCGTCACGCCGAGATCCTTCAATCTCGCCAGCATTTTGGGTGTCCAGCCGCTATCGTCCGCGGTGACGACCACGCCGATTTTGATGGCCGGGTCTGCGGCCTTCATCCGGCTGAAATACTCCTTGGCGCGCGTCGCGTAAGTCAACGGGTCGTGCGGCGGCGAATTTTCATCATGTTCCCAGAAGCCGAAGTTTTCATTGCCAATTTCCCAGTATTTAAAGCCGCAGCGATTGGTGATGTTGGCCTGGCGAACCCACGCCGCCGCTTCCTCCGGCGAGCCTGAACCGTAATTGACAGTGATGAAAACCTGCGCATTGATGTTCGTGGCGACGTGGACAAAATTTGAAAACGATGTCGGACACCTTCTGCCGTTGGTGCCGATGGTGTTTGACATCCAGTGATATTCATCCGAAAGCGAACCGCCCGGAAATCGAAGGGCCTGCGCATCCAGTTCGCGCAGGGCGAAAACCGTGCCAGCCGAGTCGAGATACGAATCCCAAGTCGCCGTGTTCAGGCCGAATAGCCGCGCGTCCACCGTCCGCACAATTTGCGCGGCATCCACGTTCACCCGCGCCTGGTTGGTTTCGGCGGCCAGGCGGTACCCTTCGGCAATAAGGATGACACCGGCGCTGACAAAATGACACAAGCGGTTCATTTGAATTTCGATCAGCGAGTAAAACTCGGGTGGATGAAATCTTCGATGGCCGGTTCGTGAATGTCAATGACAGTCCCCGCGGAATTATCCAGCGATAATTTGCGGATGGCGATGGCACTCTGATATTGAGTATTGCCCGCCGGTGACTGCGCACCGTATGTCCAAATGGGCGCGCAGGCGTTTTGGTGGCGACACGCGGCTCCCTGTTTGGAAAACAACAAGCCTGCCATGCTTGCCTTCTGTTCCCGTGTGGCTCAGATTTCGTTTGTGGACGGTATCATGCGAAAGTTTCCAATAGCTGCTTTGATGGGATTGGCCCGCCATAAGCCGTGTTGCTTCCTCATGTTCCTCCTCTCCTCTTTTGCAGTCGGCGCCGATGAAACATTCCCCGCGACGATGCCAGCAGGCCGCGCAAGCATCGTGGACACCGCATCCGTGCGGGGCAAGGTGATGTGTGGTTACCAAGGTTGGTTCCGGTGCCCGAATGATGCCGCCAGCATGGGTTGGATTCATTGGAGTCGCGATTCGGGACGGATCGCGCCGAATCTCTTGACTTTCGAAATGTGGCCTGACATGGCTGACTATTCCACGGCGGAGCGTTTTCCGGCGCCTGGTTTCACCTATCCCGGGGGCGGTCAGGCAGAGCTGTTCAGCTCCGATAATGCCCGAACGGTGCTCCGTCATTTCGAGTGGATGCGTGATTATGGCATCGATGGCGCCTGGCTGCAGCACTTTGTCGTGGACCTGCCCGGCGGTCCGATAGCGGCCCGGTATCCATCCCGTTTACGGGTGCTCAACCATGTCCGGGCCGCGGCGCTCGAAACCGGCCGCGTCTGGGCGCTTTCCTATGACATCGCCGGCATGCCGTTGGAAGGCGTATTCGACGTCCTCACGTCGGATTGGAAGAAAATGGTGGACGCGAAAGTCATCGAAGATCCGCGTTACTTGCGCCAGGACGGCCAGCCGGTCGTGCAAATCTGGGGCTTCTATTTCGAGAACGAGCATAATCTGATGAACCCTGAACTGGCCAACCGCCTGATCGACTTTTTCCGAATTCCCGGACGTTATTCCGCCTTCCTGATCGGTGGCGGCGACTGGAACTGGCGGCGCAATCCGGATCCCGCATGGCAGAAGTTTTACCGGCGATTCGGCGCCTATTGTCCTTGGAATGTCGGAAATTATGTCCCGGACCAATCTGGCGTGAAACACGCGGCCACCTACTACTGGGCCGAAGATCAACGCGAGTGTGAACGGCTGGGAATGCTCTGGATTCCAGTGGTTTACCCGGGCTTCAGTTGGGATAATCTGCAAAGGCTGGCGCCGGGCACGAGCCTGATCGCGCGTCGTGGCGGCCAGTTCCTTTGGGAGCAGTTCTATGCGTTATCCAAGCTTGGCGCGGACACCGTGTACGTGGCGATGATGGACGAGGTGGACGAGGGCACGGCCATTTTCAAAGTGACAAGTTCTCCGCCGACGCAAGGACACTTTGTCGGCTACGACGGCTGGCCCAGCGACTGGTATCTGAGGCTCGTCGGAGATGCCGCACGCCGGTTGCATGACAAGCGGCCCGTGCCACTCGAAATACCCTTTCAGCGTTAAACCATTCAGTCGATCAGGATTCGCCTTCCTCCGGCTTGTGGTGACGCGATGGAATTATTGCCAATGACAGGTCATGAACCTTGAAGATCCCAGCCTTTGCGATATTCGCGGGTGAAGTGGTGGCTGGCTTCGGGGAGGTTGGTGATTCGCATGGCCAAAGCGTCAAAGACCAATTTCCGTCCGCCCAGCCGCAGGGAGATCGCGGCCAGGTTAAAGGCATCGGAGATCGGCCCGCCTTGGAGGAAGTCACCGTAAGTCGCCGGGCCGCCTTTGCAGGCGGCTACCCACCGGTCGATCGCGAGACGCCCGGCTTTGGCGAAGTCGCGAGGGGATGGAGGCGGCGCGGAAAAATTCCGGGCTGTCAAGTAATCGCGCATTTTCCGGGCGGGAACGATCTGCGGGTCTTCGCCGCGAAAATCGGCCAGGATTTTTCCTTTGTCGCCCACAAACATCAGGCCCTCGGCCGCAAGTTCCTGGCCGTCGATTTCCAATTCATCGGGGGTGGGCGGTTTCATGGAGCCGTCGTACCAATAAAGATCGATGGGTGGCCGTGGCCCTTTGGCGGCGAATTTGAAGCGGATGACGCACGCGTCAGGAAAGGAATAATCGTTTTTGATTTTGATGGCCACGTTTCGATCGAGCGAGCAGACGTGGCTGGGATGCGATTCCACGGAGATCGGGGAGTCAAGATCGAACAGCTTGAAGACGGACCAAAGGCTGTAATAGCCCATATCGGCGAGCGCGCCGCCGCCGAAATCATACCAACCGCGAAACACCATGTGGGTGTAATGCGGATGATAGGGACGGTCGGCGCATGGCCCAAGCCACAACGACCAGTCAAAATCCGCCGGGCGGGGAGTGTCGGTCGGGATGCTCGCGTATTGCGGCCAGACGGGGCGATTGGTCCAGTTGTGGATTTCGCGCAACGTGCCGATGGCGCCGTCGTCAATCCAATTTTTGATCGTCTGAACGTCGGCGCCGTCGTTGGCGGCCAGGAAATGCGTGGCCACTTTCGTTTTGCGCGCGGCTTCGATGACCCATCGGGCTTCCTGCAATCGATTGGCCAGCGGCTTGTGCATGAGCACGTGTTTGCCTTTCCTCATCGCGGCGATGGAAATGGCCGCATGAAGATGATCGGGTGTCATGATCTTGACGGCGTTTATGTCCTTTTCCTGCTCGAGTAATTCGCGGAAGTCGGCGTAGGCGCGGCAGCCGCTGATTTTTTCGGACGATCGCCGGCGGGCATAAAATGTTTCGATGAGTTCCTTGGCGACGTCGCGGCCTCCGGGAATGCCGGGCATCCCGCGCCGCCAATCCGGTTTGCCCATCGCCTCGGCGATGGAAGCGCGCAAGCCGTCGCCGGACCAGTCCAGGTATTGGTGGCTGTCCCTGACGGGATCGCAGACGGCGACGATCTGGATCTCAGGGACCGGGAGCATTCCAACCATTTCTCGAAGCCCTTGAGTGCCGCAACCGATGTAGGCCAGAGTGATCTTCTCGCTGGGTGGGACAAATCCCGGTCCGCCCAGAACGTGGCGCGGCACGATGGTAAAAGCGGCGGCGGCGCCCCCGGCGAGCATAAATTTGCGGCGCGAAAGCCCAGCCGCGCGCGAGGCAGAGTTGGCGCGTTGGGGCGTCCCCGCCGTCAAAGGCGATGGAGTGGCATGGGTGGTTTTCATTATTTGCCGAGGCTATGGAGTTTGGCCAGCGCCTGACGAGGCACATCGAAGCCGATGCCATCGTTGCCGCCCATTTCGACAATGTACCATCTGGTCGCGCAAGTCGTTTCGCAAAGACGGAAGACTTCTTTGTAGAAATCACTGTCGAAAGTTTTGTCCTGGTATTCCTTGATGTGAACGGACCAAGAGCGGCCTGGGAATTCCTTGAACATGGCGACGGGGTCGCCGCCACCGGACAGGCAGTTGCCGACATCGAGTTGCATATTGACCTGGGGTCTGAGCTGGCTGAAAAGGATTTCCCAGGCGAAGCGCCCGTTGATTTTGGCGAAGTCGAACGCGTGACAATGATAGCCCGCCACCATGTTTTGCGCCTGGCATTCGGTGGAAGTTTTGTTCAACAGCGAAGCCAGCTCGCCAATGCCGGACTCGGACTTCATAAAGGACGGAGCCATGACGAGGTTGATGTAGATATTGCCGAGGGTCTGGTTGTTCTCGATCGTGCGCTTGAGCTTGTCGCCAGACAAGGCCTCCAACGTCACGTGCATGCCGCAGCACTTGAGGCCGTTTTCATCGAGGATTTTGCGCAAGTCGCCGGCGGAATAGTGTTGATAGACGTTGGGCGTGCCGCTGTAATCCCAAAACTCGACCCCGTGGTAGCCGATTTGCGCGAGCGTTTTGATGGTGTCCGGGACGTTCCGGGCCAACTCGCCGCGCACGGTGTAGAGTTGGAATCCGATGGACACGGCTTTCGGCTGATCAGCGGCCAAATCGATGTTCGGACTGACTGTCATGCCGGCGGCACAAACAAGCCCTGACTGGATAAACTGACGGCGTGTGGTTTGCATAGGGTTCTGGAGATTCATGTATTCGGGCCGGAGAATGAAAGGTCTTTGAGGGAAAGTCGAGGAGGAACGCATTGGCCAGGATTGGTTAATCGTCAGAGGCGGCGGCGTCTTCGCCATCGGCGGAGACGACTTGACGGTAGCCATTCCTCTATTTCGTCGATTCCTGCCTTTGCCTCAGCGTGGGGGTGGCCAGTCAGAGGCTCATTGCCGGACGTTCTGGAGCAATAGGCGATGCAAATGCCGGTCATATTCAGCCCAGAGCCAGCCGCCGCCGAGTTGGAGTAGCGGCGGAGGTGTTTGTTGCCGATGTCTTGATTTGGTCAGAATTACAAGGTTTCTTCTTATGCCCTATTGAGCAAGCTGCGGCGCCAGGCGCTCGGCGATTTCCAGGGCGGCATTTTCCAGGGCGGTTTTGGCGGCCGTCTGTTCGGCAATGTCCACCGCCACGCTGGTCTGGCTGTCGGCGGCCAAGATTTTGCCGCTGCTTCGCTCATGGGCCTTGAGTTCGATGCGGGACCGGCAGGAAATCAAATTGCCTTTGCGCATTCCGTAAGCGCTGAAAGCCTGCCCGGTGATTTCGATGTCGGGCTTATTTGTGGATTTGTCGTCGATAACGGTGAAGCCTGTTTTTTGGAAGATGACGGTAAGTTCGGTTTCAGCCGCGGGATCGATGACCGGCTGGCCAAAATGGCGTTCCTCGATTCGCACTGAAACGGACGACCGTTTCTTGTCTCCCAATCCGGCCTTTATTCTTGCAATCCGCTCTTCAGGTGTCACGACTTTGGCGACGAGTGTGTCGCCCTTCTGCGCCACGTCGGCGGCGATTTTCTTGGCGAGTTCCACCGACAAATCGGTGATGTTCGCGCCCGCGCCGCCGTTGACCACCTCGCCATAAACGCGGCTGGTTTCCGTGCCGATGATCTTGGCGACGATGACCATGTTCTTATCCACCTGGAAAACGCGCCCGGTCACAAGCACTTTGGCACCGGTTAGATTCCCGACCTTCGCCGCGCTTTCGGCGTTGACGGTGCCGGACAAGCCAAGCTCCTGTTCGCCGAGCGCCTTTTCCAATTCCGCGCGCTCGACGGTGATGAGCTGCGGCTCGGCCGAAAGGTTGGCGTTGACCAGCGCGGCGACCTTTGGTCCGAGGCTGCGCACGCCTTCGTCTTTCGATTCGAAATCGAAAACGGCGATGGTGAGAACTTCCGGCGACGCGGCCTGCACGAGTGCGGCGGCCAGCAGCGTCAGGGACATAATGATGGGAATAGGTGTTTTCATAATTGTTTGTGTTAACGGGATTGGTTTGGCAGGGAGAGGCTCTCCGGATGCAAGGCCAGTTGGCAGAATTGAATCAGGTTCAACTGCGAGCGTGGATTCAACGGCAGATCGGCGATCAGGCCGGGTTGGACGACGACAACAGCGGCTTGTTTTTGCGGCACCAGATAAAATGAGGGCCGGATTTTATCCCGCTCGCGCAGCGGCCCTTGAATCCAAACCACCGGCGTGCCGTTTTGGGCCAGCGCGCGGATTCGATCGGCCAAGCCGCTCCACTCTGGATCGTCGGGGCCGCATGAACCCACCACCGCCAGTTTTCCAGAGAAGGCAGCCAGCTCGGCCTGCGCCAAATCCACGAATCCTATCGCCGCCTGTTTGAGCGCCGGTTTGAGTTGGTTCTGGGGGTCAAGCACGCCGAGATTATTCCAGCTTTCGTCCACCAGCAGTCTCAACTCATGCAGCAGATTGGTCGGATATACCAGCACCTCTGTTGTGCCGATGATGCGATTTGTGTCTTCGAGCCATTGGACGAAAAACTTCGTCTCGGCCTTGACAGGGGGGAAATCGAGTGGCGCCGACTCGAGAATGGTTTGCCGCGGCAAAACCCGCAGTTCTTTCCAAGGGCTTTCGCCCAAGGGAATCGCCGTGGCCGAGCTGGCCTGAAGCATCCGCGTGCGAATCTGGCTTCTAAAATCCTGGCCGGCCGGATTGTGAAAAGTCACGGGAATTTCTTTCGCCTCGCCAAAAAAAACAGAGGGTGGCCCGGCGTTGGTGACGAGTTGAAGTTGCGCGCGAGCGATGGAGGAGGAACAACCGGCCGCCACCAACAGAGCCCATGTTCTTGAGAATTTCATTCCTAATTCGTACGACGGTTCTTGAAGTCTATTCCTTTGGCAGAATCATGGATTTGCACGTGGCGCCGGGATTGTTGGCATTCTGTTCGGAACAGAAACCGCGCCGGAACGTGCGTGGTTAGTGTGTGTGAGTTCGACCATTTCCGGAGGTTTGAGGGCTTGCTCCAATTGGACGGGACTAAGCTTGGATTTGATCTCATCCCGCCGCTTCCGGGAATCGGCCGAGCCGAAATCGGCGGCGACCTTCAGCCATCGGAAGGCTTCCACCTTGTCCTTGGGCACAAAATGTCCAACGAAATACCATTGGCCAATTTGGCTCATGGCGGCGCCGTCGTGGCGCAGCGTGGCTTTGAGATAAACAGACAGGAACTTCGCGAAGGGGACGAGTTCCCTCCCCAAACCGGGGTTGGGCGCAAGATCGCCATCAACGAGGTTGAACATCGCGCCGCCGATGTTTTGAGGATCGTATCCCCCGCTTTGGCTGGCTTGCCAGGCCTTCTGGTAGTAACCTGCGGCTTGAGCATAGTCCACGGACACGCCCAATCCGATGCGGTATCGCTCGCCTAACTCGTGCAATGCAGGCACGTTGGCCTTCGCCGCGGATTTGCGCAACAAAACGACAGGCGCATCGTCGTTCCCTCGGGGCACACCACAGCCATTGGCGTACAACATGGCCAATTCGTATTGCGCGCGCGGGCCGTCTTGATCCGCCGCTTTTTGAAAGTATTCGACCGCTTTGGCGGCGTCAGGCTGAAGCAATTTGCCTTCCAGGTAAATGGTGGCAAGCAAAGATTGCGCTTTAGCCCAACCAGCGTCGGCAGCCCGGCGCAATAACTCCAGGCCCTTTGCCTGGTTGGGTTCGGTCAGCACGTGACCGGACATCAGCAAATAATAGGTGGCAGCCTCGCCTTCGGCGGGAGGAAAACCTTGATCAGCGGATTTTTCCACAAAGGAGAACAGCTTGAGGGCGTGCGCGATGGCCGCGTTTGACTTTCGATAGCTCAGCACAATTTTTGCCTCGACATCGCCGCGCTCGCCCTCCTTGGTGAGTTCTTCGTCGGTGGTGTTAGTCCACTTGTCCAAAAGGCTTTTCTGCTCGTCGGGCGGCAGTGTGCGCTTCAAAGTGACGTACTGGGACCAAAACCGGGACTGATCTTCGAGAGCCTGGTCGGTCTCGCGGCGCCAATAGAAGAACTGCGCTTGAGCGTTGTTGGTTTGCGCGGCCGCGAGCAATTCCCCGTCGGGCACGAGGTCCCACTTTTTTTTCATCAGCTCGAAGGGGGTGTTCGTTGGAACGGCGGATTGCGATTGGCCTTGCAGATCCGCTTGCGGACCGACGGTCAGGAGCGCCAACGCCAAAAGATGATTTCGGAAAGTGTGTAGTGGGTGCATGGAGATCATGGGGTGGCTGGTTGAGACGCAGGCCCTTCCGGCCCCGCTTTGATGGCGGACTGGCGCGCATAAGCCTCGGACACTGCCTGGGATAAAACGCCCCTTGGGATGAGCCAGAATCCATGGGCTGCGCTGTGGGTTGCGATCAGGCCTTCCGGGGTGGCAGTGATAATCCAAACGCGCCTCCGCAAGTTCTCCTGCCCGCCGGCCGATCCTTGTTCGGCGCCGGCCTCCGGTTCTGGAAGGGTCAACGAGATCGTCATGGAACGCGACTCGTCATACTTGCAGCGCACCAACGACAACCCTCCCGCAGTGTCAGGGCCAGCCGGGGAGAAACCGGGCGCTCCCATCAT
>Ga0187860_1003012_pt1 | contig 13493 bp, 9 predicted proteins | sample June2016WEW_10_4_FD_132981 | JGI IMG/M metagenome (GOLD analysis project Ga0187860, IMG submission 132981) | Peatland microbial communities from SPRUCE experiment site at the Marcell Experimental Forest, Minnesota, USA - June2016WEW_10_40 | ecosystem: Environmental > Terrestrial > Soil > Wetlands... | reverse complement strand
TGCTTTACTGCCCCTTTTCCCGGCAGGCGTCAAATCTCAGTCTGTGGGCGCCGCACCGGCTTTGGGCGACAGACTGAGGCTCAGGATTGACAACGTAGCTTTCGGCGGGGAAGACGTGGCGCGGGCCGAATGACGTCCGAACCAGCAGAATCTTGAGGCTTTTATTTTTTCGATTGTCGTTGACACAAATTGGCAAGTCTGCCTTCATAATCTCATGAAAGCAGAACTAAGCAGGAGTCGCACGAACTGAGAACGAATTCTATGAAAAATGTAGCGAGAGGCATTAGCGCTCCCCTATGCATTATTGCATTCGGTTGCTTTACATTACTCCCGGCGCACGCGGTTCTGGTTGTGGTGCCCAACAGCAACGCAGAAGTATTGGGGCCTGTGGCATCCGGCGCTCCGTTTGGATGTTACCTGCAGCTTTGTCGGGTGCAGCAGGCATATGACAGCTCCCAGTTTTCGCTCCTTAGCACAAACGGCGGCTTTATAAGCACGATCCTTTTTCGCTTGGGTTATAGTCCCGGTTACTTTCGGCCCCCGAACGGCGTCATCCACTTTCCATTGACTATCAATCTCTCTACCACATCCAACAGCGTGAACAATCTCAGCACGGTCTTTGACCAAAACACAGGCGCAGACGAAACCACCGTCTATTCCTCGACCTTCAACTTCAGTTCCCTGACTGGCGTAGGTGTTGTTGAGCCATTCGGTATGGTTATTCCGTTCAGCACACCATTCTTCTACAACCCGACGAATGGGGCTCTTCTCGTGGAAATGGTGGTCGGCCTCACCGATGAGTATTATACTGGCCCTGCCTGCATGGATGCCGTTTCCTCTGGTGGTGGCAACGGCATTTCTTCCGTCTACTATGAGAACGAGCCATACGACACGACAATGCCAACCAATGGCTTGCTGGGCCCCTACAGTTTAGTCACGCAATTCGACATCTCATTAGTCAGTCCGCATTTACCAGTTTTGGCCGTAATTCCAATCTCGGCTACAAACATTCTATTGACCGCAAATCAAGGTTCGCCGGGCACCCTTTATACCGTGCTCACGTCAACTAATTTGAGCTCGTCCTCGACTAACTGGGTTTCTATTAGCGACAATGCCTTTGCACAGAACGGAGCCTTTTGTCTGACGAATACTATTCCAACGAATGCCTCTCAACGCTTCTATAGGCTCCGGTTGCACTGAAGATCGGGTTGTTTAGCCCTGCCAAGTCGACCGTCCTGAGCAGTATTGTTGCGGTATTCACGCTGCCCATTCGACCATTGCGGCTGCCTGTTGCTCGTAATCCTCCAGTGACGGAATTTTCATCAGGGCACGTTTCGCGTAGGCGCGATGCACCGCCTTGTTGTTGCGTGAGGCTCAACTGCGGAATCCAGGTTGAGCCGGAGGGTCTCGGAAGGCGGGTCCGGCGGTCCATCCACCCCCTGCCCTGTCAGCGCAGCCAGGCCAAAGGTGCGGAGACGCAGAAGATCCGTTTCAGCCACGGCCTGTCTTGCGTCTTTGCCTCTCGGCGTCTTTGCGTTAACTCCCCTTTTCTAGGTTCAGTATCCCGCAGCCCCAATCCCCAGTCACCAATCACCAATCACTTTGGTTGCCGCTGCTTGACTCAGAACGGCCTTCTGGCATCTTACCGCGCCCTCCCTCTGGACTGGGGGCGCTTGAAAATGATGAAGAAAATGGCTCTGTTGGGAGTGGGGGTGTCGCTGCTTGTGGCCCCCGGTTGCAAGCGCGAGGCGCCTGTCGCGCAACCGCCTAAAGTCCTTGTCTTGACCGTTTCGCCCCGCGAGGTGCCGATTTATCAGCAATGGATCGGAACCCTCGACGGCTATCCCAACGCCCAGATTCGCGCCCAAGTCACCGGCTACCTGCTCAAGCAGGATTACGCCGAGGGCAGCCACGTCAAACAAGGCGACCTGCTGTTTGAGATTGACCCGCGGCCTTTCCAGGCGGCGCTGGACCAGGCCCTGGCCAAATTGGAGCAGGACCGCGCGATGGTGGGCAAGACGGAGTTGGATGTGAAACGCTACACCCCTCTGGTCAGCCAGCAAGCCGTCAGCCAGGAAGAATTGGACAACGCCGTCCAGGCCAATCTCATGGCCAAGGCGGCGGTGGTGGCCGACCAGGCCGCCGTGGAAAGCGCCACGCTGAACCTTGGGTTCTGCAAAATCACCTCGCCCATTGACGGCATCGCCGGAACCGCCCAGGCGCAAATCGGAGACCTGCTCGGACCCGGGGGCGCGGTGCTGACGACGGTATCCACCATTGATCCCATGCGGGTTTATTTCAATATCAGCGAGCAATCTTATCTGGCCTTTTGCCGCCAATTCACCAATGCGGCGGAAAGGGCCGCGTATCGGGTGCAGATGGAATTGCAACTGATTCTTTCTGACGGCTTGCCTTATCCTTTGCCGGGCAAATGGTTCTTCACCAGCCGGCAGGTTGATGTCAATACCGGCACGCTCCAGATCGCCGGCCTGTTCCCGAATCCCGATTACATCCTCCGCCCCGGCCAATACGCGCTGGTCCGGGCCAGAACCGAAACGCGAAAGGGCGCCCTGCTGGTCCCGCAGAGAGCGGTGACCGAGTTGCAAGGCTCCTATCAGGTCGCCACCGTCGCTCAGGAGAACAAGACCCATATCAAAACGGTGCGCGTCGGCGACCAAATTGGCTCAGACTGGCTGATTGAGAGCGGCCTCGCGCCGAACGACCGGGTCATTGTCGAAGGCGTTCAGACGGTCAAAGAGAGCCAGGTGGTGGACCCCCAACCGTTCGCTCCCTCCCGGGTGGACCCGCCACCGGCGGCCCCGCCTGCCGCAGGCAAACAGCCATGAGCCGGGACGCCTGACCCGTTGGCATCATGTACCGCTTCTTCATCAACCGCCCCATCGTGGCCATGGTCATCGCCATCCTGATGGTCCTGGTCGGCGTGGTCTCGATGATGACGCTGCCGATTTCCCAGTTTCCCAGCGTGGTGCCGCCGGAAATCCGCATCCAAACCACCTTCGTCGGCGCCGACGCCGAGACGGTCCAGCAGTCCGTTGCCACGCCCATCGAGGAGCAGATGAGCGGGGTGGACAACATGAACTACATGTATTCCATCAACGCCAACAATGGCGTCATGCGCATGGTCGTCAACTTCGATGTCAAGACCGACCCGAATATTGACCAGATGCTCGCGCAGTTGCGCGAGGCGCAGGCCGCCTCGCAATTGCCCGCGCCGGTGCAGAATTACGGGGTGACGATCCTCAAGTCGCCCACCACCCCGATGTTGCTGATAGCCCTTCACTCGCCGCACGGCACCTACGACGCCACCTTCCTCGCCAATTACGCCTACATCAACCTCGTTGATCAGATCACGCGGGTCAAAGGCATCTCCAACATCAACGTCTTCGGCGCGGGCCAGTACGCCATGCGCTTTTGGGTCAAGCCGGACCAGTTGGCCAAGCTCAACCTCACGGTCAGCGATGTCATCGCCGCGGTCAACAGCCAGAACACCGTCAATCCCGCCGGCCAGGTGGGCGGCCCCCCGTCCGCGCCGGACCAGGAGTTCACCTACACCGCTATCGTGCAAGGACGCCTGGTGCTGCCGGAGCAATTTGGCCAAATTGTCGTGCGGGAAAACCCCGACGGCTCGGTGGTCCGGCTCAAGGATGTCGCGCGCATCGAGCTGGGCGCGCAGGTTTATAGCGTCGCCGGCCGCCTCAATGGCCGTCCGGCCGCCGTCATGGCGATTTACCAGTTGCCCGGCTCCAACGCGCTGGACGCCGCCGGGGGCGTAAAGGATTTGATGGCGCAACTCAAAAAGCAGTTCCCCCAGGACCTCGACTACGCCGTGTCACTGGACACGACCCTCGCGGTCAGCCGGGGCGTTGTGGAAATCCTGACGACACTCTGGGAGGCGCTCTTGCTGGTGGTCATTGTCGTTTATATCTTCCTGCAAGGCTGGCGCGCCACCCTCATCCCGCTGCTGGCCGTGCCGGTGTCGCTCGTTGGAACGTTCACCCTTTTCCCCGTCTTCGGCTTTTCCATCAACACGCTCTCCCTCTTTGGTTTGGTGCTGGCTATCGGGTTGGTGGTGGATGACGCCATCATCGTCGTCGAAGCCGTCGAACGCCACATCGAGGAAGGACTCTCGCCCAAGGACGCGGCATCCAAAGCGATGGGGGAAGTCGCCGGCCCGGTGGTCGCGATTGCGTTGATCTTGTCGGCGGTGTTTGTGCCGACCGTTTTCATCCCGGGCATCACGGGACGGCTCTACCAGCAATTCGCCCTCACGATCGCCATTTCGGTAATCTTTTCCGCTTTCAACGCCCTGTCCCTCAGCCCGGCGCTGGCGGCGTTGCTCCTCAAACCAAAGGGCCAGTCGCACAGTCCCCTGCGAGGTTTCTTCGCCTGGTTCAACCGCCTCTTCGGACGGGCCACGCGCGGCTACGTGGACTGGAGCCACCTGCTCATTCGCCGCAGTGTGGTCAGCCTGGTGCTGCTGGCCGGAGTCACCGTGCTCGCCGTTTTGGCCGGACGCCATCTGCCCTCGTCGTTCCTGCCCGAGGAAGACCAGGGCTATGCGTACGTCAACGTGCAACTCCCCAACGCCGCCTCCATGCCGCGGACAGATGCTTTTTGCAAGAGGGTCGAGGGAATCCTGGCCGGAATTCCGGGCGTCAAGTATTACAGCACGGTGCTGGGCTTCAGCCTGCTAAGTCAAGCCCAAACCACCTACAACGCCCTGTTCTTCGTCACCTTGAAACCCTGGGACAAGCGGACCGGAAAGTCCGAGCAAGCCGCCGCCATTCGCGCGCGGATCAATCGCGAGTTGGCCAACCTGCCGGAAGCCAAAGCGGTCGCCTTCCCACCCCCCGCCATCCCGGGCGTCGGCACGTCCGGCGGGTTTACCTTCATCCTCGAGGACCGCCTGGGCAAGGACCTGAACTTCCTCACGGAGAACCTGGACAAGTTCATGAAGGAAGCCGCCAGGCGCCCCGAATTGTCCGGCCTGTTCACGACCTACCTGCCCGCCGTGCCGCAGGTGTTCATTGACGTGGATCGCGACAAGGTGCTCAAGCAAGGCGTGGATATTGGCGAGGTCTATAAGACACTCCAAACGTTCATGGGCGGCTACTTTGTCAATTACTTCAACCGCTTCGGCCGGCAGTGGCAGGTCTATGTCGAGGCGGACCAGAAGTATCGTGCGAGCCTGGACAACCTCGGTTTGTTCTACGTGCGCAACCGGCTCGGCCAGAGCGTTCCCTTGACGGCGCTGGCGAAGGTGGAATATCGCACCGGCCCGGAGTTTGTCATGCACTACGACGAATACCGCTGCGCGCAGATTAACGGCAGCGCCGCCCCGGGCTACAGTTCGGACCAGGCCACCCGGGCGCTGGAGGATGTCTTCGCCAAAACCATGCCCCTGGGCATGGGCTTTGACTACTTCGGCATGTCCTTTCAGGAACAACAAGCGGCCCACGGCGTGCCGCGAATCGCGGTTTTCGGCTTGTCCCTGACTTTTGTGTTTCTCATTCTGGCCGCCTTGTACGAAAGCTGGTCCTTGCCGGTGAGCGTGTTGATCAGCACGCCCGTCGCCGTGCTGGGCGCCTTCCTGGCCTTGTGGGCGCGCCATTTCGAGAACAATGTCTATGTGCAGATCGGATTGATCATGTTGATCGGGCTTTCAGCCAAGAACGCCATTTTGATCGTGGAATTCGCCAAGCGGGAATTCGAACGCGGCAAGTCGCTGACCGAGGCCGCGCTCACCGGCGCGCGCATTCGTTTGCGTCCGATCCTGATGACCTCCTTCGCCTTTGTTTTCGGCTGCCTGCCGCTGTGGTTTGCCGCCGGTGCCGGCGGCATTTCACGCGAGACGCTGGGCACCGTCGTCATCGGCGGAATGCTCGGTTCGACGTTGCTGGGCATTTTTATCATCCCGGTCAACTTCTACGTCATCGAGCGCCTCTCCCATCGCCACAAAAAGCCATGAACCTGCCTCCCGCCCTTTACACTACAATAGTGGAAATTGCTCGCAGCCGGCGAAGAAACTCTGTGGCCCCCCGTTTTTCCATTCGCTCATTCTCATCAATTTGGATTTGCTTCGGATTTCGGATTTCGGATTTCGGATTTCCGGCTCTGCCGTGCTGCGTCCTCTGCCTCCTTTGGGTTGCGGGTTGCGCCGTCGGCCCCAACTATAAAACCCCCGACGCCCGCGCCCCGGCTGCCTTCCGCGGCGAAGAAAGCTCCCTGACAAACTCCCTGGGCGATCTGCCTTGGTGGCAGTTATTCCAGGACCCTCCCTTGCAGGCGCTCATCCAAACCGCCCTGACCAACAACTACGATCTGCGCGTGGCCGTTGCCAGAGTCGAGGAGTCCCGCGCGCTGCTGGCCCAAAGCCGGTCCCAGTTCTATCCCCAAGTCACCTATCAAGGCGCGTCCGGCGGAGGGCGAAATGTCTTGGCCGGTTCCCCGTATCTCAGCGGCAACCCCTCCGCAAAAGGCAGCGACCTGGCCGGGAACGTTTCCTGGGAAATTGACTTTTGGGGACGCATCCACCGCCTCACCGAATCCTCGCGCGCCAGCTATTTCGCGACCGATGAAGCGCGGCGCAACGTGACAATCAGCTTGATTGCCAACGTCGCGCAATCTTACTTCCAATTGCTGGCCCTGGATGCGCAATTGGCCATTGCGCAGCAGACCAGCAATTCCTTCGGGCAGAGCCTCAAGCTGTTCAGGGACCGCTTGCGCGGCGGCGTGTCGTCCAAACTGGAAACTGCCGCCGCCGAGGCCGCCCTCGCCTCCGCGGCGGCGACCATTCCCGAACTGCGCCGTCAAATCGCCTTGCAGGAGAACCAAATCCGCGTCGTGCTCGGTTCTTATCCCGGCCCCGTCGCCCGCCAACTGGGCGCGCTCCAAACGGAATCGCTGCCGGACATTCCGGCCGGGTTGCCTTCGGCGCTGTTGGAGCGGCGGCCCGATATTCGCCAGGCCGTCCAATTGATGCGCGCCGCCAACGCCCGAGTCGGCGTCGCCCAGGCCAATTTCTATCCGCGCATCACCCTGACCGGCCTCTTGGGCGAGGCCAGCCCGGAACTGACCGCCTTCAGCGGCGGCACCGTCGGCGCCTGGAGCGCGGCCGCGAATCTGGCCGGCCCGATCTTCGAGGGCGGCCTCCTCAAGGGCCAATTGCGCCAGGCCCAAGCCGCCTGGGACGAAGCCCGGTTCCAATATCAAGCCACCGTTCTGAACGCCTTTCAGGAAGTATCCGATGCCTTGGTGTCCCGTCAGGAATTGGCGCGCGAGCGCCTCGAACAAAGCCGCGCGGTCGCCGCCTACCAGGAAGCCGTCCAAGTCGCCAATCAACGTTACCGGGGTGGCCAGTCCAGCTATTACGAATTGTTGCAGGAACAGCAACTCCTTTTCCCGGCCCAAAACGCGCTGACCCAGACTCTCCTCAACCAACTGCTCGCCACCGTCCAGCTTTACAAGGCCCTGGGCGGCGGCTGGAACGTTGGCCCATAACCCTGGCGAAATCAGGTGCTGTCGCGGCCTTGGGACCCGGAGCGCGGCTCTCCCCAGCCTTGTGGTCTGCCCAGGCCACGGCACCAGCGAGCCGCACTTAGAAGCGTTGCTGGTAGCGTCGAACCCGACACGACTATGGGCGCAGGGGCCGAAAACCCCCCTGCGCCCCTTCGTGCGGGCGGGACGAAAGCGGGTTTTTGCGGCAGGAACACTGTAGCCGGCATGATGCCCCTCCCATGATCCTCCCAATACCAGTTATTCCCCCGCCCCCGATAGTCATCGTGCCTGCGGTAGCCCCCAAGGTCTGTCCAAATATGGCACAAACCACTGTACCTGTTTACCTTACAGCAAAATTGGGTAGCATGGCCTACACACAAAACGTTCTTTTGTCCACCCCGGCCCTTTGAATCGTCTAAACAAGTAGTGACGAATGGAACCTGATGCCAATCAACTGGTGGAAACGGCTTGCCGCGGCGACCGGGCCGCGGCAATCGAGCTGATCGAGCTTTTCTATGAGCGCATTTACGCCTTCCTGCGCCGCCTCGCCGCCAATGACGCGGATGCCGCCGATCTCACCCAGCGGACCTTTGGCCGCGTCTGGCAGGCGCTGCCGACCTTTGCCGGGCGCTCGTCGGTTTCCTCGTGGATGCACAGCATTGCCTACCACGTCTATGTGGATTGGCGGCGCGCCGACCGCCGCGCCGAGCCACGTTCCGACCAGTGGTGGGCGACCCGCCCGGCCCCGGAAGCCTCGCCCGCTGAGATTGTCGCCCACACGGACATGGCCGCCGCTCTTTACGGCTCCGTGGATGCATTGGAGCCAGATCTCCGCCACACGGTTCAACTGCATTATTACCAGGCCCTCACGCTCCAGGAAACGGCGGACGCTATGGGCGTCGCCACCAGCACCGTGAAATACCGGCTGCGCCAGGCGCTGGCCGAACTGCAAAGAAAACTGGCCTCGGACCCAAACTCCCTGACCTCCACGGCCACCTCCAGAATTATATGAACATTCCGCAAATCGAAAACCTCCTGCGCCTCGCCCCGAGGCCCGCGCCGCCCGCGGGGCTGAAGGACCAATTGATCGCGCAACTGCGGCTGCCCGCAGCCCGGCCCGCCTCACAAACCCCGGTGGCGACGCTGGCTCCTGCCAGTTGGCTCCGTCGCTGGTGGCCCGTGCTGGCGCCCGCAACCGTTTCGCTCGCCTGCGCTGCCGCGCTCACGGTGCAGCAGATGGAGATTCGCGACCTGAAGCAAGCCAGCCAGGCCCTGTCCCGCGACTTTGCCGCCAAGGCCAGCGCCCTTCTCACGCCGACCGTGCAAACCAATGATGCGGCGTCCGAGGCCGATGCTGCATCGAGAACGCAGCAGGAGATCGCGAGGCTGCAAGAATTGGCGAGCCAGTTGGCTGCGGAGGTGGCGCAACTGGAACAGATGAGCGCGGAGAACACAAAGCTGCGGACCCAACTTGCAGCGCCCCCCGCCGGCCTTTTTACACCGGAGGAAACCGAGGCGCTGGCCAAGGCCAAGGAAAGAGGCGAACGAATCGCCTGCGTCAACAACCTGAAACAGCTTGGGCTGGCCGCGAGGATTTGGGCCGAGAATAACGGTGATGTCTATCCGCCGGACATCCTCGCGATGACCAATGAGATGGGCACGCCGAAGATTCTGGTGTGCCCCGGGGACCACGGGCGGGAGGCCGCCAAGGACTGGGCCTCTTACACGTCCGCCAACTGTTCCTACGATTACTTGGCGCCGTCGGCGTCCATCACAGAAACTTCCCGGATGATGTTCCATTGCCCGATTCACGGCAATTGGGGTTTGTGCGATGGCAGCGTTCAGGGGATTGCCAAGGATCATCCTGAACTGCTCCTGCGGCGTGACGGCAAGATTTACCTCGTGGAGCCAACACAGCCCGCCCAAGGAGCGCCCGCGCCACCGTCCGGCAACCCGCCGCCGGGAGGCTCGAACCCATGAACCGGCGCGTTTTCCTCAGCGGCTTGCTGGTCGTCGTTTGCCTGGCCACACTGTGGGGCGTGTGGGGTCAACGTAGCCAACTGGCCGGGCTGCGCGCCGAGCAACAGCAATCACTGGCTCAACTGGCAGCCAGGGCCGACGGCGCGGCTTCCCCCGGAACGGCGAAGGTTGTCGGCGCAAGTTCAGCGACTCCGCAGCCGCCCCTGGTAGCGACGCCTGAGTTGCTCCGGCTGCGGAACGAGGTGACGCGGCTCACCGAGCGCCGGCGTGAACTGGCGAGTGCGCGCGCCGAGAACGAAAGACTCCGCGCCCAGCTCACCAGCCGGGGCACGAATGGCCAATTGCCGCCCGGCTATGTGCTCAGGCGCGAAGCGCGGTTCGTGGGTTACAACACGCCGGACGATGCGCTTCAATCCCTCCTTTGGGCAACCCGGAACCACGACCTGACAAACGCCCTGCAGGCGTTTACGCCCGAGATTGCTAAAGAATACCGCGAACAGGCCGGCGAGTCCTCCCAATCTATTGAGCACTTTTGGAGCGAGTCCGCGGCCCTCGTGGGCATGGGTATCGTGGGGCGGAAACAGGATGCCAGCGACGGTTCCATCGTCCTGGAGGTGGAGGTGGTTCCCGGCATGCCGCGCGACGAGGTTCCCTTTCGCCAGATCAACGGTCAGTGGAAAATAGCAGGGCGCTTTTGATGCGCTTCGGGAGGGCGAGCGTCCTCGCGAGCCCAAACTTCCGTGCCAAGCGTTGGGAATCAGGGCTCGCGAGGACGCTCGCCCTCCCGATCGATCGGCTTAGGCAAAGAAGGTGGGATACGTTTCGCAGCGCGCTTCGCGCAACAACAGCAGCGCCAATTCGCGGGCGTGGTAATCGCCCCACATGGAACTCTCGCCGTTGGGCACCTTCTGGCCCCGCCCGATATAGTCCCAACCCTTCGGGCGATGATAAACTGAGTGGAGCAGCAACCCCTGGTGTTTAAGATTCCCGGAGAGATACGGCTCCTCGAAAAGGGTGTTCGCCACGGTCAAACCCGCCTGGCGATAGCGGTCGCCGTTCTTTTCATCGCCTCTGGCCAAAAGATAATTCCCCAGGCGAACGAAGCCCTGGGCCGCGATAGCTGCGGCTGAACTGTCCACCGGCTCCCAGTGGTTGAACGGATCGGCAGGTTTGCTCAGATAATCACCCAGCCGGTGGAGGTTGGGCGCGCCCGTGTCCCACATCGGAATGCCGTCCGTGCAGGAGTTGGCCAGATAGAAGTCCGCCGTCGCGCGGGCGGCCTCGAGGAACAAGGTCCGGGCTGCGGCAGCACTCCGGGGGGGAGAATGAGGTAGGGCGAGCGTCCCCGCGAGCCCCGATCTTCGCAGAATCCCGGAGAAGTTTGGGCTCGCGGGGACGCTCGCCCTCCCCAACTCCGCGGCGCTCACGATCTCCAAAAACTCCAGTAGTTCCGCGTAACCGAGAATCGCCCACGCCAAACCGCGCGTCCACGTGCTGAAGGGCGAATAACCCTGCTGCGAGTTCGGGCAGCGATAGCTGCCGTTGTTGAGATTGAAAATGCTCTCGTGGGCGGTGCGGCCACGCACATCGTAAGTGTCACGGCCTTGGCCGTAATAAATGCTGTAGCGGGCCGTGGTTTCCGCGTGCTCGAGCAGCCGTTGCAGCAGTGAAATCCTTTGGTCGCGCTCACCCATCAGCACGTGTCCAAGCTGGTGTGCCACCGCCAGCGAACGCAATGAGCGCACCGTATCTACAAACAGCGAGTGGGGACCGTTGAATGAATAGATATACCCTTTCCCGTCCGCGATGGTCGTCCAGCGCGCCGCCTGCACTGCCCCGGAGACCTTCAAGGCCAGCTCGTAAAGGTCCTTCTCGCGCTCGTTAAACGGTATTTTTCCCCCGCGCATCAGCCGCCACAGGTTCCCGTAGGTGGAGATATTGTTGAATCCATGATCGTGCACGCCGATATGCGAAACGTGCGCGGCCATGAGTTCGATGGTCTTGCGCCGCCCGATTTCCAGGAAGCGCTTGTCAGCGGTCGCGTCATACTGGAGCAACGCCGAACCAAACTGGAACCCCTGCGTCCACTCCGTCCAACTGTGTGAGGCGTATTGGCCTTTCACCGTGAAGACCGGCGCGCCCTGCGATGGTTTCCACGCCTGTTCCAAACTGAGGATCTTCCCCGCCGAAAGCTCAAACAGCCGTTCGATCATAGGCAGGAGCTTTTGGGCGGTAAGCTGGGGGTTGATCTTGACGGGCATTAGAGCCTCCGGAGATGAAAACCGCCGTCCACGTTGATAACTTCACCGGTGCTGAAGGGCAGCAGGTCCCGGGCAATGGCAGCCACGGCCTTGCCCACATCCTCCGGCGTGCCCCAGCGCCTGATGGGGGTTAGGCCCTCTTTGATCAGTTTGTTATACTTCTCCCTCACCGGTCCCGTCATGTCGGTCCGGATCAGGCCGGGCCGGATTTCATAAACACCAATGCCATGCTCCGCCAGGCGCGTCGCGTAAAGGGGCGTGAGCATCGCCAGGGCGGCCTTGGCGACGCAGTAATCCCCGCGATTCACGGAAGCAGTGTAGGCGCTGACGGAGGAGATGGTGATAATCTTGGGCTGGAAGAGTGCTGGCGGGACGCCCGTCCGGCGTTGCTCGATCATCCACCTGGCCGCGAGCTGGGTAAGAAAGTATGGGCCCTTGGCGTTGATGTTGATGAGGCGGTCAAAGCTTTCCTCGGTCGCCTCAAGAATATCGGCGCGGACCTCGGGCGCCACCCCGGCATTGTTCACGAGCAAATCCAGCCGGGCCAGGTTCTCTTTCGTGAATTGAATCAGCTTCCTGCGATCAGCCCCGCTCCCGATGTCCGCCCGGCAGATTTCCGCGCGAATGGTCTTCCCGGCAGCCCGCGCCGCCGCAACGCAGTCCGCCGCGGTCTGCCGGGCGGCCGAGACGTTGCTCGCATAGTTGATGACGAGGTCCCAGCCGATCTTCGCCAGTTCCAGCGTGATGCCGCGGCCAATGCCGCGCGACCCGCCGGTGATTAGGGCCACCGAATTCATCCGCCCCCAGCATAGTTGCCGAGGCCGGAAGCAAAAGGAAATATTTGGCTATTGGGGAGGGCGAGCGTCCCCGCGAGCCCTGATTTCCGCAGATTGCCCGAAAAGTTAGGGCTCGCGGGGACGCTCGCCCTCCCTCGCCCTCCCTTGAGCTTTGACACGGCGTGCCTAAACCGTATTCTTGGCGTGTGCGCATCGTTAAGGTACCGCTTGGCAACCGCAGCTACGACATCAAGATCGGCACGGGTCTCCTCGCCCGTCTCGGTCGCGAATGTGCCCGCCTTGGCCTCGCCCGCCGCTGCGTCATCATTTCCGACCGCAACGTTGCGCCCCGTTGCGGCAAAGCCGCGCAAGCGGCCTTGGCGAGAGCGGGTTTTGCCACCGGGTTGATCACCATCCCTGCGGGCGAAAGGGCCAAGAGCCTGAAGGTGCTTGAGTCGTGCTACGACCAATTGGCGGCGCAGCGATTGGAACGCAAATCATTCGTCGTTGCGCTCGGCGGCGGTGTGGTGGGCGATCTGGCGGGATTTGCCGCGGCTACCTATCTGCGCGGCCTGCCTTTCGTGCAGGTGCCGACCACCCTGCTTGCCCAAGTGGACAGCTCCGTCGGCGGCAAGGTCGGCCTGAATTTGAAGGCGGGCAAGAACCTCGTCGGCGCGTTCCACCAGCCCCGGCTGGTGCTCTGCGACCTGGACACCCTCGCCTCTCTGCCCCCGCGCGAATACCGCGCCGGCCTCGCCGAAGTGATCAAATACGGCATCATATACGACGCAGGGCTGTTCCGACGTTTGGAGCGTGATCTGCCAAAGTTGCTGCGCCGGGACCCGCGCACCCTCGCCGCCGTCGTGGCCCGCTGCTGCCAGATTAAAGCCGAGGTGGTTCGGCAGGACGAGACCGAGAGCGGCTTGCGGGCCATTCTGAATTTCGGCCACACCCTCGG
>Ga0187860_1003005_pt1 | contig 13513 bp, 12 predicted proteins | sample June2016WEW_10_4_FD_132981 | JGI IMG/M metagenome (GOLD analysis project Ga0187860, IMG submission 132981) | Peatland microbial communities from SPRUCE experiment site at the Marcell Experimental Forest, Minnesota, USA - June2016WEW_10_40 | ecosystem: Environmental > Terrestrial > Soil >... | reverse complement strand
TCATGCGCCGTCACCGGCCGACGATCTTTTACGGCGTGCCCACACTCTATGCCTCTATGCTCGCCCACAAAGACATGGCACGCGGCGCCGGCTCTGACCGCCTGCGGCTCGCCGTCTCCGCTGGAGAGGCGCTGCCAAGCGACCTCGGCGAGCGCTGGCGTGAAACCACGGGCGTCGATCTCCTCGATGGCATCGGCTCGACCGAAATGTTCCAGACCTTTCTCAGCAATCAGCCAGGCGATGTGCGATTGGGCACCACCGGCAAGGCAGTACCCGGATACGAACTCAAAATCGTCGACGAACAAGGGGGCGAAGTCGCCGACGGTGACATTGGCGAACTCATCGTGAGGGGCCCGACCGCCGGCGAAGGTTACTGGAACCAGCGCACCAAAAGCCGGCGCACCTTTGCCGGCGAATGGACCTATACGGGCGATAAATTTTTCCGCGACGCGGACGGCTATTATCATTACTGCGGGCGCACCGACGACATGTTCAAGGTGAGCGGCATGTGGGTGTCACCGTTCGAAGTCGAGGCCGCGCTCGCCTCGCACGAGGCGGTGCTCGAAGCCGCCGTCATCGGCAAAAAGGATGCCGACGGGCTGATCAAGCCGAAGGCATTTATCGTGTTGCGCGACGGTTATGCCGTGGATGAGCAATTGATCGAAACGCTGCGGGTGCACGTGAAGCAGTGCGCCGGACCTTGGAAATACCCGCGCTGGATCGATATTCGACCCGATTTGCCGCGCACGGCGACGGGAAAGATTCAGCGATTCAAGCTAAGGGAACCGGAGTCCCGCTAAGCGGCTAGGAATCAAACAATCGCTGCACCAGCCGCCGCGCCAAGACGCCGGCGACACGGCGGCGGTAGTGGCCGGGCGTGAAGGTCGTTTTCATCGCCATGATCTGATCGCGGACCAAAGCCTCGAGCCCAGCGAACACCCGCGCGTCGAGCGCGCCGCCGCAAAGGTCGGCGGTGCCGGCGAGCCGCACCGGCCGCGGATTGGTGCCGGTGAAGGCGACACGCAGATCGGCGAGCTTGTCGCCTTCGCGCCGCAATGCCACGGCAACGCCGGTCACCGGATATTCGATCGAACGGCGGATGCGAATCTTGTCGTAAGCGGAGCAAAGCCCGGGCGTGTTCCGCACCCGCACCGCACTGACGACCTCACCAGGCCGCAGCGACAAGAAATATTTGCCGTCGCCGCGTGTCTCTGTCACCGGCTCGTCCTGACGCGCGTAGCCGATATAAAGGTCGGCGAGCGGCATGCTGCGCCGGCCTGACGGGCCGGCGATGTCGATCTCGGCATCGAGCGTGAGCAGCGCCGGCGCGAGATCGCCGCTGAACGTGGCGAAGCACACGCCGCGGCTTTTCGGCGCGACGTGGCATATCTCGCCGGTGGTTTTCAGACAATGATGATTGGCCTCGCGCCACCATTCGCTCTGATTGTAAAAGATGCAGCGCGTGTCGAGCGCGATATTGCCGCCGACCGTTCCCATGTTGCGATGGGTCGGCCCGGCGATTTGGCCGGCCGCTTGCGCTACTGCCGGATAGTGCTGCAACACGCCCGAATGTGCGGCTAGCTCGGAGAGCGTGACCGCGGCGCCGATTTCGAGAGCGCCCATGTCCGCTTTGAGGTCGCGCAGCTCGGTGACGCCGTTGATATCGATCAGCACCGGCGGGGCGACGATGCCGCGCCTGATGTTCACCATGAGGTCGGTGCCGCCGCCAAGCAGACGGCTACCGGGATGTGCCGCTCGCGCCGCGATCAGTTCATCGAGCGTCCGCGGGCGGACGAGGTCGAAGGACGGCAGCGTATCCACTACGCACCGCCGCCATTGGACTTGCGACGCCGCGCCCTCTTTTCAATCGCGGCAAACACGCGATCGGGCGTCACCGGCAGATCGTTGAAGCGGAGCCCCACGGCGTCGGCGATGGCATTGGTAAGCGCCGGCAAGAACGCCGCCAGCGAGCCTTCACCGGCTTCCTTGGCGCCGAACGGCCCGTGAGGGTCGTTGCTTTCGACGATGCCGACTTCGATCGGCGGGGAATCCTGGATCGTCGGCACGCGGTAATCGAGCATGTTGGCGGTCAGCAAGAGACCGTCGTGATAGGCGGTCTCCTCGCTCATCGCCTGGCCCATGCCCATCCATACCGAGCCCTGAACCTGACCTTCGACCGAGAGCCGGTTGAGCGCCTTGCCGCAATCGTGCGCGACCCAAACCTTATCCACGGTCACGACGCCGGTCTCCTCGTCGACGTTGACTTCGACCACTTGGGCCGAATAGCTGTAGCCCATCGTGCCGCCAATGGCGGCGCCGCGATATTTTTTGCCGCCGTGAGATTCGGGAATGGTCGAATAATTGCCGGTCACGGTGATCGTGCCGGTGTCTTTCAGCGCTTCGGTGACGACCTCGTTGAAGGTCAGGCCCTTGTCCTGCGCGCCGGCGCGATAAAGCTCGCCGAGGCATTCGATCGCGTCGGGCTTTGCTTCAAGCTTGCGGGCCGCCGCGGCGACCAGGACAGCCTTGAGATTATTTGCGGCGTCGATCGCGGCATTGCCGACCAGGAAAGTGACGCGCGAGGAATAGGAGCCGTTGTCCTTCGGCACCACGTCGCTGTCGCCGGTGACGATGCGGATGCGGGAAAGATCGAGGCCTAGCACCTCGGCGACACTTTGCACGAGAACCGTCGACGAGCCCTGGCCGATATCGGCGGCGCCGGTCAGGAGCACGATCGAGCCGTCGAAATCGAGCTTGAGCTTGACCGTCGCATGCGGCTCGCCAGTCCAATTCACCGGCTTCGAAGCGCCGCTGATGTAATGCGAGCATGCCATGCCAAGACCTTTTCCGCGCGGCAGCTTTCCCTTGCGCGTCTTCCAGCCGCTCTGCCGTTCAACCCAATCGAGGCATTCAGGCAAACCGTAGCTGTTCACCATGAGATCGTTGTCGGTGAAAGTCGGAGCGCTTGGTAGGAGATTGATACGGCGCACGGCAAACGGATCGATGCCGAGCGTTCGGGCCATATCATCAAGCAGGCTTTCGAAAGCGAAGCGGACGTCGACGGTGCCGTGGCCGCGAAAGGCGCCGCACGGCGGCGTATTGGTCATCACGCGTTTGCCGACATACTTCACGTTGTGCAGGTCGTAGATCGCGTAGAGCATCGACCCGGCATAGAGAATAGTGACGACACCGTAGCCCGAATGGGCGCCGCCGCGCTGGATGCATTCGCATTCGACGGCGGTGATGCGGCCGTCCTTGTTCATACCGAGCTTGAGCCGGATATCTGTTTCCGGCCGGCCGCGATGGGTGATGAACGTCTCTTCCCGGTTGACTATTGTGCGGACACATCCGCCGGCTTTGCGCGCCAGAAGCGCGGTGATCAGTTCGACGTTAAGCGTCTCGGTGCGGCAACCGAACCCGCCACCGACATATGGCTTGATCACGCGGATGCGCGACATGTCCATGCCGAGGATTTGCGACAACATGAGGTGCACGTAATAGGGCACCTGCGTCGAGGCGTGCACAGTGATGCGGTCGCGCTCCGCGTCGTAATCGGCGATTGCGGCGTGCATTTCCATCTGGTTCTGGCAAACCTCGGGGCAGTTGTAGGTACCCTCGCGCACGAGCTCTGACGAGGCAAAGGCGGCCTCAACATCGCCTAGCTCGAAATGAACATCGCGCTCGATGTTTTTCGGGCGGCGCTCGTGAAGTTCGACGGCGTCGGGCGCCATCGCGGCGTGCGCGGTGTGGTAGGCGGGAAGTTCGCGAACTTTCAGCTTGATACGCTTCAGCGCTTCCTTCGCGGTCGCGTCGTCGATCGCCGCGACGGCGGCAATCGGTTCGCCGCAATAACGCACCCGATCGCGCGCCAGCGGATGCTCGGTACGCGCAATCGGAAGTACGCCGAAGCCTTTGTCGCAGTCAGCGCCGGTGACGATTGCCTTCACGCCCGGCAGCTTGGCCGCTTCGGAGACATCCACATCCAGTATTTCGGCGTGCGAATAAGGACTGCGCAAGATGCGTCCGGCGAGCATCTCCGACGCGATCAAATCAGCCGTGTATTTAGCTCGTCCCGAAACCTTTTCCGGCCCATCTACCAACGGCACGTACTCGCCGATTGTATGTGCCGGCACGATCTCATTCATGGTGAGGCACCCGCGGCGTGCAAATCGGCCGCATGCATCACCGCCTCGATGATCTTCACGTAACCGGTGCAGCGGCAGATGTTGCTACCGAGCGCCTCGCGGATCTCGTTCGCGCTTGGTCGCGGATTGCGCCGCAAAAGCCCCGCAGACGCCATGATGAATCCCGGCGTGCAGTAGCCGCATTGAGAGCCGAGCTTCTCGTGAAATCCGCGCTGCACGGCTGACAAGCGGCCGTCGCTCACAAGCGATTCAATCGTGTCGACACGCTTGCCGTCTACTGTCGCCGCAAGTGTCAGACAGGACAGGCGCGATTGATCATCAATGAGCACAGTGCAAGCACCACACTCGCCGCCGTCACAACCCGTCTTCGTTCCGGTCAGACCGACAAATTCCCGCAAATAGTCCAACAACAAAACGTTTTCAGATATCGCATCGCTGCGTGCACGGCCATTGAGCGTGAGCTGAAGAATGCGCGCCATGGGCTTATCGACGGCTTGTTCTATTTATGCGCACTCTAATAACAGTATCCGCCATCCTGTTCAAATCGGATGCACGTAACGAAATCACTAGACCTGAAAACGCGCGATGACTTCCTCGGGAACAGGCGTCGCCTTAATCCGAGATGGATCGGCGGCGTCGCGCGTCGCCCACACACGCGTCTCGCGGCCGTCGACTGCGAGCGCGCCGCGCACGATCAGCTGGTGCTCGACGTCGAAGCTTGAGCGGCGGAACTCCTTCACCCGCGACGTCAGCTCGACGATGTCTCCGAACCGTGCCGGAGCCAGAAAGCGCGCACTGGCGTCGACCAGTGGAATGCCGGTGATGCCGAAGACGCCGGCAAGCGCGGCCGGCTTAACGCCGAGGGCCGTCTCGAAGAGCACCCAGGTGCCCCAGTCGAAGAATTCGAAAAAACGGCTGTTGAACACAATGCCCGCCGGGTCACAGTGTCCCCATTCGATCGTAAATTGCCGCCGGCTGAGAAAGTTCGGCATGGTGCCTCAATCGCTGCATCGAAGAGCGGCGTTGGCAACCAAGTGAAAAAATCGCGCGAATGACGTGTCTGCCCAATATTTCAGCATCACTTTTTTGCCATTTTCGTGACTGTCGCCTAAAAAATAGGCGATGATGCGTGCGAAATCGGATTCAAAATGGGCGAGATGCGCAAGCCAATTTTAGCTGCATGCCGGAATTCCATAAGGAGACCAGTCGCTTATGATCCGTGATGATTTGGCACGCTCCTTGCGATTTGCCAAGCCGCGACGGCGCCGGGCCGATCGCGCGCGTCTAACAGAGGACATCGCGATGCTCAACTCCATTGGCGCGGTCGCTCAGCGACCGCGGGGCCGCCGCTGGCTTTCTGCCGCGGCGGGTCTCGCCCTTGGCCTTACGGCGGCGTTGCCCGCCCAGGCCCAGGAAACGATTAAAGTCGGTATTCTCCATTCGTTATCCGGCACCATGGCCATCAGCGAAACGACGCTGAAGGACGTGGTGCTGATGTTGATCGACGAGCAGAACAAGAAGGGCGGCGTGCTCGGCAAGAAGCTCGAGGCCGTCGTGGTCGATCCGGCCTCGAACTGGCCGTTGTTCGCGGAAAAGGCCCGCGAGCTGATCAGCAAGGACAAAGTCGCCGTTGTGTTCGGCTGCTGGACCTCGGTGTCGCGCAAGTCGGTGCTGCCGGTGTTCAAGGAGCTCAACAGCCTCCTGTTCTATCCGGTGCAGTACGAGGGTGAGGAGAGCGAGCGCAACGTGATTTACACAGGCGCCGCGCCAAACCAGCAGGCCATCCCCGCGGTCGACTATTTGATGAGCGCGGAAGGCGGCTCGGTGAAGCGCTGGGTGCTCGAAGGCACCGACTACGTGTATCCGCGCACCACCAACAAGATCCTCGAAGCCTATCTCAAGTTGAAGGGGGTTAAGGACGAGGATATCACGATCAACTACACACCGTTCGGCTTCTCCGATTGGCAGACCGAGGTCTCCAAGATCAAGGCATTCGGCTCGGCTGGCAAGAAGACCGCGGTGGTGTCCACGATCAACGGCGACGCCAACGTTCCCTTCTACAAGGAGCTCGGCAACCAAGGCATCAAGGCGACTGACATCCCGGTGGTAGCGTTCTCGGTCGGCGAAGAAGAACTCGCCGGTCTCGACACCAAGCCGCTCGTCGGCCATCTCGCCGCCTGGAACTACTTCGAGTCGATCAAGACGCCGGAGAACGAGGCCTTCATCAAGGAATGGCATGAGTTCACCAAAAACCCGAAGCGCACCACCAATGATCCGATGGAAGCGCATTACATCGGCTTCAACATGTGGGTGAAGGCAGTCGAGAAGGTCAAAACGACTGACGCCGACAAAGTGATCGAGGCGCTGCCCGGCACCGAGGCGCCGAACCTCACCGGCGGCGTCTCAACATTGCTGCCCAACCATCACATCACCAAGCCGGTCTACATCGGCGAAATTCGCCCCGACGGCCAGTTCGACGTGGTGTGGAAGACCAAGGGGCTAGTCCCCGGTGCCGCTTGGTCGGCTTACCTGCCCGGATCGAAAGATCTCGAGGCCGATTGGGTGAAGCTCAAGTGCGGCAACTACAACACCGTAACGAAGAAGTGCGGCGGCGCCTCGTAACGACGACGCTCTGAAAGTAAACTTGCGGGAAGGCAGCGTATCGCCTTCCCGCCTCAAGGCCGGGCCCCTTGCGATGCGTTTCAGCCGAGCTTGCCTCGTCGCTCTTCTTTTGGCCTTCAGCTTCGTGCTGGGCTGCGCGACCGCGCATGCCGCGATCCTCGACGAGGCGCTCGTCCATTTTACCGCCGACGATTTCAGCGAGACCATAGCGGGCATCAACGAAGTCGCCGCCAGCGGCAATCCGCGCGCCGAAGCCATCATTCGCGCCCTGCAGGATGGCCAGTTGATGTACAGCGCCGAGCGCAAGGCGGTCTACATCAAAGACGATGCCGGCACGCTGACCGACGCCGCCACCGGACAGCCGATCGCCGGCGAAACGCCGGCCGATCTCAACACCGTCCGCCTTAACAATCGACTGCGGGGAGCAATCGACGCCGCTGTCGGCGGGCTTACGCTGCTGGCCAGTGATCCTGGCGTGCGATACGACGCCGCTCAGGCCGTGTTCAAGTCGCGTCAGGCTGCCGTGTTACCGACGCTCGAAACTGCTCTCGCCAAAGAACAGGACCCGCGCGTCAAGCGCGCGCTCGTAGAGGCGCGCGCCGCAATTATCCTGTCCACCGACAAGGCCAGCGATGAGGAAAAGCTCGCTGCGGTAGACGTTATCCGACAGCGCGGCGACCAGGATGCTCTGGGGCTGCTCTCCAGCATGCCGGCCGACACGTCGGCGCCCGTGGTGAAAAGCGCATCCGCTGCAATCGCGACCATCAAAAGCCGTCTTGTTGTGTGGGATGCGGTGCAGAACGCTTGGTACGGAATCTCTCTCGGCTCGGTCCTGCTGCTCGCCGCGATCGGCCTCGCCATCACTTTCGGCGTGATGGGCGTCATCAACATGGCGCATGGCGAGATGGTCATGCTCGGGGCCTACGTGACCTTTGTGGTGCAGGAGGTGATCCGCACGAGAAGCCCGGCATTGTTCGATTATTCGCTGGCCATCGCTATACCGCTTTCTTTCCTGGTCGCCGGTTTCATTGGCATTTTGATTGAACGCAGCATTATCCGCTTCCTCTACGGGAGGCCGCTGGAAACGTTACTCGCGACCTGGGGTCTTTCATTGATCCTGCAACAAGCCGTACGCACGACGTTCGGTCCGAACAATCGTGAGGTCGGCAATCCGTCCTGGATGAGCGGCGCGTTCGACCTCGGCGGTATCACCATCACCTATAACCGCCTATGGATTATTTGTTTCGCGCTTGCCGTGTTCATCGCGCTGCTCGCGCTGCTTCGCTACACGCGCTTTGGCCTTGAAATGCGCGCCGTCACGCAAAATCGTCCGATGGCCGCGTCGATGGGTATCCGCACCAGCCGGGTCGATGCGCTCACCTTTGGGCTGGGCTCCGGCATCGCCGGCATGGCCGGCGTGGCGCTGTCACAGATCGACAACGTCAGTCCCAATCTCGGTCAGGGCTACATCATCGACAGCTTCATGGTCGTGGTGTTCGGCGGTGTCGGTAATCTTTGGGGTACGCTGGTCGGCTCCTTCGTGCTCGGCATCGCCAACAAGTTCCTCGAACCCTACGCCGGTGCCGTACTCGCCAAAATCGCGATTCTCGTGCTCATCATTCTCTTTATCCAGAAGCGGCCGCGGGGCATGTTCGCCCTCAAGGGCCGAGCGGTAGAAGCCTAACGATGGGCGCCCACATCCTCATCCGCTCGCTCGATCGCGGCGCGATGCTCTTCTTGATTGTCGTTGCCGCCATCGCGATTGCCGTGCCTGTGCTCAATCTGGCGCTGCCGGAATCGTCTGCCTTCCATATACCGACCTACCTGGTCGCGTTGTTCGGCAAATACGCCTGCTATGCGCTGTTGGCCCTGTCGATCGACTTAATCTGGGGTTTCTGCGGCATCCTCTCGCTCGGCCATGGCGCGTTCTTTGCGCTCGGCGGCTATGCCGTGGGCATGTATCTCATGCGCCAGATCGGCACCCGCGGCGTCTACGCCGATCCGATCCTGCCGGATTTCATGGTGTTCCTGAACTGGAAGGAATTGCCGCTCTACTGGTACGGCTTCCAGCATTTCGCTTGCGCCGCGCTTATGGTGATGCTGGTGCCAGGCGGGCTCGCTTTCGTCTTCGGTTGGTTCGCATTTCGGAGCCGCGTCACCGGCGTCTATCTGTCGATCATTACCCAGGCGTTGACTTTCGCGCTCATGCTCGGCTTCTTCCGCAACAATTTCGGCTTCGGCGGCAACAACGGGCTGACCGATTTCAAGGACATTCTCGGCTTCAACGTGCAAGCGGAGACAACGCGCACGGCCTTGTTTTCGATCACCTGTGTGGCCCTCATGCTCGCCTTTGTCCTTTGCCGGGCGCTGATAACCTCGAAATTCGGCAAGGTGCTGATCGCCATCCGCGATGCGGAAACGCGCACTCGGTTTCTCGGCTACCGCGTGGAATCCTACAAGCTCTTCGTATTCACGCTATCGGCCTGCATGGCGGGCGTCGCGGGCGCCCTTTACGTGCCGCAGGTCGGCATCATCAATCCGAGCGAATTCGCGCCCGGCAATTCCATCGAGGCCGTGATCTGGGTCGCGGTCGGCGGCCGCGGCACGCTCTCAGGCGCGGTGATCGGGGCGGTCCTTGTGAACTACGCCAAGACGTTCTTCACCTCGGGATTCCTCGCGCCCTATTGGCTGTTCATGCTGGGCAGCCTGTTCATCGGCGTGACGTTGCTATTGCCGCGCGGCATTGTTGGCACGCTGCGGCATTGGACGGCGCTGCGGCGCGATCGAGCGTCTGCCGCCGCCGAGGACGGAGTGAGGGAGCCGCTGCCAGCGGAATGACGACAGGCCATGGAAGCGCTGACAACCTCACTCCTCTACCTCAACGGCGTCTCCGTCTCGTTCGACGGCTTCAAGGCGCTTAACAATCTTTCCTTCGCGATCGAACCGGGCGAAATGCGCGCCATCATCGGCCCGAACGGGGCGGGCAAGACCACGATGATGGACGTGGTCACGGGCAAGACCCGGCCGGATCTCGGCGACGTTATGTTCGACGGTTCGTACGATCTCACGCGGCTTGACGAGGCCGAGATCGCAGAGCTCGGCATCGGCCGCAAGTTCCAGAAGCCGACAGTATTCGAGAGCCACACCGTCAACGACAACCTTGAGCTTGCGCTCAAGTCCGACCGCCGGGCGCGTGCCACGCTGTGGTGGCGGGAAAGCGCGGACGAACGCCGCCGCATCGACGGGTTGCTGGAGATCATTCGCCTGACCGCCGTGCGCGATCGCCTGGCCGGCAGCCTATCGCACGGCCAAAGGCAATGGCTCGAAATCGGCATGCTGCTGGCGCAGGAACCAAAGCTGCTATTGGTCGATGAGCCGGTCGCCGGCATGACCGACGTGGAAACGCAACAGACGGCGGAGCTGCTCAAAGAGATCAACCGCGACCGCACCGTCGTCGTCGTCGAACACGATATGGCCTTCGTGCGCGAGCTTGGCGTCAAGGTCACCTGCCTGCATGAAGGTTCGGTGCTTGCCGAAGGCACGATCGATCAGGTCTCGACAAACGAGCGGGTAGTCGAGGTTTATCTGGGACGGTAGCGAATATGCTCGATGTCAACGCCATCGATCTCCATTACGGCGCCGCCCAGGCGCTTCGCGCGGTTTCGCTCAAGGCCGAGCCGGGCAAGGTGACTTGCGTGCTGGGCAGGAACGGGGTCGGCAAAACGAGCCTGCTCGACGCGCTCGCCGGCCAGCATACGATCAGCCGCGGCACAATTACCTGGGAAGGTGAAGACATCACCGCGCTGCGGCCGCCCGACCGCGCGCGGCGCGGTATCTCTTACGTGCCGCAGGGCCGCGAAATCTTTCCGCTGCTGACCGTCGAGGAAAATTTACGGACTGGCTTCGCGCCGCTCAAGCGTGAGGACCGCAGCGTCCCGGACGACGTTTTCACGCTATTCCCGGTGCTCAAGGACATGCTGCGCCGCCGCGGCGGCGACCTTTCAGGCGGCCAGCAGCAGCAACTCGCCATCGGGCGGGCGCTGGTGATGCGGCCGCGGCTTCTTCTCCTCGACGAACCGACCGAGGGCATTCAGCCTTCGATCATTAAGGATATCGGCCGCGCCATTTCCTATCTGCGCTCTCTGGGCAAGATTGCCATCGTGCTGGTCGAACAATATCTCGACTTTGCGCGCGAACTCGGCGACCATTTCGCCGTGATGGAGCGCGGGGCCATCGTCTATGCCTGCGATCGCGCCGGCCTCGACGAGGAGGCGCTGAAGCGGGCTATGGCGATTTGATTTCAATGATTGTCGCTGCATGAGGGGGAGGAAACTTGTTTGCGAGCGCGACGGCCCACAGTGAAATCTTCGCCGGCAATCGCGCGGTTGGCCGCATTGCGCTTTCGGTAGCGGCGGCCGGCGGCGGCACCCGTCGCCAGAGAGTCCACGAGGCCGGCGCGTTGCGCGTGCGCTTTCCGAACGTTACGAACAAAGGCACACTCGACGCCGTCATCATCAATACGGCTGGCGGCATGGCTGGCGGTGACCGCTTCGACATCGACGTCGCGGTGAAAGCCGGCGCCCGGCTGACCGTAACCACCGCCGCCGCGGAAAAAATCTATCGGTCGCTGGGACCTGATACCGAGATCGACGTCAGGCTCGACGTCGGCCCCGGCGCCGTGTTGGCTTGGCTGCCGCAGGAAACCATTCTCTTCGATCAAGTCCGGCTGCGGCGCGCCATCGAGGTTGACCTCGCGTCGGACGCGAGTGTCCTGCTGGCCGAAGGCGTCGTGTTTGGCCGCTCGGCCATGAGCGAGACGGTGCTGCAAGGACGCTTTTTCGACCGCTGGCGCGTTCGCGTTGACGGAGCGCTGGTATTTGCCGAAAGCCTCCGCCTCGACGGCGCAATCGCACAACGGCTGGCGCAGCGCGCCGTTGCGGGCGAAAGCGTAGCCGTCGCCAGCGTGCTTAAGGTTCCGGCGAATGAGAAGGCAATTGCGGCGGTTCGCGCAATGGAGAAAGATTTCGCTGGAGAAGTCGGCATATCGACGTGGAATGGGCTCACGGTGGCGCGGCTGGTCGCCAGCGACGGCGCCGCCCTGCATCGCGATCTCGTTAGCGTGCTGACCGCATTGAGTGGTATGCCGCTGCCGCGATTATGGTTGAACTAAAAGGTAGCCCATGAATCTCACTCCGCGCGAGAAGGACAAGCTCTTGATCGCCATGGCGGCGATGGTGGCGCGGCGGCGGCTCGAACGCGGCGTCAAACTCAATCATCCGGAAGCCATTGCGCTGATCTCCGATTTCATTCTCGAAGGCGCGCGCGACGGCCGCACCGTCGCCGAACTGATGGAGAAGGGCGCGCACGTTATTTCACGCGTGCAGGTGATGGACGGCATCGCCGAAATGATCCCGGAGATTCAAGTCGAGGCGACGTTTCCGGACGGCACAAAGCTCGTCACCGTGCACGAGCCGATCAGGTGAGACGCAAATGATTCCCGGCGAACTCTTCGTCAAAGATGGCGAAATCGAGCTCAACAAAGGCCGCAAGGGCGTGACGCTCTCGGTTTCGAACAGCGGTGACCGGCCGATCCAGGTCGGCTCGCATTATCATTTCTTCGAGACCAATCCGGCATTGAAATTCGACCGCAAGAAAGCCCGCGGCATGCGCCTCGATATCCCTGCTGGCACTGCCGTCCGCTTCGAGCCTGGCCAGACCCGCGATGTGAAGCTCGTGGCGCTCGCCGGCACACGCACCGTGTACGGTTTCCGGCAGGAAATAATGGGGAAGCTATGAAAAAAGGGGGTGCAAAAATCATGACGAGCGAGCTTGCGCAAGCCCGCCCGTCACGTTCTCAGCGCTGCTACCGCGGCTGGGACCAGGACCAAATCAGCTTATCGGTGCGACGCTGGTAGCGGCTTCAGCACCAAGCCAACCTGACCTTGGCGACCTCTCTCATCTGGCAGAACCAAACGCGAGTGATCTGAAAGTGAAGATACCGCAGCGACGGCGCGATGCAAGCAAAAGCGCGCACGCGTACGCTGCTGCAACGCAATGGGGATAACATTGGGGATTTGTTGGAGGACATCATGCCCGTACATTTGAGCCGCTCGGTCTACGCCGACATGTTCGGCCCAACCACCGGCGACCGGGTGCGGCTCGCCGACACCGATCTCATCATCGAGGTGGAAAAGGATTTTTGCACCTACGGCGAAGAGGTGAAATTCGGCGGCGGCAAGGTGATCCGCGACGGCATGGGACAGAGCCAAATCACCAACAAACAAGGCGCCGTCGACACCGTCATCACCAATGCTCTCATTCTCGACCATTGGGGAATTGTGAAGGCCGACGTCGGCATAAAGAACGGCAACATCTACGCCATCGGCAAAGCCGGCAATCCGGACATCCAGCCCGGCGTCACCATCATCATCGGAGCTGGAACAGAAGTGATCGCCGGCGAAGGCAAGATCCTCACCGCCGGCGGCTTCGACACCCACATCCATTTCATCTGCCCGCAACAGGTCGACGAGGCGCTGATGTCCGGCGTCACCTCGATGCTCGGCGGCGGCACCGGCCCCGCGCACGGGACCTTCGCGACGACCTGTACGCCCGGTCCCTGGCACATCGCGCGCATGATCCAGGCGGCGGACGATTTTCCGGTCAGTCTTGGCTTCGCCGGCAAGGGCAACGCCTCGCGGCCCGCGGCGCTGGAGGAAATGATCAAGGCCGGGGCTTGTGCGCTCAAG
>Ga0187860_1002996_pt1 | contig 13528 bp, 10 predicted proteins | sample June2016WEW_10_4_FD_132981 | JGI IMG/M metagenome (GOLD analysis project Ga0187860, IMG submission 132981) | Peatland microbial communities from SPRUCE experiment site at the Marcell Experimental Forest, Minnesota, USA - June2016WEW_10_40 | ecosystem: Environmental > Terrestrial > Soil >... | reverse complement strand
GGCAACGGCGGGAGCGCGGCGGACAGCGAGCACATCGCCGGCGAGATGGCCAAGCCGTGCGCGCTGGCTCGACCCTTGAGCACCGACGTTCAAGCCGCCCTGCGTGAGGCAGGAGACGACGGTTACCTCGCCGAGCGCCTGCAAGGCGGGTTTGCGGTGATTCCACTCGTGAGTCAAGCCGCCCTGATCACGGCGATCGCCAACGACCAGGGAGCCGATCTCGTCTTTGCTCAGCAGGTCATCGCCTACGGCAGGCGCGGCGACCTGCTCTGGGCGCTCAGCACGTCTGGCCACTCGCCCAACGTCATCCACGCGCTACGGACCGCAAAGGCAGGAGGAATGCACACGCTCGGGCTCAGCGGTCCGACCGGCGGCGCGATGGCAGCGCTGTGTGACTCGATCGTCCGGTTGCCTGGCCAGACGGTGTCGGCGATCCAGCACTCCCACCAGCTCGTGTACCACGCGCTGTGTCTCGCAATTGAGGCAGAACGGTACGCCTCGGGGCCCGCGCCCGGCAGCCGGTTCTCCCGAGACACGCCCGGGATTACCTCAACTGGAAGGCGACGAACATGAAGGGGATCCGATGAAACCTCCACGAATGCTGCTCTCCGGTGGCATCTCGATCCTTGCTGCGGCGCTGATCGCCGCGTGCAGCAGCTCCACGACAACCGAGACCTCGAGCCCGGGCCCGGGCTCGAGCTCGGGAGCGCCACAGACCCTGACGGTCGCGTACTGGACCAACTTCGACACACCGGGCACGAACGCCACGCCTGATCTCATCAAGGTGGCTGCGGCCGAGTTGGCTAGACAGCACCCCGGTGACAAAGTCGTGCTCGACCCGATCACCACCGACTCCGAGTCCACGTACTACGCCAAGATCGACCTGGCACAGCGCAGCCCCTCCACAGCCCCGGACGTGGTCATGGAGGACTCATTCCTAATCGGATCGGACGCCAGCGCCGGCTACATCCAGCCCTTGCCTCAGCTGGCGAAGTGGTCCGGATGGTCACAATTCCCAACGGCGATGCGCGACATCGTGACGTACAACGGTCAGGTCTACGGCGCCATGAACAGCACGGATGTCCAGCTGATCTACTACGACGCCGGCCTGTTCCGGAAGGCGGGCCTGCCCGTCCCATGGCAACCGCAAAGCTTCGCGGACATAGTCTCGGCCGCGAAGGCCTTGAGTGCCCACGACCCGGGGGTCACCCCGGCATGGCTGTACACCGGAACTCCACTCGGCGAGGCCTCCTCCTTCAGGGGCTTCGAGGTGTTCCTCGACGGTACCCACGACCGGATCTACGACGCCACGACGAAGAAGTGGGAGATCTCCGGCCCAGGCTTCACGGCCACGTGGAACCTCCTCGCCGCCATGCGAGCATACGAAGAGCCTGAGTCCGATTGGTCGAACCCCAGCGCCTCCGCCACCGTCGACCTGGGCCTGATGCCCACACAGAAGGTGGGAATGGTCTTCGACGGCAGCTGGGTGTCAACGCTCTTCGTGAAGGGCGGGCTGAAGCCGTGGCCGGCATTCTTCTCCGCCTACCAGGTTGCCAAGCTCCCCACGGACGGTCTCGGGAGCTACACGGACCAGTCCGGCGGATTCGCCTGGTCGGTCGCCAAGTTGTCAAAGAACCCGACTCTCGCTGTCGACCTGATCGAGGACTTGTCCGGTGCCTCCAACATCGCGACGTTCGACGCCAAGGACGGGAACCTGCCACCCCGTTCGGACGCGATCAGCCAGCCTGCGTGGATCCAGGAGAACAAGATCGACCCGATTCTCACGTTCTCGTCCAAGCTGCTCGCCTACACGAACTACCGCCCCAACCTTCCCGACTACCCGCAGATCTCCAACGAGATCGCCGCCCTCACCGGTGACATCTCCTCCGGATCGATGACTTCGGCACAGGCGGAGCAGGCGTACACGGCCAAGGTGACCCAGATCGTCGGTGCGAGCCGCGTCGAGGCGATGACGAGTTGACAACCCTCGTCACGAAGCGATGCAAATGCCGACGCCGGTGAGGCTCGGCCACGGAAGGGATCACGGTGGCTAGCGCCGCGTTGGACGCCTCGTCCGGCGGGCTCGCCCGTCGAGCCCGCCGGACGAGGCTGACCGGTCGGAGTCGACGACGCCTGACCGGAGTCACCATGGTGGCTCCGCTCGTCGTCGTCGTGCTGGCGTTTCTCGGATGGCCGATCATCTGGACGCTCGTGCTCTCGCTCACGAACATGACGATCACCGGCCCAACGGCCACGCACTACCAGTTCATCGGCCTCGCCAACTATCGGGAGCTCTTCGCCTCCGGCAGCGGGCTCGTTCAGTCGATCCTGCTCAGCCTGTACTACCTGGTGGCGTCGGCCTACATCGGCCAAGCCGTGTTCGGGTTCGTCCTCGCCTACCTCATGCTGCGGTGCACCCAGACTGTACGCAAGGTGGTGGGCTCGATCATCATCATCTGCTGGCTCGTCCCGGAGATCATCGCGGCCTGGATGTGGTTCGCGCTGCTGAGCGACGGGGGCACGCTGCAACAGGGCCTGCACGCTGTCGGCATCCCGTATCAGACGTGGTTGATCAGCCACCCGATGATCTCGGTCAGCCTCGCCAATTCGTGGCGGGGCGTGGCCTTCTCCTTCCTGCTCTTCTCAGCCGCGCTGTCGGACGTCCCGGCTGAGCTGCTCGACGCCGCCAAAGTCGACGGGGCGAACTCGTGGCGGCGCCTGCGGAGCATCATCATCCCGCTTCTCTCCACGACGATCCTCGTCGACTTCGTGCTCATCACGCTCGGCACGCTCAACGACTTCACGCTCATCTTCGCGATGACCGGTGGCGGGCCCGGAACGAGCTCGAACGTGCTTTCGGTCTTCATGTACCAACAGGCATTCGTCACCTTCCAGCTCGCGTACGGGACGGCCATCGCCGTCGTGCTGCTCCTTGTCGGCGCCGTCTTCTCCGTCATCTACATCCGGACGCTGCGCCGTCAGGGTGCCCTCAATCTCGTCCGATGAACCGCCAGGTCGAGCCGTGAGCAACGCATCCGTCGCCCGCAGGCTGCCGTCAGTCGTCATGTCGCTGATCGGCGCCGTCTTTCTCGTGCCGTTCATCTGGCTCGTGGTCGTAGCGTTCCAAGCCCACGGCTCGTTGCAGATCAGCGGTGGAGGTGGTTTCACTCTCTCGCATTTCGCGACCGTGCTGCACGGGGGCTCGTTCGTCTCGGCCTTCGGGAACTCGCTCTATCTCGCGGTCGGCACGACGGTCTGCACCACGGTGATCGGCATCCTCGCCGCCTATCCCCTCTCGCGTTTCGGATCCCGGGCCCAGGAGTACTTCGTGTACGTGCTCGTGTTCCTCACGGGCCTGCCCATCATCGCGATCATGATCCCTACCTACGACTTCTTCGTGACGCTGAACTTCATCAACTCCAAGTTCTGGACGGTGTGGTTCATGACCGCAACGGCGTTGCCGTTCGCCACCTGGATCGCCCGGAGCTTCATCGACGCCGTACCCCGGGAGCTCGAAGAGGCGGCATGGATCGATGGGACGAGCCGGCTGGGCTCGCTCCGCCGCATCGTAGTCCCGATGATCGTTCCGGGCCTGTGTGTCGTCGCCGTCTACACCTTCGTCAATGCCTGGAGCGACTTTTTCATCCCCTACATCCTCCTCCAGGGGACGAACAACCCTGCATCGGTCACCATGTACAGCTTCTTCGGTCAGTACGACGTCAACTACAGCGACGTGGCCGCGTTCGCCCTCATGTACTCGCTACCGCCGGTGGTCCTCTACCTGATCGTGACCCGATGGGTCGGGCAGGGGTTCGCGCTCCACGGAGCGTTGAAGGGCTAGGACATGCCAACCGATCCGACAGACGAGGGCGCGGTGGATGGACGGCGGCCGCCGTTCTCCCACGAGCTGCACATGATCGGCAACGCCCATATCGATCCCGTCTGGGTGTGGGACTGGCGCGAGGGCTTCGGCGAGATCTGGGCGACGTTCCGATCGGCCCTCGACCGCCTGGCTGAGTACCCGGATGCCGCCTTCACCGCCAGCTCTGCCGCTCACCACGCCTGGATCGAGCAACACGACCCCGCGATGTTCGAGGAGATCCGGGCGGCCGTATCCGAGGGACGCTGGTGCATCGTCGGCGGCATGTGGGTCGAGCCCGACTGCAACATCCCCTCGGGCGAGTCGATCTGCCGCCAACTCCTGCTCGGCCAACGGTTCTTCCGGCGGGCGTTTGGTCGGGCCGCCCGAGTCGGGTACAACCTCGATTCCTTCGGGCATGCTGCGGGACTTCCGCAGCTCCTCGCCCGTAGTGGCCTCGACTCCTACGTCATGATGCGACCGGGTGCGTCCGAGCTTGATCTGCCGGCGCACGCGTTCCGTTGGCAGGACGCGAGCGGCAACGGTGTCGCCACCTACCGGATTCCCTTTGACTATGGAACTGACTCAGCAGGTGACCTCGTCGAACGAGTCTCACAGGTCGCCGCCATCGCCGAGGCGGAAGGCACGCCCATGATGCTCTTCTACGGCGTCGGCAACCACGGGGGCGGCCCCACCCAGGCCATGCTCGACGAGATCGACCGCATCCGTGCCGCCAGCGAGTCGGTGCTCTACGGCGATCCCGATCGCTACTTTGCCGCCTTGGCCGCCGAGCGGACCCCGTTGCCGCTGGTCTCGGGCGAGCTACAGCACCACGCTGTCGGGTGTTACTCAGTCAGCGCTTGGGTGAAGGCTGCGAACAAGAGATCCGAGACCGCACTGCTCGATGCCGAAAGCCTCGAAGCCGTCGCCTGCCGGCTCGTCGGTCGCCCGGCTTCCATCGAGGAGCTGCGACGTGCCTGGCAGGAGCTTGCGCTCTGCCAGTTCCACGACGTGCTTGCCGGTACCTCGAGCTCGGCTGCGTACCGGACGATACGCAGCCGATTCGGCTACGTCTCCACGATCGCCGACCGGCTCACCACGAATGCTTTGTACGAGTTGGCTCACCGCGTCGACACCAGGATCGACGGCATCGGCGCGACGGAACGCACGTCGCTCTGGTCGGACGACGAGCGTGGCGGTAGCCCGTATCTCGTCTACAACCCGCTCGCCTGGCCGGTGCGCCAGCTGGTGACGGTACCCCGCAGCGCCGCCCGGCTGCTCGACAGCTCCGCCCGCGAGATACCCAGTCAGGCCGTCGCCTCGGGCGAGGTGACGGTGTACCCCTCCCACTCGCTCGTCTCCGTGGACCTCGAGCCACTGGGCTATGAGGTCGTCCGGCTGCAAGGGGGACGCTGGCGGCAACCCGAGGCGCTAGGCCCGGTGCCGGTGCCGGAGATCGAGAGCGATTACCTGCGGGCCGTCGTTGACAAGAGCACTGGCGCCATCGCGACCCTCGTCGACCTTCGCTCCGGAAGGGAGCTCATCGGGCCCGGGGGCATCCGCCCGGTGGTTATCGCCGATGAGAGCGACACTTGGTCGCACGACGTGTCTCGGTACGAGGCAGAACCTACGCCGTGCACGTTCCAGGGTTGGGAGCTGGTCGAATGCGGGCCGCTGCGATGGATGCTGCGGCTGCGCTTCCACTCAGGAGGGTCGTCGGTGATCGAGGACCTTTCGCTGTTCGAATCGGCGCCGTTTGCGCAACTTCGCCTGCGAACCGAATGGTCGACGCCCCATTGCGTCCTCAAGCTGCTCATGCCGTGGCGCTTCGGGCCCGGCATGGTGACGGTGTCCGGCGCCGCGTACAGCCACCAAGTCCGGGCGGCGACCGGTGAAGAGGAGCCCATGCAGGGCTGGCTCGACTGCTACGACACCGACGCCAATTACGGGATCGGCATCACGACGGACCACCTCCACGGCTACGACGCCAGCGACCAAACCGTCCGGCTCACGATCCTGCGCAACCCTCTGGCCGCCGACCACGGAGGCCGCTGGGCTGTCCGGCCGGGAGAGGACTACCTCCTCACCGATTCAGGAGCCCACGACGCCAGCATCAGGATCCATCCCCACGCCGAGGACTGGCGCGCAGCCGATCTTCCCGCCCGTGCAGACGAGCACGCCCGTCCGCCGATCGTCATCGCGGACACCCATCACGGTGGCGCTTTGCCGGCCAAGGGCGCCTTTTTGCGGGTCGACCCGCCGCGGGTGGCGGCGATTCGAGCCGTGAAACGCGCCGAGAGCGGCGAGGGCGTCGTGCTGCGCCTCGTCGAGACCCACGGCGAGGCGGTATCGCTCGCTGTCGGTGGCGAGCTGCTCGGTCGCCAGGTTGCCGTCTCGCTCGCCCCCTACGAGGTGCAGACGCTCTTGGTACCGGACGACGGGGCCGCCCCGCCTCGGCGAGTCGATATCGCTGAGTTCGACCTGCCGTCGCCAGAAGGAGCGGGCTAATGGCGACGATCAGCCTCGAAGCAGTCCACAAGACGTACCCGAACGGGTTCGAAGCCATCAAGGGCATCGATCTGTTCGTGTCCGAGGGTGAGTTCATGGTGCTCGTCGGTCCGTCCGGGTGTGGCAAGACGACGTTGTTGCGAATGGTCGCAGGGCTGGAGGAGATCTCCTCGGGTGTCCTCCGCATCGGCGACACGGTCATGAACGAGGTCGCTCCGAAGGACCGGGACATCGCCATGGTGTTCCAGAACTATGCGCTCTACCCGCACATGACGGTCGCGCAGAACATCGGCTTCGCGCTCAAGCTCCGCAGGATGCCACGACCGGAGATCCGCCGGCGGGTGGAACAAGCCGCCGCGCTCATGGGCCTCACCGAGTTCCTCCAGCAGAGGCCGGGTCAGCTCTCGGGAGGTCAGCGGCAACGAGTGGCCATGGGAAGAGCGCTCGTGCGCGAACCAGTCGCTTTCCTGATGGATGAGCCGCTCTCGAACCTCGATGCCCGACTCCGCGTCCAGATGCGGGCAGAGATCAGTCGGCTGCAGCGGCGCCTTGGGGTGGCGACGATCTACGTCACTCACGATCAGACCGAGGCGATGACGATGGGTGATCGCGTGGCGGTGCTGCGTGCCGGCACCGTGCGTCAGTGCGATGTCCCCCAGCAGCTCTTCGATCGACCGGCAGACCTCTTCGTCGGCGGCTTCATCGGGTCGCCGGCAATGAACCTGTACAGAGCAGGACTCGGATCGGGTGCTCGGACGCTGCGGTTGGGCTCCCAGACGATTGACCTGCCAGACTCCCTCGTTCGCGTTCGGCCGGGCCTGGCGGACCACTGCGACGCAGAGGTGATCGTCGGCTTCCGCCCCGAGTACCTCCGGATCGGCGGTGAGGCGGACAAACCCGGTTTCATTGCAGAGATCGATATCATCGAGCCGCTCGGATCAGAGCTGCTGGTGCACTTCAGCCTCGATGCCGTCAGGGTGACGAGCGAGGAGGGTGAAACCGGAGAGCCGCCGGCACTCGGCTCCGCCGGGTTCGGGATCGCGAAAGTACCCGCCCCTGGCATGACCATGCCGCGACCGGGGGAGCGCTTGCCCTTTGTGTTCCCACCCGACCAGATCCATTTCTTCGATCCGGAGAGCCATCTGGCAATCTGGCAGTGACGAGATCCTCGTCCTCCTATCGGCGCGGTGGCGAGGCAACGCTACTCACCGGTCAGGCGCGGCTCGGACCTGCTGCTGCGTACCAAGGTAGATCCTCAGCCGGCGTTGTGGGAATCGCTGCTCCCCGAGGAGTTCCGCCGCCTGCCGCCTGGGCTTTCCGCCATCGACACCTTCCTGGACGACCGGTGCTCTTCGAGCCTTTCGTCCCGTACTTCGATCCGCGAAGATGGTTTCGTGGCAGTGGGGTGTCATGCTCAACTGTCGTATTTCCGGGCGAAGCAGCTACGAGGACACGGAGGATCGGTTGATCGAGAAGTTCGCCCGGCTCACCAAGCGATGACGCCCCAGAATGTCGGTCACGCCTGCAGCCCGTGGCTCACCAGAGGAGCCGCCGTGTCTCGGGAGGCAGCGACAGCGCGCTCAGGAGCTGCGTTCGCCGTAGTCGCCGAAGGGGCGGTCGCGTTCGCGCACGGCTTGGCGCCAGCCGACCTCTTGCGCCCTGCCCACGAAGTCGAGTCCTTCTTGGGTGTGCCGGGCGACGCCGTCGAAGATGAAACCGAGCAGGCGACTGGTGTCTGGCTGGTATTGATGCCGGGCGACGTCGTTGAGCAGCCACTTCATCATCTGGAGTTGGTTGAGCGGTAGCGATGCCATCCGGTGGGCGAGGGCGCCAGCTCGATCTGCCAGTTCGTCGTCGGGCACGCATTCGAGGATCATCCCGGCATCGGCGGCCTCTCGGGCGCTCAGCTCGTCGCCGGTGAAGAGGTAGCGCTTGGCTCGCTCGAGCCCGAGGCGGGCGACCCACACCCAGGGTGCTTCGGGGACCCCCCAGACTCGGGCCGGTGGGTAGCCGAAGCGGGCGGATTCACCGGCGATGATGAGATCCGCGTTGAGCACCATGTCGGTGCCGCCGGCGATGCACCAGCCCTGCACGGCAGCGAGCGTGGGCTTGGAGATCGAGTGGAGCTTGGCGAAGGTGTTGCCGAAGACGCCGATCATCCGCACGTCGGCGACGCTGTCCCAGACCCGGCCCTTGGCACCGTCGTCGCTGGTCTGCGAGACCGTCGACCAGTCCAGACCGAAGCCGGCGCAGAACGCTCGGCCCTCTGCACGCACAAGGACGACCTTGACCTGGTTGTCGGCTTCGGCTTGGTCGACGGCTGCGTCGAGCTCGTTCCGCAGCGTCACGGTGATCGTGTTGAGCTCGTCGGGGCGGCAGAGCACGAGGCTACGGACGGCCCCGTCGTCCTCGACCCGGATAGCTGTGCCCATGATTCAGACTCCTGTTCCGTCATACAAGTGATGGTTCGAGCCGGGCCGCGCCCGGCTCGCAGCACTCCTCCGGTTCAATCCATATCGTGACACTGGTGCTGGCAGGCCCGCGGATCTCCGCGACGAGACGATCTCAGCTTGCTTAGCCGCCGGCTGGCGTCTGTGTGCTCGGTCGGTGACGTGTCGGCCCGTGGGCTTCGGCAGCCACCACTGGGTCATCATCACCCTGTGTGTCGGGGGTGCCCAGGAGGACTACGACTTCCACACCGAAGTGTGGAGCTGAAGAGCGTCAAGAAGAAGGCCCTCTACGACGGCGACGCACCCATCTGCCACCTCTACTACGGCGACGATCAGGTCCTCGAGTCGACCCTCGAGGGCTGCAGCGCCCGGCTCAGCGCCGAGAAGCCCGATCGTCTGCGCTTCGAGGTGGGCGATGGTGGTTCCGGCCCGATCGTGACTTCGTCGCCGAGCAGGGTCTCGACCAAGCGGGCCGGATGTCGAAGAAGGGATCGTGCACCACACAGCCTTCCAGGTGGCCGACTACGGCGTGCAGTCGGCCGTGAGGTGTCACCTCGAGGGGATCGGTTCTACTGACGTCTCGGAGCGCAAGGACCGTGGCCACTTCGACCACCCGGGTCGGCCCGGCCCGCCTCGGCGTGGTCAGCCCGTTCGTCATCATGTGAGAGGTGCTCGGCTGGCGCCGATCCTCGCAGCGCTCCTCCCGCGTCTCGACCCCGAAAATGCCATACTCCCCGCTTGTGAAGAGCGACGACGGCAACTCGGCGCTGGAGGTCGCCGGCGTCAGCGTCCGCTTCGGCGGCCTGTCGGCCCTCGACGACGTCAGCCTGTCGGTCCGGCCGGGGGAGATCGTCGGCCTGATCGGGCCGAACGGTGCCGGCAAGACGACGCTGTTCAACGTCATCTGTGGCTTCGTCCGGCCCGACGCCGGCTCGATCTCGATCAGCGGCAGGTCGCCGCGGCGGGTCCGACCGCACCAGCTCACCAGGCTCGGGGTCGCCCGCACGCTGCAGGGCGTCGGGCTCTGGCCGCACCTCACGATCGCCCACAACGTCATGACGGCGATACACCACGAGTCGAAGGGCGACCTCGTCTCGGCGATGCTCGGCCTGGGGCGCTCGTCGCGCGACGAGCGGCGCCTCCACCAGCGGGCCATGGACGCCCTCGGTCGTCTCGAGATCGCCGAGTTCGCCGAACGGCTGCCGACGATGCTGCCGTACCCCGTCCAGAAGCTCGCCTCCCTCGCCCGCGCCCTCGTCACCCAACCGGACCTCCTGCTGCTCGACGAACCGGCGAGCGGTCTGTCGGAGGCCGACATCGAGAAGCTCGGAAACCTCGTACAAGGGCTGCGCAGCGAGATGGCGGTGCTCGTCGTCGAGCACCACATGGATTTCGTCATGGGTCTGTGCGACCGCATAGTCGTGCTCGACTTCGGCAAGGTGATCGCCACGGGCAGCCCCGACGAGGTGCGCGCCGACCCCGCCGTGGCGAAGGCATACCTCGGCGAAGAGGTGGCGACGTGAGCGGCCCGCTCGCTATCGAAGACCTGAGCGCCTCCTACGGGCCGATCCGGGCGCTCAACGGCGTGAGCTTCAGCGTGCCCGAGGGCACCATCACCGCTGTGCTCGGGGCGAACGGCGCCGGCAAGACGACGCTTCTACGAACCATCATGGGCCTTGTGCACCCGGAACGGGGGGCTGCTCGATACGGCGAAGTCGACCTCACCCGCATCGAGGTCGCCGAGCACGTCCGCCACGGCGTCGCCCACGTACCCGAAGGGCGGGGTGTCATCGTTGAGCTCACCGTCGAGGAGAACCTCCGGCTCGGTGGGCTGTTCCGGCGGGATCGGGCCGGCATCCGCCAGTCGATCGGCGAGGTGCTCGAGCTGTTCCCGTCTCTCGCCGAGCGGCGGCGGCGCTCTGCTCACACGCTCTCGGGGGGCGAGCGCCAGATGCTCGCCATCGGGCGGGCGCTCGTCGCCCGGCCGCGGCTGCTGCTCCTCGACGAGCCGTCGCTCGGGCTCGCGCCCCGGGTGACGGCCCAGATCATGGAACTCCTCCGTCGGCTCGTGGCCGAGCAGCGCCTGACCGTTCTGCTCGTCGAGCAGAATGCCCGCAGTGCCCTCTCGGTCGCCGACCGGGCGGTCGTGCTCGCCCTCGGGAAGGTCGTCATCGACGACACCGCTACCGCCGTCGGCGCGCACGACTCACTTCGCCACCACTACCTCGGGTACTGAAAGGGGGTACTGGATGAGGCTCTTCGTCAACTACACCCTCGTGGGAGTGACCCAGGGCTTGGTCTACGCCGCCGTCGCCCTCGCGCTCGTCCTCGCCTGGCGCTCGACTCGAATCCTGAACTTCGCCCAAGGCGCCATGGCCATGATCACGACCTACATCGCCGCCACGCTCCTCGAGCACTCTGTCGGGTATTGGGAGGCGTTCATCGCCGCCATCGCCGCAGGTCTCGTGATCGGCGCTGTGACCGAGCGCCTCGTCATTCGCCCCGTCGAGGCTCGCAACCCGCTCAATGCCGTCATCGTTGCCATCGGCGTGCTGATCTTCCTCGAAGCGCTCGCAGCCGCCATCTGGGGCTCCGTCGAGCGGGGGTTCCCTGCCCCCTTCTCCCTCGTCGGCTACAGGGTCGGCGGCCACGGCATCGAGCTTGCCCCCTTCGACGTCTTCGTCATCGTGGCGGTGCTCGTGATGATGGCGCTCCTGCTGGCGCTCTTCCGCTTCACGGCGCTCGGGCTACGCATGCGGGCATCGGCGTTCTCACCCGAGGTAGCCGGCATGCTCGGTGTTCGGGTGAAGCGCCTGTTGACGCTCGGCTGGGCACTGGCGGCGGCGGCGGGCGCCTTGGCGGGTCTGTTCGTGGCGCCGAGCGTGTTCCTCTACCCGCAGAACATGGACTCGGTCCTCATCTTCGGGTTCACCGCCGCCATCATCGGCGGCCTCGAAAGCCCGCTCGGCGCCTTGGCTGGCGGTCTCGTCTCTGGCCTCGCCTGGTCGTACGTCGGGGGCTACATCGGGCCGTCCTTCCAGGCAAGCGGCGCCGTAGCCCTGCTCGTCGTCGTCCTCATGGTGCGGCCGTCCGGGTTGTTCAGCTCACCCCAGGCGAGGAGGGTCTGACATGGCCGGGGTCGTCGCCGAGCCGGACCCGGGCGCCACGGCACCGGCGGCCGAGGCGGAACCGACCGCGGCGCCGCCCGGGCGCTCGGGTCCGGCGTGGCTCCGTCGCCTCCGCCTCCCGACCCAGCCGTTCTTCCGCCACGGCCTGTTGGCGGTCCTTGGCGGCGTCGCCTGCTACCTGCTCTCGGTACAGGTGTCGAGCTTCGCCAACTTCAACATCGCCGAGGTGGCCGCGTACACCGTCGTCATCGCCGGCTTGGCGCTGCTCGTCGGCGGCACGGGGCAGATCTCGCTCGGCCACGCTGCATTGATGGCAGTAGGCGCCTATGCCTACGCGGACCTTGAGTCCCACAACAAGCACCTCCCGCTCGCCGTCGGGCTCCTCCTCGCCACCGCTCTCACCGCCGCCGCCGGCGGCATTGTCGGCGCAGCGGCCGCCCGCCTGCGCGGCCCCTACCTCGCCGGCGTGACGCTCGCCCTCGGCCTTGCCGTGCCGCAACTGGCCGACCACTACTTCTCGAGCGACCAAGGTATCCCCATCAGCTTCACGCCGCCCTCCACCGTCGAGGCGAACCACTGGCTCGCCTGGATCTGCCTGCTCTCGGCCCTCATCGTGCTCTTCCTGCTCGCCAACCTCCGCACGAGCCGGTGGGCCCGCGCCTTCTCGGCCGTCCGCGACGACGAGATCGCCGCCTCGCTCGCCGGGATCAGCGTGGCGCGGACGCAGATCCTGGGTTTCGTCATCTCGGCCGCCTGCGCCGGGCTCGGCGGCGCGCTGCTCGCCCTGTGCAACCTCGGCGCCACGTCCGGGGCCTTCCCGATCAGCCTGTCGATCCTTCTCATCGCCGGCGTGGTCATCGGGGGCACCGGGACGCTCGTCGGCGCCGTCTGGGGCGGCATACTTGTCGTCTACGGACCGATCTGGCTGGACGACGCCGTCGGCTCGACGACGTCGTCCCTCGGGGTCAACCTGCCCTCGATCGTGTTCGGCGCCCTCATCGTGCTCGTCGTCATCTTCGTCCCCAACGGGATCCAAGGTGCGCTGAACCGTCTCGGGCTCCGGGTTCGCCGAGCAGCACGGTGGTAACGTCATCGCAACAATCGTCAGCGGATCGTGGCCGGTCGTCCGCCAACCGGTGTCCGGTGTGGCGTCTGAGCGACACGTACGACGACACGCAGTATCCGGGCGCCAACGTTGCCGCCCGGATTGGCTCACACGACAATCGGCTCACAAGATGCAGCGCCGCCTGTGGGGGGCGCACGAAAGAGGAGGGCAGGCATGTTGAACATATTGCGGAAGAGCAGGAGAGCCACGGGCGCCGTGGCGGTGCTCGCCGCCACGGCCGTGCTGGCGGCGGCGTGTGGCACGGCCTCGACCTCGACCACGTCGACGAGCAAGACGGCCACGACCAACACCACGCCGGGCGCCTCGGCCCCTGGCATCACCGCCACGCAGATCACACTCGGCTCGACGCAGCCGCTGTCGGGCGCGGCGGCACCGGGCTACGACGAGATCGCGCCCGCCTCGGAGGCCGTATTTCAGTGGGTGAACGCCAACGGCGGCATCTACGGGCGCAAGATCG
>Ga0187860_1002994_pt1 | contig 13533 bp, 4 predicted proteins | sample June2016WEW_10_4_FD_132981 | JGI IMG/M metagenome (GOLD analysis project Ga0187860, IMG submission 132981) | Peatland microbial communities from SPRUCE experiment site at the Marcell Experimental Forest, Minnesota, USA - June2016WEW_10_40 | ecosystem: Environmental > Terrestrial > Soil > Wetlands... | reverse complement strand
GGTAGAATTTTTGCGGGGAGTTGGCGATGGAGTTGGTAAAAGCAACGATCCCCTGCACGGCGACAAAGTTGGTCTCGGCGGACCAGACGCCCCCCGCCAGGTTGGTCGAGCTTTGGACCATGTAGTTCTGGCCGCTTGCCAGTCCGCCGACGTTCATTACAAAGCTTTCCAGTGTCAATTCAGTCACGCTCAAGGTCGCTGGCACCGACGACACACTGGCCTGCCCGAACGCCGCCAGTTCCGTATAGCCGACATCGCCGTTCTGCTGGGCGGCGGTGAAATCCCACTTGAGATACCGAACGCCCGTCAAATTCGCCACCGCAACGGATGTAAGGGTGCCACCGGTGCCATCCTTTGTCGGATAAGGAGAGGGATTATAGTCCACCGTTGCAATGGGAAAGAAGTTGGCGCCATCCGTGGAATAGCTGACGGCATAATTCGCATCCTCACGGCCGTCGTCCTGCCAGGCCGTGTAGGTGTTCAAGTTGGTGATCGTATAACCGGCCCCGTTGGCCCCGGGCCCGAGGTAGAACGTGATAGCTCCGCCGCTAATTTCATAGCTTCTATTGGTTGTCAACGGCTCCCCGATATTTCCATCATAGAGGGCGGAAATCAGCAGATGATTTTCAGGCCCCGCGGTAATGGTACTCGTCACCATCGTTGTTGTCTTGTTGGCGAGCAGGTCACCGGCCGGCAACGCCGGAAAGCTGCCTCCAGCATACACTGAATCCGTTTCCATCACCCCCACAGGCGCCCGCACGGGCGATGACCACACATAGTTGCCGGAACCGACGGCATAAATTGCATAGCCGTTTGACATGCCGACGTAGGTGACACCGGGCGAGTTTGTCGCAGGCACACCGCTTTCAGTAATGGCGCTGGGATTCGTCGTGGGCACATAAACTTGCGCCGTCGTGTTCGGCGGAATCACCACAGAAAGGTTGAATGCGCCGCCCACGTTGGTCCAGGCAGTTGAGATAAGGCCACGAGTGGAATTGTAGCTGGTATCAGCCCAAGTCAGGCCCGAGCCGGTCACCGGCTGAATAAGGATGCTCTTGTAGCCTGGACTCGCAGGATTGATGCCGCCAACAACGCTGTATAGATATTGCCCCACCGATCCAAAGGCATAGTGATTGAACGAATTCATGGTGTCAGATTCAAAACCGGCGCTGGGCGTCCAGCCGTCCCATCGTTCCCACATCGTCGTCGAGCCAAGGATCACCTGATAGAGCCAGGATGGATAGGTTTGCTGGAGCAGCAGGTCGTAGGCGAGGTCATCGCGACCAACCGCGTGCAGGGCGGGCAGCAGGCGCGGCGTGCCGACAAAGCCCGTGGCCAGATGATTATCGAATTGCGCAATGGAGTTTGCGAATTGTTGGGCCACTTGAGCGTACAACCCGGCGGGCACGAGATCCAATGTGAAGGCCAGCGCATAGCCAGTCTGACTGCTGCCATCTGTAAACGAGCCGCTTGAATTGAAGAAACTCGCGAACGCAGCGACAATGTTGCTATGTAGTGCCGTATAGGTCGCGGCATCGGCGCTTTTGCCAATGGCGGCGGCCATCTCCGACATCGCCTGCGCATAGTAGGCGTAATAGGCGGTGTCGATCACGGTGTCGAACGCGCCGCCACCCAGGTTTACCCAATCGCCGAAATCCCCGGGCAGGCCCGCCACCACATAGTTTGACGCGTAACCCGCCAGGAACTGACCGTAAAGCTGGAATGAGGCGTAGTGGTCGCCAATCACATTCGTATCACCATAGCTGCGATACATGTTATAGGGGCAAATCCATCCCGCGTCGCCCCAAGCCGCTGCCCCACTCCCCACCCCCATGTCGGGCGCGACATCCGCGTAGGCGCCGTCGGCCTCCTGCGAATCCTCGCACAACGTGACCAGATGCCGGCGGAAAAAGGACTGGACATCGAAGTTGTAGGCGGCGGTCGGCACGAAGAATTCCGTGTCGCCGGTCCAGCCCATGCGCTCGTCGCGTTGCGGGCAGTCGGTGGGCACTTCAAGATAATTGCCTCTCTGGCCCCAGATAATGTTGCTGTAAAGTTGGTTCACCAAAGGGCTGGAACACACGAATGCGCCCGTCTGCGCAATATCCGAATGCACGACAATGCCCGTCACCGAATTCAGCGTCGGCGGCGTCGAAAGTCCCCGCACTTCAACGTAACGGAATCCGTGAAAGGTGAAGCGCGGTTCATAAACCACGGTGCCGTTGGTGCCGAAAATATAAAAGTCCGTCGCGGTTGCGCCGCGAAGGTTGGCCGTGTAGATCGAGCCGTCGGGATTGAGCATTTCGCCATGCCGCACCGTGATACGGTCGCCAATGTTGCCGCTGATAGTCAACTGGACCCAGCCGACCATGTTCTGGCCCAGATCGAATGTGTAGCAGCCGGGCTTTGGCTCGGTGAGATTGATGGCCGCCAGGGTTGCAAGGCATCGCGAGGGCTCCGTCACGGCGGCTTGCACTTGTAGCCCGCCGGCGCCCGGAAATGCAGCGTAATTGCCGTAAAGCGCCTGGATAACGGTCAATGTCTGTCCCGTCCCGCCGATTTTCACGGTGGAATTCTCCGCAAAGCTCTCCGTTTGGTTCGTCCCGCCGAGGGTGAAGGTGACTTGCAAAGTTTTCACGATGCCGTAGGCCGGATCCCCGCCCATCGTGGCGTTATTGGCCACGAAATTGAGTTGATTGTTCGTCTCCAACGCCGTGACGATGGCGGTCACATTCGAGTAACCAACGGCGGCGGCGCTCAGCCCGGTCGCAACCGGCGCCCAAGCGCTGTCATTGAAATTAGTGGTATCCCATCCGGGCATCTCTAGCCGCGCATCGTATCCCGATCCGATCAGCAGGTCCCCGTATTGAATCGGCCCATAGCTGGCCTTCCATGAAGAATCGGTGTCAATCGTCTGTGTGCCGCCTGAGGAATAACTCAACACGAGCTGGGCCATCAATCGCGGGGTGCCGCCATAGTTGCAGCGCTGGCCTTTGTAAGCCAGGACGCTCGCATACCAGCCATCCCCCAGAATCGCGCTGAGAGTGTTCGAGCCGGCCTGCACCATCCCCGTGACATCGTAAGTCTGGTAATAAACACGCTTGGTGAACTGGGTCCAGCCCGGCGTGAGCACATCGTTGCCGACCTTCTGGCCGTTGAGGCGCAACTCATACGCGCCCAGCGCCGTGACATACACGGTCGCGTTGGTGACGGTCTGCGGCACCACGAAAGTCTTGCGCAAATACGGCGCGGGAACCCGCGCGACGTCGTTGAGCGCCGGAGTGCCCCAAGGCGTCGTGGGATTGCTTTCCGCCGTCGTCCAGGCGGAATCGTCGAAATTAGTCTCCATCCAGTTCGTGGGCGCCACTTGCGCCGCCTTCCACGTCGCATCAACGGGGATATTGGATACGCCACCGGAAGCGAATTGCACCACCATTTGCCCAATCACATTGGCCGCGTCCTGGACATCGGAATTCGTCGCTCCGAGCGCCAGCAAGTTGGTTCCCGCATGCAACCACGCGGTCACATTGATTCGCGCCGTGGCTTCCCAACGCATCGCCGTATTCGTCATTTCCAGCCCGTTCACATACACGTTGCAGAAATTATCCGCGTAAAGCGCCATGACCGCGTTGGTAATCGTCTGGCCGGCGGGCAGGACGACCTGTTTCCGCAGCAAAGACTGTTCGATGCCCGCCTGCGCCTGCGCATTCGGGAAACAAATCCAATTCAAATTGGCGGTGTTGAACAGTGCGTTGTTGGACGCCTGTTGCGGAGTCAGGGTGTAGGCGGCATCATAGCCGATCCATTGCGCCGTCCAGTCCCACGAGTTCAACAGCCCCATCGACCACTGCGCCGGCGCGCTCCAGGCCGACACATTGTTGCTGCCGTCGTACACGCGCACCTGCCAGAAACATTGCTCCCCGCTCGTCAACGCCTGGCCCCCATACACGATATCCACCGTCTGACTGCTGGCCACTTTCCCGCTGTCCCATAAATCCGCCGCGCCCGCAGCCGATCCAACCTGAATCTCGTAGGCGCTCTGCGTCTCTCCCCGGTAGGCCGTCCCTTGGCTGACACTTTGAAGTCGCCAGGAAAGCCTGGGGGCGGTGTCCCCTAAGCCCGGCGGATTGACGCGCATTCCACACCGCAAATCCACCGGCTGCAACGCCCCTTGTGCCTTCACGCTCTCAGTCCGCGTCACAAGCGCGATGATGGCCATCAGCGTCCCAACCAGTTTTTTTGTCATGTTCATTTCTCGCATATAGCGCCGCGCCCCCGCAACTGTTTTCCGGCGCGCCGACCATCACCTATTTCGGTGATGCGCGCCTCACCGCATTTGGGTATAGGCGGCGACAAGGAACGCTGTTTATAGTCTTTGTCGAAAGCCTGCCACGCGCCGATGTGAGCATCATTCATAAAGGCGTCAATTGCGTTGGCTGACAAACAACCGAAAAATCGAATATATGAAATTCAAAATGACACGTCGCCTGCTGGCTGCCTTGCTCGCCGTAAGCGCCACGATCGAAATCGCCAGCGCTGCTCCTATAATAATCCCGGACTTCTCTTTTGAAAACGAAGCCGTTGCGCCCGGCGGCGCTACCGGCGTCCCCTATGTTGGGACCAATTGGTCGGATTCGGGAAATACTTATATTCAGAACATAACCAACACACTCTTCACGGCCACGCTCGCGGGTGATCTTCCGGCTACGGCGGACGGCACCAATTACGCCGTCGTGAACGGCGGCGCCGCCCTCGGTGAACTTTGGCAGGATATCGGACCCTTGCAGCCCAACACAACCTATACCCTCACGATCGCGGTTGGAGAATCCTTGGCTGCCATTACCGGGGAAGGTTTCATCGGCCTTGCCAATAACCCCGCGGCATACCTCAGCGCGGCTCCTTTCTATCCCATTCTTGCCTCCACGCCCGTGTCAACCACCAGCTTCACGCCCGGGACATTTGTGGACAGCACTCTCGTCTGTACCACGGGCTACCAGGTCAGCGGAGATCTGACTGTTCTGATGGAGACGACTAATGGAGCAGGAGCCCAGCTTCTCTTTGATAACGTGCGCCTTAGCGCCTCGCCGGCGACCTCGCCCACAGCGCTGCTTCCAAGCATCTCCGTGCCCTCCACCAATGGCAGCGCCAGTGTCTATGCGGGATATCCGGTGACCCTGAGTGAGAATCCCGCGGGCACTGCCCCGTTTACCTACCAATGGCTGACGGACAACGGCACTTCGGGCGCCACCTACAGCCCCATTCTCAATGCCACCAACCAACAATACGCGCTGAACTCGAGCAATTTTCTGAACGGTTCGGTTTACAAGTACGAGGTGATAGTCGATGGCTCCGTCACCAGCGCGCCTGTCTCGCTGTCCTTTGTCATAGGGGCGCCGGTGATAACACAAGACACGCTGCCTAACGGCAACTCATCCTTCGGGACCTCTTCCGATGTGGTCGGCAGCCAGGTGACGTTTACGACTTCGTTTGTGGGCAACGCCCCTCTCAGTTACCAATGGATGGTTGATTATGGCTCCGGACCGGGACATCCCGCGGGCCCGGAGGTTTCGACCAATGCAACGCTGACGGTGACCAATTTACAGCAATCCGACAGCGGCCTTTATTTCTGCGTGGCGACCGATCCTACCGGATCCACCAGCAGCACGGAGGCGGCCTTTACGGTCAATCCTGTCCCGGCGCCCGATGCCAACGGCATCGTTATATCCCCGGCCAACCAATATGGCTTGGGTGGTCAGACCGAATTTGCCCCGACGTGGGTGCTGGCGACGAACAGCCTGATTGCCGGACTGCTTCCCACCAGCAGCATCGGCGATTTTCAAGAGGCAGACTGCGGCGGCCTCAGCCGTCTGACCAAAGGCTACTATGGCATTCTCTACCCGCAAGGCAACGCCAGCCCCGACCTCGCAACCGCTGGCAACCCCCAAACCACACCGGTCACCGGCCCGGGAAGCTACATTACCTACACCCTCCCGGCTTCCCCCAACGGATGGGATATTACCAACATCACGATTTACGGGGGATGGAGCGATGGAGGGCGCGACCAGCAAAACTACACCATTGCCTACTCAACTGTCGCCGCTCCCACAAATTTTAGCGGCTCGCTGCTGGCAAACGCTGTCAATTACCTGCCCAGTCCAAATGACCTCTTTAACCCGCCTGATCAGTCTGCCACTCGCATCACGCTTACCTCCGGCACGGGCGGAGCGATGGTCCATAATATCGCCGCGTTGCAGTTCTTTTTCGGCCTCCAGGCGGCTGGATTCAATGAAAATCAGTGGGAGGGCTACGCCGAGATTGATGTGCAAGGCACTTCTTCGGCGCCCGCTCCGGTCTGGCTCACTAACATGGTGCCCGCGACCATCGTTGATGTCGTTGGCAGTCAGGAAACCATGTTTGCCGTTGCCAGCAGCTCTGTGCCCCTGCATTACCAGTGGCAAGTTAATTACGGCTCCGGACCGGGACCCATCCTGGGCCAGACCAATGCAACGCTTACGCTGACCAATTTACAGCAATCCGACGACGGCACTTACTCGCTCATCGCAACCGCTGGCTCACAATCCATCACCAGCCTGCTTTGCTCGGTTACAGTCAATTCGGATAATGGCCCTGATGGTTTTGGCGTGATTGAGGCGGCCGCCTATCAAAACGGAAACGCCGCAACCTTTACCCCCACGTGGACTATCGCGCCGGGAAGCCTGATCGCTGGAACGGTTCCGACCGCCGCGACGCCCAACGACAACAGTTTCACCGGGGAGAATTCTGGTGGGCTTCCTATCCTGACTGACGGCCGATTTGGTTCCACAGGCGCCGGCAACAACGCCACCTTGGCAACCTGCGGGAACAATCAAGGCCAAACTATTACCTACACTCTCACCGGTTCCGAAAGCGGATATGATATCACCAACATCGAGGTTTACGGTGGATGGAGCGACGGCGGCCGTAACGAGCAAGCCTATACGATCTCCTATTCGACCGTCACTGCCCCCACGACCTTCACCGAACTCACAGCCTACGACTACCTCCCTAATCCAAACCCGGCGGCGCCCAACGCCGAGCGCTTGAGTTACACCTCTGGAACACCCGGGTCGCCTCTCGCCATCCATGTCGCCGCCATTAAGTTCGACTTCACCACCCCGAACGGAGGTGGAGAAAACGGCTACGAAGGCTACGCCGAGATTGATGTGTACGGATCGAACTCCGTTGCAATAGCGGTTCCACCTAACATCTCGCAGAACACCCTGCCGAGCACCGGCTTCGATGTTGTCGGCAGCCAGGTCACATTCACGGCGGCCTTTAACAGTTCTGCTCCAATGTCGTACCAATGGCTGTTCAGCACCTCTGCCGCGACGAACCAAATTCCGGGCGCCACCGCCACAACGTTGACTTTGAACAACTTGCAGCTTACCAACACGGGATCCTACACTGTCTTCGCATCCAATTCTCTTGGAGAGGTAACGAACACCGTAAGCTCGTTTACCGTCAACCCGGCCCCCTCCCCTGTGAATAATCTCATCGTTGCCGAGGCAGGCCAAACGTGGACCGGCACCGCATTTACGCCGACTTGGCCAGTTCCGCCAGGCAGCCTGATCGCAGGAAACCTTCCGACCTCCAGCACCACCGCCAGCAGCAGCGACAATTTTGTCAACGGGAATGGTGGAGGCGATTGCGGCGGCATTCCCGTTCTTACCGACGGACTGATTGGCCCAGTAGGAGGCGGCATCAACACGGCCTTCGCGGCTGGCGGCAATCAGGCTGGCGAGACTGTTACCTATACTCTCACGGGCGCCGCCAATGGATATAATCTTTCCAGCATCGTCGTTTACGGTGGGTGGCAGGACGACGGCCGTGACGAGCAAGCCTATACGATCTCGTATTCGACTGTCAGTGCTCCCTCCACCTTTATCACGCTGGAAGCCTTGTCCCATACTGCCGCGCTGAGCGGAAACGATCCGAATGCCACTCGCTTGACTTTCACCGAAAACGGCGGAGCGCCTCTCGCTGCCAACGTCGCCGCGGTGAAGTTCGACTTTTCGACGGGGAACGGCGAAAACAACTGGGAGGGCTATTCCGAAATCTGCATATACGGCACGGCGGTCCCGCCGTCGGTGAAGCCACCCGCCGTTTCCGGCGGAAATCTAATCCTGACGGGCGCCGGTGGGACGCCCGACGGCAGCTACACCTGGCTGACATCCACAAATCTGGCAACGCCCTTGACGGAATGGACGACCAATAGCACCGGGGTGTTTGATGGCAGTGGCGCCTTCTCCAACGCCATCCCGATCATACCATCCCAGCCCGGTCGCTTTTTCGTGCTGCGTATTCCGTAACCGTGTGTTATTATGTAGCGGATGGAAGGCTTGCTCCAAGCGCCCGGGGACCAACTCCCCGGGCCCATCCGTTTGAAAGGGTGTGTTAATGCAAATGAAGACAGTGAAGACAGTGCGCGCCAGAAAGGTGCGATGCACTTTGGGAGCCATGGCGTTTACCTTGATTGAACTGTTGGTGGTGATCGCCATCATCGCCATCCTGGCGGCCTTGTTGTTGCCGGCATTGAGCAAAGCCAAGCGGCAGGCCGACGGCATGAGCTGCCTCAACAATCTTAAGGAACTCACCCTGGCGGCCCACGTTTACGCTGGAGACAACAAGGATGCCATCATACCTAATGGGGTGGTGAACACCGACCCCAACAACACCGAGGTAACCACTTGCTGGGTGGGGGACGATGTCAGCGGCAGGAGCGGCTTTGACGCGGTGACCAATCTTCTGTGGCTAAAATTGGCCCTTATTTGGCCCTACAACACGTCCTATGGTATCTACCGCTGCCCCGCGGACTTGGACTCGGTTGTTGTTTCAGGCGCCCAACCCGCCGAGCGGGTGCGCAGCTATTCAATCAGTTGCATGATGGGAAACAACGAAGGCACCACGGGCGTTCATGACGGCCTCAAGGAGAACCTCAGGTTTACAGATATCAGGAATCCTGGGCCGGCGGCTGCCTCGTTTTTCTGGGAGGAGCAGGCCTCCGCCTCGCCGAACGCCACCAGCATTGATGACGGCTACTTTGCACTAAATGAACCGGACTTCGGGCCCTCTTGGCGCAATGTCCCGGGCAGCCGCCACGGCGACTTTGGTCATTTATCTTACGCCGACGGTCATGCGCAGAACATGAAATGGCTTCTGCCGACGACACAAACGATAAAGGTTATCTCCATGCCGGGATCAGACACCTACGCCAGTACCGTGTACCTCGACAGAGACCTTCAACAAGTTTGGTTATCAATTTATCCGTGGGAGCTGTGGGGGAAATGATGAGCTTGTCCTGCTTGCGGGCTGGGTCATTTTCTGGCGGGGACTGCCGGCGCAATGCGGACGATGTCTCAAGCGCATATCCTGCTTGACGCCAAGGAATTGCCCTGCTAGGTACGCGCTGGCATGCATTCGAGCCGTGGCATCTTTGGGTTGCGGTCGCTCTCGCTCGGTCGTTTTATGGCTCGACAGTTATGCACGCCGCAAAATGGCGCGGGCGCAATTCTATTGTGCCTGTTGTGCCTGGTCCCGGCGCCTCTGGTCAACGCCGCGGGAAGCGACGCCGGCGGGAGCAATACCAATCTGGCTGCCCTTGCTTCAGAGGACAATCCCACCAACGGCCTTGGCTCCTGGATTTGGACGGCAAAGACGTTCGACCGGCAAACGTGTCAATTTTGGAGGTCCATTGAAATCCCCTCTTCGTCCGCGGTTACTCACGCCCAACTTCGCATGACAGTGGATAACGAATACACCCTGTTTCTGGACGGCCGCGAGCTGGGACGCGGAGCCGAATGGCGCGAATTGTTCGACTATAATGTGACTCCACTGATGGCTCCCGGCCCGCACACGCTCGCAGTCAAGGCTTACAACTCCTCCGATTCTGCGGGAATGCTCTTTGGCTTGCGAATTGATCTGGCGGACGGTCGAACCATGGAAATCAAGTCAGACCGAAACTGGCGGATTGTGCCCGATGGAGCAACCGGTTGGGAAAAGGCCGACAAGGCCCCGGACTCTTGGCCGTGCGCGACCATCATAGCCCCTTTGGGCGGCCCCCCTTGGTCCATAACACCGCAGAGAGTAAATCCGATGCCGACATTGCAGCCCATCCGGATTCATTTCTGGCAAACTGGATGGTTCCAGATCTCCCTCTTGTCGGTTTGCGTGCTCGCGACGCTGATCAGCGCCCGCCTGATTACGCAATTGGCCGCCCATCGCAAGGAACGATGGTTGCTCCAACGGGAACGCGCTCGCATCGCCAGGGACATTCACGACGACCTCGGTTCGAGAATGACCCAAGTGGTCTTGCACGGGGAGGTCGCCCAGAGCGAGTTGCCCGCCGACTCCCCCACATGCCTGCAACTGGACAGAATGTGCGAGGAAGCCCGCGGCGTGCTCTCCGCTATGGATGAAATCCTCTGGGCCGTCAATCCCAAGCGCGATACCTTCCGCGATTTCACCTCCTATGTTTGCGGCTATGCCCAGGAGTTCTTGAAACCGACTTCGATCCAATGTCTATTTGACGTGGACCCGGAGATGTCGGCTGAGGTGCTGGACCTCCCGGCGAGGCGGTCGTTGTTGATGGCCATCAAAGAGACCCTCCATAACGCGGTCAAACATTCCGAGGCCAGTGAGTTGGTGCTGCAAATAAGATGGCGGGCCGACAGGCTGGTGGTGGCGGTCTCGGATAACGGCAAGGGCTTCGATCAGACGAAATCAAAACCGGACCGCAACGGCTTTGCCAACATGGCCCAACGCGTGCATGAAGTGGGAGGAACCTGCCTGGTCACCAGCCAGCCGGGCAAGGGATGCCGCGTCGAGTTTGGCCTCCCATTAAAGCCATCGCGCTGGCGCCCTTGGCACTGGCTTCGAAAACCCGCGCGCCTTTCGGAGCCAGTCATCAAAACTAAACCTGTGTAGGTCAATCATGTCCGAGAAATCCATCAGTCAGCCCAATCCCAAAGCCACGAGGCAGATGCCGGAAAGCCAGCCCGCCAAATCATCACTCAAGACGCCGGTCAAAATAGCTTTGGTCGAGGATCAACCAAAAGTCCGCGAAAGCTGGACCCGTCTCATCAACTCACTGGCGGATTTCTCCTGCGTATGCGCCTGCGCGACCGGCGAGGAGGCCCTGCGGGTTATTCCGCTCGAACAGCCCGACGCGGTTCTGATGGACATTTTTCTGCCGCGCATGTCCGGGATCGAATGCACCGTGCGACTCAAGGCGCTCCTGCCTCAGACCCAGATTGTCATTCTCACGGCCATGGACGAGCAGGAATTGGTGTTTATGGCACTGGAAGCGGGCGCGGATGGTTACCTGCTCAAACGAACCAAGCCCGCGGAACTCCGAACAGCCTTGTTGGATGTGCTCGGGGGTGGCGCGCCGATGACCAGCCAAATCGCCCGCCGCGTTATCGAGTCGTTCCGGCTCAAGGCCCAAACCCGCAATGAATCCACCCGCCTTTCGGTCAGGGAAGAGCAGATCCTGTTGCTTCTCTCCCAAGGCTATTCCAACAAGATGATTGCCGGCAAGCTGGAACTAAGCATTGACACAGTGTGCAGCCACTTGAAGCACGTCTTCAGCAAAATGCACGTCGGCTCCCGCACCGAAGCCGTCGTTCGCTACATGGCTTCCAAAACGCCCCAGGACAAGGCCGATGGCCTGTGAGTTTCAGTTTCTTTTGTTCCAAACGAATTCTCGCACGTTGCGGCTCTTGATTAAAGCGTTCAGAACGCCTGGCTCTTGTAGAAACGATGCGAGTTTGTCGCGGTGGTGTCATTGAACTGGAGCGCGCCGTTCCTTCCGGCGGCATTCGTCCCCAATGAAGTCCAATCGGTGAGGTTTGTTGATTCCAGAATCGAATAAACCGCCCCCGGCGAGGCCTGCAGCAAGTTGAGTTGAGCCGTTCCGCTTTGTGCTGTTATTTGCAGCGTTCCAGGTAATGGCTGCGTGCTGCCCGCCCGAATGCCATTCCCAAAACTCGTCACCCACATTTCCGAGGGGGTGTAAGGGTTGAAAAAAATTCGCTCCGGCTGTCCGAACGGATAGCTCGTCACCTGCGTTAAAGTCGGGCTGGCGGAGTTGATGTTGCTCGAAAACAAAAGCCCCTCTGTCTCCGTGGTTGCATAAAGCTCATTTGAATTCAGCGGATTAAAGGCGCAGGAACTGACTCCCTCATCGTTGTTCAGCCGCGTCCAGGCGAGGCCGCGGTTCGTTGTCTTGTAAAGCCCGCCCAAGCCATTGGGCGGGCCGCCCCAACCGCTGTAAACCCCCGCATACCATCTGTTCTGCGCGGTGTCGTTCGGGTCCACCACCAGGTCCATCGTCCAATACTCCATGTTCAGATCGGATCGATCAATCCACGAACTCCCCGCATTCGTGCTGACGAATACTCCTGAACTGGCCGTAAATTCCTGCGGGCTTCCCGCCCGTCTGCCGGAATAAGTGCAAACCAGCGTGCCATCCTTCAACGCGTGAATATTGAATGGATGGCCTTGCGTCCGGGGCGGCGCTGCCAGGTGCTGCCAGGACGCTCCCGCTCCGTTTTGAATACTCGTCGATACGTAAATGCCCGCCCGGCTCACGTTGGTGGCGATCACGCTGGCAAAAAGACGGTTCGTGTTCACAGGGTCCAACTCCACCCAGATTACCGGACACGCAAAATTGGTCATCGTTTGCCATGTGACTCCCATATTGGTTGAAAAAAGCACTGCGCCGCCGCTGTTGCCAATGCTCGCATCGGTCAAATGGGTGCTTTGATACATGTCATGCACCGATGACGTGCCGGCATATAATATCCCCGTGGTTGGATTCTTGATGCAGCAATACATCGTGTTATAGCCGTCGCCGCTATACCCGAACGACCACGAACGACCGCCATCCGCGCTGATCGCTCCCTTGATGTCCGTGTATCCGGCGACAATATGATTGCTGTCCCCCCAGGCTACGCTCCAGCAGGAGGTCGGTTCCAAGCCGATTCCGCTGTAGTTCCTTCCCTTGGGCGTGGGCGCGTTGGTCTGATTCTGATCCGCGGGATTGACATAGGCCTGCTTCCAAAACGCGCCCCCGTTGGTGCTCAAATGGACGAAACCCAGATCGCTATAGGCCGCCTTGCTCGAATCGTTCGGCGCCACCGCCAAGCCCAGCGCGCCCGCGCCATATCCCCAATCACTGTCGCCATGAGAACCTTCCCAACCTGTGAACACATTTTGATTGTTGGTCACCAGCAATGAGAGTTGCCAGGTCGCGCCGCCATTCGCCGTCTTGTATAGCGCCGGATATGCATAATCGTCATTCTGCTGGCCGGCAATGTAGGCCGTGGATATGTCATTCTGCGCCATCGCCACAAATACCGGATCATCCTGCCCGCTAATGCCGGTGGTGGCGGGGCTCCAATTTGGCTGCCCCCAATCCAGTGTGTACACGCTCAGGTAGCTGGAATAAACCTCCTCAATCAGCATGCCGGGATAAACATCTCCTGGATGCAATGT
>Ga0187860_1002990_pt1 | contig 13544 bp, 17 predicted proteins | sample June2016WEW_10_4_FD_132981 | JGI IMG/M metagenome (GOLD analysis project Ga0187860, IMG submission 132981) | Peatland microbial communities from SPRUCE experiment site at the Marcell Experimental Forest, Minnesota, USA - June2016WEW_10_40 | ecosystem: Environmental > Terrestrial > Soil >... | reverse complement strand
TGCCAGCGTGGTCTGGGTCTTCCCCAGCAGGTAGTACGACAGGAGCATGTCCTGGTCCTCGGGGGACAGGTACCTCAGCATCCTTATGAAGGACACGAAGTTCTCCTGGATGTAGGTGAACACGTCGTCCTCCTGGAGGTCCTGCTGGGTCTCCAGGCTTATGGTGGTGGCACCCGCCAGCGCCTCCTCCTCGCCCAGGAGGAGGGCACGGGCAGACGTTACCGAATTCATGTAAGGTGTTGATTCCAAAAGACTTATACTCCTTCTACTTGAGGAGAAATAACAGCCCTCTCGTGTTTCCATGCCTCGGACATTTGCAGGCCTGCTCTTTTAGCCTGCTCGACCCGTCGCTCAGGCGTCCATGAGCTTCTGAACTTCCTAGACTGGGAGGCCCTATAGACAGGGTCCGTCCAGAGCAGCCTGTTTTTGGATGCTGCCGCAGAAACCCCCCTGGCAGTATCCTGGGGGGTAAACCTGTAGTAATCTCCCCGTTGCCTCCTTGCCACCCATGCCTTAGAGAGATTCTCCTTGTGCCGCTCGGAGTTTTTCAGGCCCTTACGGCTGGGGGGTCTGTTATTTCTACAGCCTTCTTTCTTATGCTGCCTGACCTTCGGGGAATCTTTAATGCCTCTTCTCTTCTTCCCGTTTAGCCGCCATGCAAGCCTCCTTCTTTCGGTAGGCTCCCAGGAAGCCCCGGCCCATCCGTCATGGGCGGAGTTATACCCAAACTCCTGATAGAACGACTGAAGCCTGAGCATCCAGGCTGTCTCACGGGCCTCCAACCATAGGGGGTCGTCAACACGCTCCAGTACCTCGAACCTGAATGCCTCTTGCCCGTAAAGGCCCCATGCTGCCTGAAGATGACAGCTATGGTGCCTTCCCTGCCGCAGGTGCCTGATATGCTCTGACCTGCGCTTGTGGATATTCCTGGAGCTTCCTACATAGACTTTCCTGTTCACTAGGTTAACCCAGGCATAGACCCCGCTCTTGGCAGGGCTGGCAATGTATGGCGTGGTTTCCATACTTAGGAGACCCATAGTCGGCTCTTCTCCATGGCCAGCCTATGCTGGCCCTTCCCTGGCTGCCGCACCAGGGCCATACTCTGTCGTCGGGAGGGGCGATTTTCGCAGTCTTGTAGGGAATTCCGGTGTATGGTTTGTATTAGGGGGAAGTGTGCCTAGAAGGCAGCCTACAGTACCCATACGGATAAATACCGGAAAACACGGCGGGATACGGGGCTATAGGGGAAAGGCCTTAGCCATGCGGAGGACTACCAGGCGGGCTGCCCGGCGGGCCGGACGGTGGCGTATAGGTAAGCCCGAGCGCCTTTATCTCAGCCATGCACTCTGCCTCCCCGGCAGCGCTTGTGACCGACCCTGCTGCCGTCCCGTCAGTGGGGTCGGAGCAGAACAGCGGCCAGGCGGTCTTGGTGGTCCCCCCCGACTCGAACAGGGACAGGACCTTCTTGCCCGCAAGGTCGTATACCATCCTCCAGCACTTGAAGGCGGGCGACACGTTTACCATGACGTTCTCCTGCACGACCGGGCTTGCCATAGTCTTTTCTCCTTATTAGTTCGTAGTCACCGTCCACCCGTTGGCCAAGAGCGTGGCCTCGTCGGCGGAGTCTGTCGGGCTGGCGTTCGTCCCGCCAGACATATTCAGGTAGCCATTAGCTTGCCCATTGGCCACCAGCGCTGCCAAGATGCCGTTAACGGCATCCAAAGTCAACTGGTTGGTGTCGCAGTCCAGGTACACGAGGGCGCTCAGGCCAGATACGTCCAGCGTGGTTAGCTGGTTGGTGTCGCAGTCCAGGTACACGAGGGCGCTCAGGCCAGATACGTCCAGCGTGGTTAGCTGGTTGTTCTGGCAGCCCAGGTACACGAGGGCGCTCAGGCCAGATACGTCCAGGGAAACTATGGCTGCTTGGTTTACCAGACTCAAGGTGCTCCGCCCAAAGAACAGCACATTGTTGACAGCGGACGCCCATATGGGGGAGCTGGACAGGGCATCGGTGGTCATTGATGCTGTAAAAGGCAGGGCATCTGGGTTGACGCCGACAGTGAAGGTCTGGAACGAGGCCGCATCCAACGCCTTCCAGTTGGCGTTGTACTCCAGGTGCTCCTGGTCCTCGTAGCGGGACAGGACAAGACCGAGGTTAGGCGTGACGTCAGGCATAGGAATCCCTCATTACTTCAGCGCCAGGGCGATGATTGCCCCCATGTACCCGATGGGGTTGGAGAGCCCGGAGCTGGGCACGGCGCTGGTCTGCAAGGTCTGCTGGATGAGCCAGTAGGAGCTTCCTGCCGGGTAGGAGGCGGAGGTGACGTAGCTGGCCCCCGTTCCCAGGCCGATGGCGGAGCTGTCGATGAGCGCCCCCGCCTCGATGACAAGCTCGCCGCCGCCGCCAGGGGTGATAAGCTGGTACCCTATGACGGGCTCGGGCGGGCTGCCGGACTCCGCCCCGATGGCGCAGTCGTGGACGTCCACTGCTGTCTGGGTGCCCGCGCCCCCTGTGGTGCCTGCGCACTCCAGGAGGACGGCCGTGATTCCGCCGTCGAACACGGGCCGCCCGTACTCGATGGGCGGGCTGACGGTCGGGGGGGACTGGGCCAGGCCAGCATCGGTGACCCACGCGGTGCTTCCGCCGCTCAGCAGGCTGCCGCTGGTCGGGGCCGTGAACAGGTAGATGCTCGGGTAGTTCCCAGAGGCGTCAGGAGAGTCCTGTGCGATGTTGAGGATGCGCTCCTGGAGGGTCCAGGCGTTGCCCATGTCGTCGGTGATGACCGGGGCTACCGTCTCGTCGTCTCCGATGTTGAAGCCATAGTTGGTGCGGTTTCCGAAGACCAGCAGTGCCAGCAGGCTCTTGGCGGTCGATGGGCTGCCAAGGGTAAGCTGGAGCGGGACCTCGGGGTATACGGTGAAGTTGCGTGTGAGCTGTATGATGTTCGGTGCCATGCCATTCCTCTCCTGTGCCCTATCGGGCATGCCCCTACCTAAGTTGCCTGAAGTCTGAAATTTATCAGAAACCAACAAATAAGTGAATATGGGGTGCATAAGAGACGGAGGTGGGTTGTTGCCCTGGCCAAAGGGGTTACCGCATACTGATGAGTGGAAGAAAGAGCATGCTGCAATACTGCGTGAACGAAACAGCCATGCCAAACCACAGCTATGGAATCCAGAAGACCTGTCGGAAGCGGTAAAAGCGTCCAAGTCATGGACACAACTCTTTGCTCTCTTGGGGCTTAAGCGTACCGGGGGAAACCAGGCCCCCAGGCGTTGGATTAAGAGGCTAGGGCTAAGCACGGAGCACTTCGATGCAGAATGGATGCCCCACCACAAGACGAGTGACGAGGAGGTCTTCTGTGAAAAATCAAGGCATTATCATATAGCCAAACGGCGTTTTTATGCCCGTACCCCCAATATCTGTATGGTATGCGGGCAAGACAAGACCCACAACGGCAGGCCCCTACGCTTCCAGGTAGACCATAAGAACGGCAACAGTACCGACTGCCGATGGGCAAACCTCCAAAAAGTATGCCCTAACTGCCATACCCAGACAGATACATATGCTGGAAGGAACAGGGTGCGTATGGACGGCAGGTACACCCACACTAGGGATGGGCTGCTATGGTGCAACGAATGCAGAAGATGGAAGGAAGAGAGGGAGTTCGGGAACAAGGCAAGTACCCCCAGCAAAAAACAGTCATGCTGCAACAAGTGCCAGGAGACAAGAAGGTACCGCGTCCCCTTCAAAGCACTGCTGGAGACCTGGGAACTGCAAGGAGGAGCCTGCCCGGTATGCCAAAACCCTATACCATTCAGGCAAAAGATGGCCTCTTGTATAGACCGAGATACAGCGACCGGAGAGCTAAGGGGGGTACTCTGCCCAATGTGCAACCATGGGCTAAGGGACTTTCAGGACAGCCAGATAATCCTGACCCAGGCTGTCAACTACCTCAGGCGCTTCGAGATAGCACGCCGGGAAAAGAGGGGGGCAGGGTAGCGGTGCTGGTCTCGTGCCTCACCCCCACGGCGGACCGCAGGGAGTTCTGGCCCCGCTGCCTGAGGTGCTTCCTCCTCCAGGACTACCCGGCCCTGGAGTGGGTCATCGTGGACAACGGCTCCGACCCCATCAAGGACCTGCTGCCCCCGGACCCGCGTATCAGGTATATAAGGGTGCCGGGGCCCAGGCTGAGGCACGGGGCGCTGATGAACCGCGCCATGGAGTCCACCACGGGGCCGGTGGCCATCGTCCTGGACGACGACGACTGGTACGCCCCGGACAGGGTGTCGAGGCAGGCCAGGCCCCTGGAGGGGGCCGGGGTGGACATCTGCGGCACGGGGAGGCTGTACTACTACCTCCACGGGCAGCAGAGGGCGTTCGTGTACAGGAACATGACCAAGAGGCCGTGGCTGGCCGCCCCGGCCTTCAGGCGCTCCCTCTGGGAGGCCCGCAGGTTCGACGACCTGGTGGCGGGGGCGGACACCAGCTTCCAGCGCAGGATACCCCCCGAGAGGCAGAGGGACCTGGACGACCTGGGGCTGCTGGTGAGCACGGTACACCCCAGGAACGCCGCCCCCAAGCGGATGCCATCGGCGTCCTTCGTGGCGGTGCCGTGGGGGGAGGTAATGGGGGTGACGGGGGGCACGCTGCTATGATAGTGTATGTATTCAAAAATTCCGCTACCGGAAAAGCCTATGTCGGACAGACCAAGAACCTAGCAGCTCGCTTATCCGAGCATCGGTATTGTGCGGGACATAATGGCCAGACACCTTTCTATAAGTCTATCCGTAAGCACGGATGGGATGCCTTTGCTCTCGTTCTTACGGTAAAGGTCCCAAACGTATGGATGGCAGATGAGATAGAGACCTCCTTAATCAGCCGTTTTGGGTCAACAGACCGTAGTAGGGGGTATAACCTTGACCTTGGCGGGACAAAAGCAGGAAAGCACTCTAGCCAGACCAAGAAAAAGATAGGCAAAATCAGTCGTACCCATAAGCATACCGAAGAAACAAAGCAAAGGATGTCCATCTCCAGGCGTGGTGTCCCTAAACCATCAGGTTTCGGGAAAAAGATTAGGGCTGCTCGCCTTGGAACCAAGCATAGCGAAAGCACTAGGGCTAACCTTAGGGCAGCCTGGGTACGGGCAAAGGCTGAGGGTAGACGCACCGTAACTCTTGAGCAAAGAAAAAAGATAAGTGAAAGCCTGAAAAAATTTAGGAGTAAACTATTAACTTCGGAGTAAATATGGTAGTAAAACTGGTAGGTGGATTAGGAAACCAACTTTTTCAGTACGCCTTCGGCCGCTCCGTGGCGGCGAGGAGGGGTGAGAGGCTGTGCTTCACCAGGGACATGGCCGACTCGGACCGCAAGCGCTGCTACATGCTGGGGGTGTTCGGCATCCCCATAGACTTCACGGCGCAGGACGGCTACTCCCCCGCTCTGGGCAACGTCTATATCGAGCCCTCCTTCCGCTTCGACCCCTCGGTCTACAGCGTGAAGGACGGGATGATGTTCGACGGCTACTGGCAGACGGAGAGGTACTATGACGACCCCCCGCTGGTGAGGTCCTGGTTCTCCGGGTGCCGCTTCCCGAGCGACCTCTCCCTGAGGGCGGCGGACGAGATTGCGGCGGCCGGCAGGAGGAGCGCCTTCCTGCACGTGCGCCGGACGGACTACCTGAGGCAGGCGGAGTACCACCGTAACCTCTGGGATACCGGCTACTATCCCCCTGCCATGAACCTGGTAAGGGAGAGGGTGGAGGACGCCAGGTTCTTCGTCTTCTCGGACGACCCAGGGTGGTGCGAGGGGGCCTTCCCGGGCCTTAGGATAGTAGGGCACAACAGGCCGGGGGGGAGGCTCTTCGGCAGCAGGGTGCCGGGCAGCGAGGACGAGGACCTGTGGCTGATGTCCCTGTGCAGGAACGCCATCACCGCCAACAGCTCCTTCTCCTGGTGGGGGGCGTGGCTGGGGGACTGGGAGGCGGGGAGGACGGTAGTGGCCCCCGCCGCATGGATGGGGCCGATGGCCAGGCTGGACACCAGGGACATCGTGCCGGAGAGGTGGCTGAGGGCATGACACAGGAGCCGTGGCCCCCGCCGCACTACAAGCGGTGGACCATCGTAGACTATGCCCAGAGGGCAGGCATAGACACGCTCGTAGAGACCGGGACCTATGACGGCGACACGGTAGGCTATGCCTGCCAGTTCCTCAGGGACGTGTACTCCATAGAGCTGGGGAGGGAACTCTACGAGCGCTGCCGCCTGAGGTTCGCGGGCCGCCCCAACGTCCACCTCCTCCAGGGGGACAGCGCCGTGGTCCTGCCCTGCCTCCTGCACGGCCTGTCCCGCCCGGCCGTGCTCTGGCTGGACGCCCACTGGTCGGACTGGCCAGGGGGGGCGAAAGGGCCCCTGGACAGTGCTATCCAGGGGGAGCTGAGCGCCGTGGCCGCATGGGGGAGGGAGGACGCGGTGGTGCTCATAGACGACGTGCGGGACCTGGGAAAGGATGGCTACCTGCCCATAGGGGAGGTAAGGGAGCGGCTGCTGTCCGCCTACCCTGGATGGGTCTTCTATGTCCAGGACGACATAGCGAGGGCCCATAGGCCCATGGGAGGCGAGGGGGGAAGGAAGCCTTAAGGGACAAAGGGAGCGCTAATGGTACAGACGGAACTTTGCAAGATTGCCGCCAAGTGGGGCACCGACAAGGTCCCTTCGATAGGGCATAGCTACACGCCTTACTATCACGAGCTACTCAAGGGGAAAACGGTAAGGAGGATGCTGGAGATAGGCATCGGCTACCCAGAACTCATGGAGGAATACTCGCCCGGCTACATCACCGGAGCCAGCCTTTTTATGTGGGAAGAATACTTCCCAGAAGCGGAAATATACGGGCTTGACAACAACCCCCAAGCGATGGTGAACAAGGGCAGGATAAGGTCCTTACTGTGCGACCAAGGCAGCGAGGTGTCCCTACATAAAGCAGCCAGCGAGCTGGGGGGCAGGATGGACCTCATCATAGACGACGGTTCTCACAACCCTGAGCATCAGGTCTTGTCTGCTAAAGTCCTTATCCCGCTCTTGCTTGACCCGAAGGGGATTTATGTAATTGAGGACGTAAGGGCTCCAAATCAGGTTACCTGCCAGCTCCCCTATAAATGCGAGGTTCAAGAGTTCCCAGAAGGGACGGGGTACGGGGGCAACGATAGGTTAATCATCATCCGTGGCAATCAGAGCCAGACTTTCTACAATCCGGTACGAAGGCAGGCCGCCTATAACGGGCTGCTCCTTGCCAAGAGGCTCCTGGAGGGCTTAGGCGTGGAGTTCTGGCTCTGTGCCGGGACGCTGCTGGGGGCAGTACGGGAAAAGGACCTTATAGCGCACGACTCCGACCTTGACCTTGGCACATGGGCAGGCAGGCCGGAGCAAGAGGAGGGCATCAGGCAGGCGTTCGAGGAGAACGGACTGCGGGTGAGCAACGAGTTCGGGGTGCAAGGGCAGCCTGGGCACGAGTATGCGTTCTCCTTGGACGGCACCCACCTGCTGGACATCTTCTTCTTTACACGGGAGGGAGACCGCTGCTGGTCAGCCCTGTGGGTCGATGGCGTGTGCAAGAAAGGGTGGTTCCCCCTGATAACAAACCTTTCCACACTGGAATTCCTCGGGGAGAAGTTTCCCGTGCCTGCAAACTACGAGGATATACTCATAGCCGAGTACGGGAAGGACTGGAGAACCCCTGAGCTACCATTAGAGATGGGGGGGACATGGCATTGGGAGACAGGCCCGAGGTGCGTGGAGAGATGACAAGCGCAGTCATACTGGCGGGGGGCATAGGGGAAAGGCTCGGAAGCCTTATACCCAAGCCTTTCCTTACCCTGTGCGGGAAGCCTGTCTTGCAGCACTCGATAGACGCTGTCGAGCCCCTGGTGGACGAGGTTGTTGTCGTAGCGCCCGCCCCCTACCGGCACTACAGGCATGCCCCGCCAGGGGAGACCCGCCAGGGGAGCATAGTAAGCGGGCTTGCCGCCTGCTCCTGCCCCCGCTATGTCGTAATCCATGATGGGGTCAGGCCGCTTGCTACCCAAGATACCGTGAGGGGGGTCCTGGACAGGCTTTGTGCGGGGGCAAGGTCAGTCATCTGTGCAGTCCCCGTAACGGATGCCATGATAGAGGGCGGTATCCCCCTCAGCAAGGCAGGGAAGATGCTTGCCCAGACGCCGGAGGGCTTCGAGTATAGCCTCCTTGTAAGCGCCTATGAGAGCACGCCCGACAGGGAGTACGAGGCAAGCTACTGGGCGATATACGAAAAGTACGGGATTATGCCGGAGGTTGTCCCAGGTGTCAGCCTGAACACTAAGCTGACGTTCGCTGAGGACCTTAGGAACGCTGAACTCTTGCTGTCCCCAGGAGGTAGATAGGCATGACTGCGATGGTGGCCGTGTACTCCTGCATACGCTCTGCCAACGACGGGACGCTCCAGGCAATACGGGAGACCTTCGGCAAGCGGTGCCCATGGCCCATGTACTTCTTTATCGGGCAGCCGGGGGAGATGTCCCTGGGGGGAATGACACCCGCTTACCTAGAGGACTGCAAGAGATGGAAGTTTCTTGGGGAAGATGGCTCCAAGGGCAAGCAGTTCTTATCGTCTCAGCCGCTTGGGCGAGGCCCGCTGCCGGACGAGATAGTCCTAGACTGCCCGGATGCCTATGCTGCCCTGCCGTGGAAGAAGCGGGGCATAGCAAGGTTCCAAGCGGAACACGACTTCGGGCACTGCCTCCAGCTCTCAGACGATGCATACGTCTTCGACTGGGTCAAGATGGAAAGGTGCGGCTATGAAAAGCATGCCTATTCGGGACCGAAAATTGACGGTGTTGAAGACGGTAATCCATACTTCTCTGGGGGCACGGGGTACTGGATATCCCTGGAAGCGGCAAAACTGCTGCTGGAGGGCCCTATCGACTCCTGGGCAGAGGACTACTGGGTAGGGTCCGTGATGGCCAAGGCGGGCACACGCCCTGTGGCATTGCCGAGGTATTCTCCAGTCAAGGAGCTAAGCTGCGCAAAGCACGGGGACTCATCTTCCTTGGCAGGCGAGATTCGCAGCCTCGGAGCAGGGCAGTGAAGAACACAACACTCATCGCTATCCTCACCTGCAAAGCCCCCGAGTATATCGCCAAAGCGGCAATGCAGAAGAGGACCTGGGTACCCCTGGTCGAAGAGGCGGGATATGACGTCCGAGCGTTCACGGGGGAAGACCTAGGAGTACCGGACGATTATATATCGCTGCCCCTTAAAACCAGGGCAGTCTGCAAGTGGGCTCTGGGGCACGGGTACAAGGAGATGCTCAAGACAGACGATGACTCCTGCCTGAATGCCAAGAACCTCAAGCCCGTGCAGGAGGACTACGCTGCCGGGCTCATCTGCCCCCCCAATGACCTCGGCATGCCCTCAAGGGGATGCCCATCCCTGCCGAGGGGCATGACGAAGTTCAGCTATGGCAGCGGGGGGGGATACTGGCTCTCTGAACGCTCTATACGGCTCGTGGCGGACGCACCGCCGAGCAATGACTGGGCGGAGGACAGATGGGTGGGGCAGGTGTTGGGGAAAGCAGGTATAAAACTGCACAAGCTAGATAACCGCCTGACCCCCCCCTGGCTGAACAGCAGGCATCAGTCCGTCCCCTATTATACCCTGATTACGCCGCAGACTGTGGCGGTCGAGCAGGTACCGGGAGGAGCAGACGGTCTCCTGGAGTGCCACGAGATAATGACTGGGGCCCGTCCACAACCAGCCTTTATACCGCCGCCCCCGCTGCTGCCGCCCCGGCCAGCCCAGATAATCATGCCCACACCCCTACCAGAGCCACAGCGCCCGCAGGCACGCCTCCCCCAGCCTCCTCGGGTACGCCCTGTACCCCCTCCACCGCCGAGGCCGGACTGGCAGGACACCATCCTGGGGAGCAAGGTCAACCATGCGATAGCCAGGGGGTTCAGGGTGGCAGCGGTATGCGCCATGGGGTCCGTCCAGCATATGCAGCTACGCAGGACAATGCCAGGCTACCTGGAGGAGATGGTGGAGACACCGCACGGCAGGAAGGTGCTGTTCCTGATAAAGTAGAGGAGGTACGTATGCTGGTGAATATAAGGTCGATAAAGCGCTGGGACGACGGGAGGATTGACCTCCAGTTCGAGGAGACGGCTATCGGGATAGCCTCCATGGACGTAGGGGAGGAGGCCGTCGAGGTCACCAACCCCCGCCGTATAGTTATTCCGGCCGAGACAAAGAAAGTGGAGTTCAGGGTTACGGGGCAAGAAGCAGGTAGTCCTGGCCCGGCTGGCAGCCGTAGCTAACAAGGACGATGCTAGCGAGCGGGGCGGGATTCTCTGGATTATAGGTGGAGTGGACCATGATGCCGGTACCGGGCGGGTACTTTTGCAGCTCGGCGATAAGCTCGATGGCGGTCATCTGCGTGTTAGGACTGGGGAGGAGGACCTCGTTCCCCGGTCCCGGCCTCTCCTCCCCTGCCACGGTGCGGGAGCCAGTTCAGTGGCAGTCCCATAGCGCCCATGGCCAAGGGGAGCTAAAGCCCCCCTCTTGAGTGGGCACCGGGGTCTTCTATGAAAGGAACGGATAGTGAAAAGCCTTGAGGAACTGACGGCCCTGTCGCCCGCCTCGCCCTTCTGCATGTTCTCCTACCTGAACAGTAACCTGGGGGACTATATCCAGACCCTTGCCCTGCTCCAGCACGTGGCCCCACGGAGGCTAATACCAAGGGACCGCCTGACGGCACAGGAAAACCTGGTCTTGCTGGCGAACGGGTGGATGATGTTCTATGGCATGCCCAGGCGGGAATGGTTCCGTGATGTCAGGTACGTGGGCGTCCACATAGCCACCCAGTGCCGGAACGCAGAGACAGCAGAGGCATTAAGGCCCTGCGGCATAATCGGGTGCCGTGACCCGGCTACGGCAGCCTTTGCCCAGGAAAACGGCCTGCCTGCTGCCCTGGTGGGCTGTGCCACCCTAACCTTCCCGCTATACCAAGGAACAAGGGAGGGGGTATACTGTACCGATATTAGTGACCGGGCCCGTGAGGAGGTAAGCAGGCTTTATAAGGATGCCATCGCTGTATCCCACTACCCGGCCGATGAGGAGAATGCAGGGGAGCAGCAAAGGAGGGCCTATGCCCTTCTTGCCAAGTACGAGAGAGCGGAGCTGGTAGTGACATCCCGCCTGCATGCGGCCCTGCCCTGCGTGGCGTTCGGGACCCCGGTGGTGTATGTCGGCCCGGGGGACGACCGTACCAGTATCCTTGATGAGATAGGAATCAGGATGATAGGGGAGGATGAGCTGACACTGGCCGACCTGAGGCCGGAGCCAGTAGAGGCCCCCAGGCTGCGGCAGGACTATCTGGAGTTCTTGGAGTATTCCATGTACCCCTTCATGGGCGGCTAGGCGGTAACCTGGCCCATCAGGTGGGCAACGGTCAGGGTGCTGCCCCCGCCGCTCTTGCACACCCGCAGCCACTCCCACACCAGGGCGGACGGGCTCACCATGGCCTGCGTGCCGTCCCGGCTGAGGGCTATGTTTATGTTCTCCTCCTCGGCCGGGTAGGGCGGGGAGCCGCCGTTCAGGTTGCCGGTGATGTCGCACCCGTCAGGTATGGTCGGGGGGCTGCCGTAGTAGTTGGGGTTGGCGGCCGGGTCGTTCGAGACCTCCACCCATACGTCCCCCTCCAGCCCGGCGACATGCAGGGCAAGGGCGGACCAGTTTCCTATCCAGGTCCATGCGCCGTTGGCGTCCGCCTTAGTGCTGAGCGCTGTCAAGTGCTTTATAGTCATATTCTTCCCCCAATACTGTGTGGATGCCCCGCAGGAGGTGTACCTTCCCCAGGAGCCTCCTCCTGAGGCTCTCCCTGACCCTTGCCTTGTCTGCCTTCAGGAGTACGGCCTCAAGCGTCCTGGCCGTGATGTCTATGACCGGCCCCAGGTCCAGGACTGCTGTCCCTGCCAGGGGCTTCTCGGGAGCGGGCCTCACCGCTGTCTCCTCTTCTGCCATCAACTGCTCCTGCTACACTGTTACCCCTTCTGGTTGACGATGCTGATGAGCTGCTCCACCACCCGCTGGAACCCTGCCGTGATGTTCGTCTGGTTGGTGCTGATGACAGCCTGGTCCTTGGCGAGCTGGCGCATTATCTCGAACTCCTCCGTGTGTATCTCCGACTGGTGCCTGATGAGTTCGGTAAGGTCGGAGAGCCCCTTGGCGACCGCCTCCTCCACCCCCCTGTCTATGACGATAGGGTTGGGGGTGTGGGTGACGGCCTGGCGGCTCTCGATGACCTGCTGGACCTTCTCTACCCTGTCCATCAGCTTCCTGGCGATGTCCCCCTGCCCTACCAGGCACTCGTTGCTAGCATCGACCAGCTCCTTGACCTTCCCTATGGTCTCCTTGCCGTCGTTCACGATGCTCTTGACCTCCAGGAGGGTCTTTTCGGCCCCCTTGGTGCGCTCCTCGGCCTTGGTGACGAACCTGGACATCCTCCAGACAATCAGGATGACGATGGGCCATCCTAGAGTGGGAAGCCACTTCAGCAGGAAGTCCCATGGCCCCCCTGGCGTGGCTGGCTCGATAATCATAAGCAGCATCCTCTCCTAGTAGAAAGTCCCCTAATATATAGGCCGTGTAGCGGCTTACCTCGCCCTGGTCCTCCGGTGGAAGGGGTTGGACACCACCACCGTGCCGGGGGCCATCATCAGGCCCATCTGTAGCCTGTACATCCTGTCCCGGACCTTAAGCTCGGACATGGTGACGCTGTCCAGGGAGAGCAGGGGGGCGGGCGGCTTCTGCATCTGCTCCTGGATGGCCAGGCTCGCGCCCGAGGGGTCTATGTGCAGGCCCCCCTCCTCCATCAGCCACTTCTGGGCGCAGAAGGCGACCTCCTCGGCGGCATCGCACATGTCGTCCGTGGCCCCCTTCTCAGGGGGTGCCTGGACCCTAATCTGGTACTTGCCCACGTACTCCGCCTCCACCGTCCTCAGCTCCGTCATGAACCTGGGGACGTAGGGGAACCGGCACCTGGTGTTGTCCATGTACCCCTTGAGGGCGAAGGCCATCTGGGAGTTTATGATAGTGGTCAGGTTCAGCAGCTCGATGTTGTATATCTGGTTTATCTCCAATAGCTGCACGAGCTGCTGGCCGCCGTGCTGGTCGGTCGCCCCACGGAAGCAGGGCATGATGCGGTTGAGGGCCCGCAGCCAGGAGATGATGTCCTCCAGGGGCAGCGCCCGGTAGCCGACGTACTTGTTGATGCCGGGTATCTCCGCTACCCCGGGCCCCTCGAACCTCTCCCCTACCATCATGCGGTCGATGTAGTCGTAGACCAGCATCAGCGGGTTCTGGCCCCCGGTGTGCTCCAGGTGGCCGATGGCCACCGCCGTGGCGTTCCTCATCATGCCCAGGTCCAGGCCCCAGAAGTACTGCCGGCCGATGCAGGAGGGGGTGAAGACCGTGAGGTTGAGGCGGGCGGTCTCCAGGAGGGGCTTGGGGGT
>Ga0187860_1002987_pt1 | contig 13549 bp, 10 predicted proteins | sample June2016WEW_10_4_FD_132981 | JGI IMG/M metagenome (GOLD analysis project Ga0187860, IMG submission 132981) | Peatland microbial communities from SPRUCE experiment site at the Marcell Experimental Forest, Minnesota, USA - June2016WEW_10_40 | ecosystem: Environmental > Terrestrial > Soil >... | reverse complement strand
TGAGCACGCTGGCGATGCGCCGGGCAATGACATGAGCGGCGCGCAGATCGGTCTCGGTGAACACCGCGAAGATCGAATCGTCGGCTTCGCGGCAGGCGAAATCGACCTGGCGCATCAGCCGGCTCACCAGCCGCGCGGCATCGAGGCTGACGCGGCGATCGCCGCCTTCGAAGGAAAAACGCGCGATCGACAGGCCGACGCCGCGTTTTTCGGCATCGTCGACGGCGCGGTTGAGATCGCGCCAGAACACCTCATGCGCGAGCAGACCGGTGCTCGGATCGATCATGCCCTTGGCGTCGAGCGATTTGAGCATGCGCTTGAGGCGCTCGCCGAAAGCGTGCAGCCGCACATAGGGCAGAACGCGCTCGACCAGCCGGCCGTGGCCTTCGGCGATGCGCTCGAGATTGGGCAGGAGCGCGTAAAACGCTTCGACCGCGCTGGGCTGGCCGCCGAGCACGGCGACCGGCAGGTCGCGAAAGCGCGCGTCCTCGGCGAGCACGGTCAACAGCGCCTCGACGACGCGCGGGCTGAAACCGTCGCCGATCACCATGCCGTTGATGTCGCGGGCGTTAAGCGCGCCCGCCGCGCTCTCGACGCTGAGCGCGCCGACCAGGCCGACGCGCTCGCCGACGGCGACGGTCAGGCCCGGATAAGAGCGGCCGCGGCCGACGACCAGCACGGTCGCTTCCTCGAGCGGATCGCTGGCCGGTATTTTTGGAACCTGCTCGCCGCGCGAAACGAGCGTTTCGGTCCGGCGCAAAACCGTGCCATGCAGCGCGCGGATGCGTGATGCCGCCGCGAGCCGGCGCGCGATCGCGGCAGCCGGCGCGCTCGCGGACATGGCCAGCGCATCGGGCACGAGGCTCGCGCCGTCGTCACGCAGGCGGGCGATCACCGGCGTGAACGCGCCGCCGCCGGCCTTCAGTTTATCGGCGAGCGCGCGCGCAAACTCATCGGCGTGTTCGCTCGCGCTGCAGGAGTCGGCGAGCACCACGCCTTCCGGTTCGACCGAGGCGACCGCCGCGGCCGCGTCGGGCCAGTCGGCTTCGACGATCGGGAACGCGCCCGCCGCGCGCAATGCGTCGACAACGTCCGGCGCCGGATTGTCGGCAACGACGAGAAACGGACCTTGCAGCGCCATGGCGGGATACGAATTCGAGGAAGAACCCTCGAACCATGCCAGAGCGCTGTTAATGGGCCGTCAACAGAACGCTCAGGCCGCACCGGCCAGCGTGCCGCCAAGTTCCCGCTCGCCGCGGTTGCAAAATGCCGCGGCGACGATGGGATTGACGCCGGCCGCATCGAGCGCTGCCCGCATCGTATCGCGCATGACCGCATCACCGATCAGGCGCTGGCCGAGAACGACATCCGGCAAAGCCGTGAGCGTGGCGCCGCCGTCGACGCGGCGCACGATCTCCTGCAGCGCGCGGAGCGGAAACCGATAGCCGCCGACGCTGGCGATGCCGGCAGGCGCTTCGGTGACCACGATCGTGTTGCCGGGATCGATCCGGCAGGCATAGCCGGTGTCGACCACGCCCCGGTGCCCGACCTTGAAATAGGGCAGGCCGGAGCCTTCGATTCCCGGCGGGAACGAATGATGCGGCACCATCGGACCGCGCACCGCGAGCGTGCCGGCGCCGGTGCGAATAAGTTCGGCAACCGTAACGCCGGGCGCGCCGTCGCGCGACGCCATAACCGGACCGAGGCGAATTGTGCTCGGCGCGCCGTCGGCGCCGCGGCGCGAGGGAACAACAGCGGCTTCGCCGAAGACCGAAACGTCGACGAGTGAGGTGCCCGGTTCGCGCCAGACAGGACTCATGGCGAGCCGTTCCGGCGCACGCCAGGCCGCGATCGCACATGCCGGGCTGTCGCCGGCGAAGGCACCGGTCTCGGCGAGACTGAAGGTCACGGGAGCGGGAAGGATCAGCGCGCCGCATCGATCGGTTTGCCGCTGAGTAACGAAAATATCGGGATCGAACGCGTGATGCAGGACGAGCGTGCCGCCGTTGAGAAGCCAGGGCAACAGCGTCAGGCTGATGCCGGCGAAGGACGAAGGCGGCAATGCCGAGAGAATGCTCGCACCCCGTGGCAAGCGACTTTCCAGCAGCACGGCAAGGCCCGCCGCGAGCAGCTCGGGATGGCTGCGCGCGACCGGCACGATGCCGCCTTCGCCGACATCGAAGGTGACGGCGGCGACGTGCGCGGCGGCATTATTCCGCCGCTCGCGGTCGAGCGGCAGAACCGGGTCGAGCGTCTCGGCGGTGAACAAATCGTCGAACGGTACCACGCCGTCCGGCAGATTGCTGCCGAACCCGCACACGTAGCGAATGGAAAATACTTCCGCCGCCACGTGCAGCGCGAGCCCACTATGATCGAAGGCGCCGACATGGCCGCAGGTGATCAGCACCTTGGCGCCGACGCGCCCGAGCGCGGCGACGGCGTCGGCACGCCGCCACAACAGCGGCAGCGGCGCGACGATCATCCCCGCGCGCAGCACGCCGAGCATGGTGAGAATATTCTCGACGATATTCGGCAATTGCACGCCGACGATGGCGTCGGTCGGCAGTCCCATGCCGCGCAGCCGGCCGGCGATCGCCGTGACCATGCGATCGGCCTCGGCAAAGGTGAGCCGACGCGGCGCTGCGTCGGTAAAGCTGTTCCGGTTGGGCGGATCCGCGAGCGCCAGCGCGCCGGCCCGCTGCTCTGCGAGGCGGCGGAACACCGCGTCGATGGTGAGGCGGTTGCGCGGGTGGGGCGGTGCCGCCGCGGCTGATATGGCATCGCCGAGGATCATTGCAGCGCCGGTTTCGGTTGATGCCACCAGGTTTCCGGCAGGTAGCCGAAGAGCGACGTGCGCGCCGGATGCGCGATCGTGGCCCAGCGCGCCACCCATTGCTCCGGCAGATAAAATAGCGGCACGACGTAACAGCCGGACATCAACACCCGATCGAGCGCACGCACGGCGGCGACGAAGTCGGTGCGCGCGCGCGCGCGCAGCATGGCGGCGATCATGGCGTCGATCGCCGCGCTGCGCACGCCCATATAGTTGCGCGAGCCCGGTTCGTCGGCGGCTGCGGAGCCCCAGTAGAAGCTCTGCTCATTGCCGGGCGACAGCGACTGCTCCCAGCGATACTCGATCATGTCGAAGTCGAACGACACCCGGCGCTGATTGTACTGCACCGCGTCGACGAGCCGGACCTGCACCGCGATGCCGGCGCGCGCGAGATTGCTGGCGAATGCGAGCGCCAGCCGCTCCTCATCCCGGCTCGTCACCATGATCTCGAAGCTAAATGGGCGTCCGCTCTTCCGCTCGCGCAACGCCGTTCCGTTGAGCGCATAGCCGGCGGCGCCGAGCAAGGTCAGCGCCTGGCGCAGGCTTTCGCGGTCGCGGCCCGAGCCGTTGGCGCCCGGCAGCGACCAGGTGCCGTCGAGCATGCCGGCGCGCACCGCGTCCGGAAACGGCGCCAGCAGTGCGCGCTCGCGCGCGTCGGCCGGACGCTGATAGGCCGACAGCTCCGAGCCGGGGAAAAAACTCGCGCTGCGCCGATACAGATCGAAGAAGAAGTTGCGGTTGACCCATTCGGCATCGAACAAGAGCGAAATCGCCTGGCGCACGCGAATGTCGGAGAAGATCGGCCGCCGCGTGTTGAAGACGAAAGCCGAAGTCGGCTTGGGCAGGCCATTGGCAAACGATTCCTTGACGATGCGGCCGTCGCGCACCGCCGGAAAGTCATAGCCGGTTTGCCAGCGGCTCGGATCGGTCTCGCTGCGTACGTCATAGAGCCCGGTCTTGAAGGCTTCGAAATAGGCGTTGGCATCGCGATAATAGTCGAAGCGCAGCGCATCGAAATTCCACAGGCCGCGATTGATAGGAAGCGCGCGGCCCCAGTAATTGGGATCGCGCTTGAGCGTGACGCTGCGGCCCGGATCGACGTCCGTGACGACGTAAGGCCCGCTGCCGACCGGCTTGGCCAATGTCGTTTCCTCGAAGGTCGCGACATCGATGGCGTGCTTCGGCAGCACCGGCATCAGCCCGAGGATGAGCGGCAACTCGCGATCGTTGCTGCCGCCAAGATCGAAACGCACGGTGCGTGCGTCGAGGCTCGAGGCTTTGACCACTTTGGCGTAGTAGGCGCGGTGGTTGGGCCGGCCGTGATCGCGCAGCAGTTGCCAGGAGAAGATGACGTCTTCGGCCGTGACCGGAACGCCGTCGGAGAAGCGCGCCGCCGGATCGAGCCTGAAGGTGACGTAGCTCCGCGCGTCGTCGGTCTCGACGGTGCGCGCGAGCAGACCGTAAAGCGTGAACGGCTCGTCATAGCCGCGCGCCATCAGGCTTTCGACCACATAGCCGCGGATCGCCTGCACGGCGAGGCCCTTGACGATGAGGGGATTGAGGCTGTCGAAGGTTCCGAGCACGCCCTGCACCAAGCGGCCGCCCTTCGGCGCCTCCGGATTGGCATAGGGAAGCGCGCTAAAGCCATCCGGCATTGCCGGCGCGCCATGCATGGCGATGGCATGAGCCGCTTCCGCCGCCGCGGCGGCCGTCGCCGCCAAAACCGCGAACACCGCGCACAAAGCGGCGTGAGCTCCCAAGGCGACACAGGCGTTGCGGATGGCGTGCATCGGCGGCAGTAGAGCTCGCGATTCGGAGCGGAGAATGGGCAAATCTAGCACGGTGATACCGTGCGGCTTAGCTTGGCGGGCGATCGGTCAACAGCGTCTTATCACCGCGGTCGAAGCGCGCGCTTTATCCGCAGGGCCAAGTGGGCTATCTCGGGGTCGCGGCGGAGCCGTGGTGTCACGCTGTTGCCGTAATCTACGTCGAATGACCGTCCAGTGGGGGACCACCCGCTTGGCGGGCGCGGCGAAATCGCCGGTCGACATCAGGTCGACCCGACATCCGTTGCAAATCAGGTCGATTTGCGGGCGGCAGCATTAACGAGGGACTGCATCTCATGACCTATTGCACCGCGCCGGCGAAGCTGGCGAGCCGGACGCTCGCTTTGGCCAAGATTATCGCCCTGAGTGTGCCGTTGACGGTCGCGCTGGCGATTGCGGCCGGCGCGCCTGCTTCGGCGCAAGACCAGCCCGCCCCGGCGCCAGCACCAGCCGCGAAGGAGAAGGAGAAGCCAAAGGCCAAAAAGCCCAAGGCGGCTGCACCCGCAGCGCAGCAGCCCCCGGCCCAGCAAGCCCAGCAACCGGCCCCGGCACCGCAAGGCCAGCAGCCGCCGCCGCAAGGGCAGGCCGGCCAGCAGCCGGTGCAATTGATCTTTTCGCCTTGGACGAAATTCTGCCTCAAGGGCCAACCGGGACAAACGCCCGATCCCAATGCCAAGCAGATCTGTTTCACCGGCAAGGACGCCCGCATCGAATCGGGCATGCCGGTGGCCGCCGCCGTGCTCATCGAACCGGAGGGTCAAGAGCGCAAGATTTTGCGCGTGACCTTGCCCTTAGGCATGCAGCTTGCTCATGGCACGCGCGTCATCATCGACCAGAGCCAGCCGCTGACCGCGCCCTACGTGATCTGCTTCACCAATGGCTGCATGGCTGATTATGAGGCCAATGCCGACATGATCGGCAAGATGAAGAAGGGGCAGGGACTGACAATCCAGGCGATCAATTCGACCGGCCAGCCGATCAGCTTGGCGATGCCGCTCACCGATTTCGCCAAGGCCTATGACGGGCCGCCGACCGATCCAAAAGTGTTCGAGGAGCAGCAGAAGAAGCTGCAGGAAGAGCTGCAACGGCGCGCCGATGAAGCGCGCAAGAAGCTGGAAAACCAGCAGAACGCGCCGCAGTCGTCGGCAACGCCGCCGGCGGCACCAGCGCCAGGTGGCAAGACGCAGTAATCGATGGCTGTTCGCGTCTCCGCACACGCGGAGACGCGGCCTGCCGCGCGACCAGATCTCGTTGTTTGGGATTCCGCGCTCGCTCGGGAATAAGCGAAATTGATCTAATCAGTGCGTGGTCGCGTGACGCGGGCGGTAGCCGCCATGGCCGTCCTGCACGAAAACTTTCGCCACCTGCGGATGCCGGATCGGCTCGCCGCTGTCATCCGGCAGCAGATTTTGCTCGGAGACGTAGGCGATGTATTCGGTCTCGTCGTTCTCGGCGAACAGATGATAGAACGGCTGATCCTTGTGCGGCCGGACTTCCGCGGGAATCGACTCGTACCATTCCTCGGTATTGCTGAAGATCGGATCGATATCGAACACGACGCCGCGGAACGGAAACAGCCGGTGGCGGACCACCTGGCCGATCTGATATTTGGCGATGCGGAGCTTGTTCATGGCCGAAATGAGATCACAGAATTGTGGCGCCCGGCAGGCCGCGCGTTGAATGTTTGTTCATAGCGCATTTCATGGCACGATTCCCGGCGCGTTTATAGCCCGTAGCGGGCGGCCATTTCGGGGTCCTTGGCGGCGACCAGACGGGCGAGATCGACCAGCACCTTCGCCTGCTTCCATGTAGCGTCGTCCTGCATCTTGCCGTCGATCATCACCGTGCCGCTGCCGTCCGGCATGGCGGCGATGATCTTCTTGGCAAAAGCCACCTCGGCCGGGTCGGGCGAAAAAACGCGCTTGGCGATCGGTACCTGGCTCGGGTGCAACGACCAGGCGCCGACGCAACCCATCAGGAAGCTGTTGCGGAACTGCACCTTGCAGCCGGCGCTGTCGGCGATGTCGCCGAATGGACCGTAGAACGGCTTGATGCCGGCGGCGGCGCAGGCATCGACCATCTTCGCCATGGTGTAATGCCAAAGGTCCTGCTGATAGGCGGCGCGCGGCGCGTCGGCGGCGCTGCCGGCAGCGGCGTCGGCCAGCACCTTGTACTCGGGATGGCCGCCGCCGACGCGGGTGGTCTTTATGGCGCGCGAAGCGGCGAGGTCCGCGGGACCGAGGCTGATGCCGTGCATGCGCGGTGACGCGGCGGCGATCGCGGCGACATTGTTGACGCCCTCGGCGGTCTCCAGAATGGCGTGGATAAGGATCGGCTTTTTGACCGCGTGCTTGGCTTCGAGCTGGGCGAGCAGCTGGTCGAGATAATGAATGTCCCATTCGCCCTCGACCTTCGGCAGCATGATGACGTCGAGCTTGTCGCCGACGGCGGCGACAAGCTCGGTAATGTCGTCGAGCACCCACGGCGAGTTGAGCGCGTTGACGCGGGTCCACAATCCGGTCGAGCCGAAATCGGTAGCCTTCGCCATGGCGACAAATCCCGCGCGGGCCGCCGCCTTGGCGTCGGCGGGAATGGCGTCCTCGAGATTGCCGAGCACCACGTCGACCTGGCGAATGAGCTCGGGCACCCGCGCGCGCAGCTTTTCCAGGTGCGGCGGCACGAAGTGAATCATGCGCTCGAGCCGCACCGGCAATTCGCGCAGCGGCGCCGGTGCCCCGATCGCGAGCGGCTTGAAAAAATTACGCGGCAATTTCATGCGACGACCTCGAACTTATTCTCGCGGCAGACCGTAGGATGAACGGCAGGACCCGCCAAGCCAATTTTGAAGTCACTGGTGCCTAGTGTCCCGATTCCGAAGTTCGCAAGTGCTAGCGGCACACTCTCATGCGAACTTCGGAATCAAAGGGACACTAGCAAATTTACGATTCTAGTGCGGTTTTTGGATTTGAAGTTCCTATGCTAGTTTGCGGCTGGGCTGTAGGAACTTCAAATCCACCGCACTAGGAAATAGCGAGCTTTCACGGCATTATGGCGATGCTGCACCGGGCGTGCGCCTCTCACATATTCAAGGGCGTCCATGGAAATCCCGGGCACATGGGATTTGAAGCGATGGTGGAACTTCATAGGGGCGGCTGGCCTGCTGCTCGCTATCGTTTCCGCTCCTGTGCAATTCGTCGCCGGTGTGGCGATGGGATTGGGGCTGCTCTCCTTCGGCGCCGGCGAATGGGGCAACCACGCCATTCATATAAAACGAACTGACGGGAACACTGCAGAAAGCTACCCGTGGTATCCTTATTTTTTTGGTCTGTTGCTGGACGCGGTTGGCATCGGGCTGTTCGGCTTTGGTCTGTATCGGCTTGTGGCGTTTGGGCCATAATACCGGTTGCTCACACCATTTCGCCGCGCATCAGCCGCGGTTGCGAGGCGGCGGGCGCGACGCCTTCGCGCATCAGCGCGCGGCGCAGCGGGCCGATGCGGTCGACCAGGAACAGCGACAGGCCGCGGACGCCCTGGACCGGGATGAAATCGGAAAGCAGGCTGCGGTTGAGCAGATCGATCGCGATCCTGCGGCTGGTTGCGTCGGCGCGGCGCTGGGCGTCGTAGCGCGCGAGCAGGCTCGGCGATCCAACGTCGAGGTGTCGGCGGTGCGCGTCGGCGACGAGCTCGGCGAGCGTCGCCGCGTCGCGAAGCCCGAGGTTGAGGCCCTGCGCCCCGATCGGTGGCACCACGTGCGCCGCCTCGCCGACAAGCGCAATGCGTGCGCGTCCAAAGGAATGCGCGGTTTCGACCGCGAGCGGAAACATGCCGCGGCCGCGCTCGACCCGCACCGCGCCGAAGATCGAATGCGCGCGGCGCTCGATCGCGGCGGAAAGCTCGGCGTCGGTGGCGGTGGATAATTCCGCGGCACGTTCCGGGTCGAGCACCCAGACGAGGCTCGACCGCCGGCCGGGCAGGGCAACAAGCGTGAACGGGCCGCTCTCGGTGTGGAATTCGGTCGCCGCATCCTGATGCGGCCGCTCATGCGCGAGATTGAGCGTCAGCGCCGTCTGCGGATAAGCGCGACGATCGGTGCCGATCCCGGCCGCGGCGCGGCACAGCGAGCGCTGCCCGTCGGCCCCGACCACAAGCCGTACGCGCGCGGTACTGCCGTCATCGAGCTTGATGGTGACGCCCGTCGCATCGCTGTCAACGGCGACGGCCGCCGCGCCAATGCGCGTGATCTTCAACTGCGCCGCGCGCGCATAAAGCGCCGCGATCAGATGCCGGTTCTCGATATTGTAGCCGAAGGCGTCGAGGCCGATGTCCGCGGCGCTGAAGATGACCTCCGGCGCCCGAATGAGCCGCTGCGTGTCGTCGATGATGCGGATGGTGACGAGCGGCGCGGCGTGCGGCAGGCAGGCCTGCCATACGCCGAGCGTCGATAACGCGGTAACCGAGCCGGCGAGTAGCGCGGTGGTGCGGTGGTCGTCTTCCGGCTGCCGGGCGATAAGCAGCGTGTCGACGCCGCCGGCCGCGAGCGCGATCGCGCTCATCAGACCGGCCGGTCCGCCGCCGACGACCGCCACGTCGGCGGTCCTAACGTCCCTCGCTCCGTCCACGAATGCCATCGGCTGCCCTGGTGAATTCGGTTGCTTGGAATGTATGTCGAAAGATTAGCAATAACAGCTAGATTGCGCACGATCTCTCCATTCCAGTGTAGGATCGCAAAATGGACCCGACCGAGGCACCGGCAAAGCCGGCGGCGCCGCGCATCGTGGCTGCTTTTGCGGTCCACGTCTTTACCGCCTGCGGCGCGGCCTGCGCGCTGTTGGCGCTGATGGCGGCGGTGCGCGCCGAGTGGGCGCGCATGTTCCTTTGGCTTGGGCTGGCGCTTATCATCGACGGCGTCGACGGCACCTTGGCCCGGCGACTGCGGGTGGCGGAGCTATTGCCGCGCTGGTCGGGCGAACTGCTCGATTTCGTCGTCGATTTTCCGACCTACGTGTTCGTGCCGGCCTATGCCATCGCCGCCGGCGGGCTGTTGCCGCCAGCCGCGGCGCTCGCCCTCGGCGTTATCGTCACGGTGACCGGCGCGCTCTATTTCGCCGACCGGCGGATGAAAACGTCGGACAGCTATTTCCGCGGCTTTCCGGCGCTGTGGAACGTCGCGGCGTTCTATCTGTTTCTGCTCAAGCCGCCGCCCTGGCTCGGCGCCGCCGCGATCCTCGTACTGGCGGCGGCGACATTCGCGCCGATCCATTTTGTGCATCCGGTCCGCGTGCCGCGATGGCGCATGTTCAATCTGGCGGCACTGGTGCTGTGGGCCGTGCTGGCACTGTTCGCGCTCGAGCAGAATCTCGATCCGCCCGCGTGGGTCGGCGGGGCGCTCGCCGCGATCGCCGTCTATTTCGTGATCGCCGGTCTCATGCGCCGCTAGAGCATGATCCGGAAAAGTGGAAACCGGTTTTCCGAAAAGATCATGCTCCACCAAGGAATCTAGAGCGCCAATCGATTCAACGTGAAGCGATTGCGCTCTAGGGCTGGATCACCCAGTAGGTGGCGCCGTCCTTGGCACGCGCTTCCAGGCCGCGGCTTGCCGCCATGGTCTCCTGGTTGACGATTTGTTTGAAGTCCTGCATCGCCTTCGGTTCGTCGAACACGTAGGAGTGCCCACTGAGCTTGGCGTCGACCGATTCGACGTTGCCGGTGACCAGAATATTGGCGCCGCCGCTGCCCGCGCGCGGCGCCTTGTGATAGCTCTCCGAAATCAGGATCGCGCGATCATATTCCGAGGCGTAGAGCGTGCGGATGGTCGCGACCTTGCGCGCCAGCCGGATCTGCTCCTTGAAGACGTCTTGCGCGATGTCGGGCGCGGCAAATATGGCGGCGCCGATGGGCAAGTTCTCCCGCGCCTGACCGAACTCGCGCAGCATCTGCAACAGGATGCGATTGCCCATGCTGTGCGCGGCAAAATCGAGTTGCAGATTTGGCGCGGCTGCCGCGACGTCGCGGACCAGTTCGGCCACGTGCGGCTCGCTCCAGGTGCTGGAATCCTCGTCATAGGCATAGCCGAAGGCCGACCCTTCCGATGGCCAGCTCCACACGACGACCACGCCGGCATAGTCGAGGTTGGCGGCCAGCTTCAACCCCCGCGTGGCGACATACTCGAAGTCATTGTTGAAGCCGTGAATCAAGAACAGAACTTTGGAGAAGCCGCTGGCCTTGGCCTGTTCAACGATCAGACGAACGCAGTCGTCCTCGCCCTTGGTGAGAGTTTTTGGCGCCGGCGGCAGATGCGGATCGTTCATTGACGGGGCCGGCGTGCCGAGGAGGCCGCAGGTCAGCTCCATAGGGTCGAGGCGCTTCGAGCCGAACCGGGTGGCATAGTCGAGGGTTTTCTCGTCATTGCGGTCAGTGACGAAAAGCACCGGCGAATTTACGTGTTTCCGGGGTGTTGCGACGGCCTCTGGTTGCGCCTGACCGTGCACCTCGGTTTCGGCCTTGCTCCACAAGCTCATGCTGTTTTCCAGCTTTTTCACGCCATCGCCGGCGGCTCGCTTGGCCAGCCCCATTTGCGAGGAATGATCGAGACTAGTCATCTCGATGTTGGGGTTTTTGCGGATGGCGTCCTCCCGGGCCAGGATTTCGCTGTTGGACGCGGCCAGCGCCGCCACCGTTGCCGCCTGCCATGCCTTTTTTTCGGCCTCGCTGAGCCCGAGCCAATAATTCGGCGCGGCCGCCAGTATTCCGGTCACCGGCCAGCCCGTCGTCAAATAAAGCTTGTGCCCATATTGCGCGACAAACTCCTGCGTGGCGGCGTCGAGCTGCGTTTCAAAGCCGTTCACCGGCCCCGCCATCATCGACTGCGTGCCCCCCGCCGCGGAGACCCTTGCGGAGGCTGCGACAGCGGAAATGATCTTGACGTCGTGGGCGTTGGCGTCCGATGCAATCGTCAGCTTCTTGAAGTCGCTTTCGCTGCGGATCGGATCTTTGGTGAGGAAATAGGTGACGTTGTGATTCCACAATTGCAGAGGGAAAAGGCCGGAGCGGCCGGCATCGGTGACGGCGGCCTGTGCCAGGAACGATTTCTGCATCAGCACGACTTCTTCCGCCGATTTGAACAAAAACGGCTGCGCCAACAGCGCCGCCTCGGACCCCGACTTTTCCAAAGCGCGGCGGTCCGCTTCGGCAACGCTGAAGACGCTCAGAGCGGCGGCGCCGGAATTCACCGCAGCCATGGCCTCGTGATCGGTCGTGGTGGCCAGCGGTATCGGTTTGATGCCAACCTCCGCCAGTTCTTTCGAGGCGAGCAGCGATTTCAGGAAAACGTCTTGCAAATAGGGCTTGGGGACCGCGATGCGGACCTCGGCGGCGTAAGCGCCATGCGAAACGAAAAGAATGAATAGGGTCGCGAGCGCACGGCGCAGCATGGCGGACCTCTCTGCGAAAGATACATCCGGCATATTCTCGTGCAGTATTGTGACGTTTACAGCCAGCCTGCGGAGCGAGAATAGGCCCCTCGTTGCCCCAAGATACGTAATTATCGGCTCGTTAGGTTCAAAGGACGGCGCAGAGCCTGAGCAATTCGCTTCACAAGATCGCGATTTATGCCGTGATCGTCGGTCTGTTGCGCGTGGCGACTGGTCCCTTGCGCTGCCTTGGCGACCACCTATGATCGCGCACCCCCAAAAGTCAGCATGAATAACAGGAGAAGACGATGGTTGCGGCGGTGCGTGTGCATAAGACCGGCGGTCCCGAGGTCTTGACTTACGAGGACGTCGCCGTTCCCGCTCCCGGCGCGGGTCAGATCCGGGTCAAGCAACATGCCTGCGGCGTCAATTTCATCGACGTCTATTTCCGCAACGGCCAATACCCGGCGCCGGGCGGCTTGCCGTTCATCGCCGGCAACGAAGCCGCCGGCGAGGTCGTCGAGGTCGGTCCCGGCGTCAGCGAATTCAAGGTCGGCGATCGCGTCGCCTATGTCGTCGGGCTGGGCTGCTACGCGGCAGAACGCGTCGTGCCGGCCGACCGCGCGGTGAAGCTGCCGGCGAATATCGGCTACGAGCAGGCCGCCGCCATGATGCTCAAGGGCATGACGGTGGAATATCTCCTGCGCCGAACTTTCAAGGTCGAGAAGGGCATGAACGTGCTGATGCACGCGGCCGCCGGCGGCGTCGGCCTGATCCTGTGCCAATGGGCGAACCATCTCGGCGCCAATGTCATCGGCACCGTGGGATCGAAGGACAAGGCCGAACTGGCCAGGGCCAATGGCTGTCACCACACCATCCTCTACCGCGACGAGGATTTCGTCGCCCGCGTCAAGGAGATCACCGGCGGCAAGCTGTGCGACGTGGTCTATGACGGCATCGGCAAGGACACGTTCCCGGCCTCGCTCGATTGCCTGCGCCCGCTCGGCTATTTCGTGAGCTTCGGGAGCGCGTCGGGACAGATCGAGGCGTTCAACATCAACATCCTGCAAACCAAGGGCTCGCTGTTCGCCACAAGGCCGACGCTCAATCACTACGGGGCGAAGCGGAGCGACCTGATCGATATGGCCAACGACCTGTTCAAGGTGGTCGGGTCCGGCGCGGTGAAGATTCCGGTCAACCAGAAATACGCGCTCAAGGACGCCGCCAAGTCGCACGTCGATTTGGAAACCCGCCACACCACGGGGTCGTCGATCCTGATTCCGTAGCAGGCACGATTGCCGACGCGAGCGAGCGAATACGGCCGTGCCGCGCAAGCGGCGGCGCTGGCCGGTTTCGTTGTTACCGCGCCATGCGCATGGGCCGAAGGCGCGGTCAGCGACGCGGAGGCGCTGGCGATCGCACACAAACATTGCGTGACATGCCATGCGGCGAAGCCGGCGCATCCGGCGTTCCAGGAAGCG
>Ga0187860_1002985_pt1 | contig 13553 bp, 7 predicted proteins | sample June2016WEW_10_4_FD_132981 | JGI IMG/M metagenome (GOLD analysis project Ga0187860, IMG submission 132981) | Peatland microbial communities from SPRUCE experiment site at the Marcell Experimental Forest, Minnesota, USA - June2016WEW_10_40 | ecosystem: Environmental > Terrestrial > Soil > Wetlands... | reverse complement strand
GTTCTTCGAGCGTCGCGTCGAACACGTAAATCTTGAGATCGGTATCCGGTTGGAGCCGGTCCACCAGCATGGCGAGCGCGCGCCACGCGGCTTCTAGCGACTGGAAGTGCGGGTGATGCAGTACCGCGCGCATCTGCTCGCCGGCCGCGGCATCCACGCGCGCAGCCCATTCCTCTTGCCGCGGGTCCTGGCGGGCGGCAAGATGAGGCTCGAGCGCCTTCTTGACGAATTCGGCCAGCGCGTCCGGTTTCTTCACCACACGGGAAGCCGGCTCTTCGTCGGCCTGCGCCATCATGCTGTCGAGAAGACTGCGACCCGACGCCGGAGTCGCGGGCGCGGCGGGCTGCGCTGTTTCCCGAGTCGCGGCCGGAACGGGCGCGGGTTGGTTGCGCAGCTCCGCCAGCTTATGGAAAGCATAGGCACTTCGGTAGATCCGATCGGGATGAAAGTCGTCGATCGAACGGAACCGCAGCGTGCCCTGCGGAAGCTGGACCGCCGGCGAAATCGATGCGAGCACCTGGTCGAGATTGTCGCTGTCCACCGCTATGGGACGGCGTCCGGCGATGGGCGCCCGCTCGCCGCGAAATCCGCGGCCGCTGAAATCGCCCAGGATCAGCATGCGAAACGGCGTGTCGGCCTCGGGCGCGCTGAGGATTGGTTGCGCGCGCTCGCCGACCTCGATACCAACGGAGACTCTCGAGATTCGTTCTGACATAAGGCCTCGTTCCGTAATAGCTACGTCAACCGCTCCCTTCGGCCGCGGCTCCGTTACCGCGCGACGTCTGATACACAGGCGAGGCGCGAGAAATAGCCGGCTTGGAAGACCGCCGGCGCGCCGGCCATATCGAGTTCAAAGTGGACGATGAGGGGCTTGCCGTTGACCTTCATCGGATCCTTGCCCGCGCGGATGATCCATTGGAGGGATTGACCGGCGCCGGCCGGCGTCCACCGCTCGGCTGCATTGAAGAAGTGGAATACCGCCCAGGTGCCCTCGTGCTCCGGTAACGCGATTTCCTCCGGGCCGCCAAATTTTACCGAAGCCTTCGCACCGTGCGGACCGCCTCCCTGCCAGGTGAACTGCTTGGGTGTGGCCGCGCCGCCAGTCGAATAGCTGAGGCTCTGCCCGTCAATCAACAGGTTCACCGTCTGGATACCCTCCGAAGGTTCCGGCGTGAGCGTGTAGATGAAGTGCGGGTCCTGCGCACCGCCCGCGTAGATGGCGTCGGAAAACGCCGTGGCCGCGTTAAAGAAGTTGAGGAAAGCCGGGTTCACCCCGCCCGAAGGACCGATGGCAAACTGCGATCCCTGTTTGACCAGGAGCTTCTGCAGGTTCTGATCGTAGAAACTCCAGAGGGCGCCATCGGGCTTGCGCAACAGGCCGTTGACGTCGGCTAGCGTGGCCTCGACCGTGGCGTTGGGATTGAACGGATACTTGGACAGCACCGCGCGGAACTGCCCGCACAGCGACTTGCCTTTGCCGTTCAGCTCGGCCGGCCCCAGCGCGCGCAGCATGCCTTCCACGTAAACGATGGGATCTTCCAGCAGCTTCTCCACTCCGATCTCGATATGAGTTTCCGAATCGATGCGGAAGGCCTGTGCCATCGTGCGCGTGGTGACCTTGGCCTGGCTGGCGTTCTGAAGAGTCGGAGCCGCCGCCGCGTCGTTGGGAGTTCCACCCTGGCCGGCAATCGCGTCCAGCGAGGTCTCGAGCGTCATCAGCGCGGTGACGTAGTTCTGGTTGGGGGGCAGGATGTATTTGTCCGTGCTGCCCGGCGGGACCACGGTCTGCACCGGCTGAAACGCCGAGGCTACATCGGGATCGTCCACCGCGGTGTTATTGGATGCCAGCGCGAACAACTCCAGCAGCGGCGACTGGTTGCCGGAAAGCTGCGTCAACTTCTGCGAAGCGTCCGCCAGACTGGCGTAGCGGACCACCGAGGCTGACTTGATATAGGTCCGCCACTTCAGGATGAAGTCGGCGTTGTAACGGGCGCGCAGATCCTTTTCCAACTTGGCGCGATCGATGTTGGCGGAGGCCTGGTCGCCGAGGACCCACTGCTCCCCGCTGAAGTACCGGTCGGCATGCTGGATGGCGTCTTTCATGAAAGCCCAGCCGCCCTTGGAAAACGCGCCGGGCACTTCGTAGGTCTCCAAAACCACTTGGGCCGATCCGGCGAACTGGCGATTGAAGTTGATGGGCAGGTTGTGCTTGCCGGCTTCCGACAGCATGAAAGCGTAGACCCGCTCGGTGCCGGCGAACTGGCTCAGATACCGGCGCGCTTTTTCGATTGTGTACGCGTCGTTGGCTTCCGAGTACGGGTTCTCGTCCTTGAGCACGTCGGAGTAGAAATCGAATTGCTTCTGCACGAGTTCCTGGCGCTCGGGATCGATGTTGCGGTCGGCGGCCCACCACTTCATCAGAACCGGCGAAAGAAACTGGCTCGTGCTGTGCTCGTGGTGGGAGGTGGTGATCAGATAGGCCTTCAGCGCGTCATAGGTGGGACTGTACTCCGGTCCCGGAGTCGCGGGCAGGCCACTCAGCCCTTGCAGAATGTTGTTTTGGGTTTGCGCGAAAAGCAACTGGCGGAAGCGTTCGAAATAAATGCGCCACGCTTCGGGATAGAGGTCGTTCCCGACATACAGGCCCATGCGGTAAAACAACGGAGCGCCTTCCAACCGGTACTGGCGCAATGTCTCGAGCGACTGGCGGAGCGCCTCCAGTTTCCGCAGGCTATCGACCGGCGCCAGGTTGGCGCCGGCCACGGCTGGGGCCGCGCTGCCCTGAGCCGCCGTGCGCAGGCGCGTTTCCAGGCCGCGGTTTTTGAAGAACGAAACCGTAAACAGGATGGAGAGCGCCAGGCACAGCACGGCAGCCACGAGGAACAGCACGCGCCGCGCAAAACTGGTCTTGGTGCTCGATCCGCTGGCGCCCATGGCAGCGCGGTCGGAGAGCAGAACATCCGTGAACAGATGGCTGAGGAAGAGCCACTGCGGCACTTTGCGCGTGGCGCCCACTTGCGGCGGCGGGGCTTGCGCGGCCGGCGCCTGCGGGCCCGCCTTGAAGATGCCCGTTGCGCCGGCGGCCGTCCCGTAACCGGCTTGAGACTGCGGCGCGGCGGCGGCCACCGGAGCGGCTTCGTTGATGATGATGGGCCGCACGCCGGTGAAGTAGAATCCGCGCAAAATCGGCCCCACGCTCAACTGGCTGGGCCGGCACAAATCCACCAGAAACTGCACCACGGCGGGACGAATCTTGCGGAACTCGCGCGGAAATTCGTAGGTGGCGGGCAGCTTGGTAGAGTCGGTCTCGCGCGTCAGAAACTCCGGGCGGGCATCGGCGAGCGATCGGAACAGCCGCTCGAAAGTGCCGGTCAGGCGCGCGGTCTCTTCTTCGGCGTACACGCCCTCGCTGCGGCCGGTAAGCATGGGGAGAGTCGCGCCGAGCACCTGCGTGGCCTCGTCGTTGCTGAAGTTGCGCACGTACTCGGTGAAGAACGGCAGCCGGTCCATCTTGGTGAACAGCACATAGACCGGGAGATTGATGCCGAATGCCTGCGAAATCTCGCCCAGACGTGCGCGCAAAGTGCGGGCGGCGTTGACTACGGCTTCCTGCGCGCCGGCGCGGGTGAAGGTCTCGCTGTCAAAGCAGACCAGCGCCGCGCGCGGCGCCTGCCCGCCTTTACCGACCACTGAAGACCGCGGGTGCAATCTGCGGACGAAGCGGCTCCATTGACCTGAGTCCGCCAACAGCGTGCCGCCCGCTTCGGCGAAGATGCTGCGGCGCGAGAACCACAGGTTGGCGGCGCGCGTCGGCACGATGTCGGCATTCTGGTAAATCTGGCCGGCCAGCAGTTCCGGATCGAGACCGGAATGGACCATGACGCTGGTCTTGGTGCCGCCGGACTGGCCCATCAGAAGATAAACCGGGAGGTTGGCGATCTTGGCGCCCTGTTCCAGCCTGGCGGCGGAGAGCCTGGCCTCGGCGGCGTGCACCAGCAGCGAAACCTCATCTCCGCCCGGCGCCACCGGTTCGCCCGCCTGCGCGGCGGCGGCCTTGGCTTTCTTCTTCTTAACGAAGTAGAGAATGACCAGGACGATCAGGGCAACCAGCGCAACCGCGAGCAAAATGTAGAGAATGGTCACGTGGATCTCCTCGGCTAACCCGCCGGAGCGGCAATCGACTGAACGTCCGACACTCCCGAACCCAGGGTGAGTTTGTAGCCGCCGAAAAGCAGCAGCATCAAGATCGCACATGCCAGCGCCAGCCAGCCCAACTTCCGCACCAGCGGATCCGGACGGCTGCGCACGGTTTCCTCGGGTAGCATCCAACCCGGTGAAAGCGGCCCGAACTGGCCGCGGACGCGGCGAATCTTCTCGGCGGTGAGGCTCATCACTTGCGCCAATTCTCCGCGATTGCCGGCGCTGTAGCGCCCGCCAAAACCGAGCAGCAGGCAGAGGTAGTGGACCTCGAGCACATCCGCCAGGTCCTGTGAATCGTTCCGGCCGAGGAGCTGTTGTAAATGCTGAAAGAAGACATCGCCGGCGATGTGAGTGCCGAACAACTCTTCCTGCAGCGGCTTGCGGAGCCAATCGGTGAAAACGGGGTTCTGCAGATTGAGGACGGATTCGTCCAGGAACGCGACCGTGGCGAAAGTGGCGACCTTGACGTCTTCGGACGGGTAGCCGGCGGCCAGCGCCTGAGCGGCGGCCGTCCTGAGCGCTTCCCGGGTGTGATGCCGGAACGATTGCGAATCGGTGACGCCCTGGCGATTCGAGCGCAGCCGTTCGATGGCGGTGAAGACTTCCTGGAAAATCAGCGGCAGGTTTTCCGGCCTGCGGGCACTGGCTGAGGGGCTCATAATTAGTTTTCCAGCACGACTAAGATTTCGATTTCAGGATCGGGGAATTCGCCCGGAACGTAGGCGCCTACCTTGCGCGTCAGGTTGATGTGGTCCCAGCAGGGACCACCTTTGTTGAGACCGAAGTACTGCGTTTCGAGACGCGCGGAAACCGCCGGCGGCGGCACCGGCAGGTGAGTCAGCGCCAGCCCGGGAAGCGCGCGCTTGACCAGCTCCCGCACGAAGGCCGGGCTACAGACTTTGATGAGCGGCGGCGCTTTGGCCATCAGCTCGGCATCGCCCATGCGGGCGCGGATAGCCAGCAGCCATCGCGAACGGCCCAGGCAACGCTGGTCGGCGACGTCGCCTTCGTAATAGTAATTCTCGGTGCGTTTCAGCGGAATCGAAACGCAGTTGGTGGGAACGATGATTTCCAGGTGCGCGCGAATGTGGCGGTCGAGTTTTTCGAAGCAAGCGCTCAGGTTGTCGTGATCGTACAGCGGCAGATCGCGCGGGTGCGAATCGAGAGCGAAGGTGCACAGGGCGCCGGCGAGGCGCGACATCTCGACGAACAGCTCTTCGGGATGGCCGCGCTTGGCGATGAACTGGTGACGCAGCGGCGCCAGCGCGGAATTCACCGCGTGCATCAGCCAGAAGCTGGCGATCTGGCGGGTGGAGAATTCCGCGCGGCCGCCGGACGTGTTGCGCGCGCCGCGGTTGATAGCGGTGCTTTTGTCGTCGAGAATTTCGATCAGCCGCTGCATCAGCAGCATGAGCCGCGTGGAGGCGGAGATTCGCAGCACCGGCGGGACGAAATTGGCGTCGTATGCGAAGTGGCCGGCGCCATCCCGCACCACGCGCGCGATGGGCATGGTGAGCAGGTCGCCCGATGGTTCGGTATCGAGCAGCAGGCGCAGGTTCTTGCGGCCGAGATGCACCGTGCGCTCGTCGGCGCCGGTATTCTCATCGTGCAGGACGCGCGGTTCGGCGGTGTAGCGGGCGTCGGCGCCCTCGCCCTCCGGCAGCGCGCAGTTAAATCCGTTGGGCTTGCGCGGCGGAATCGCGAGCATCACGACGATGCCGTCGCGGGTGGGCGGAAACAGGTCGGCGATGGCCCGCGGCTCCGGCAGCGGATCGCTTTCCGGCATGTGGAAGGGCAGGCCGTCGCGGAAAATCCCGCGCGCGTGGATCAGCGCGGCGGTGCCGTTCTCGAGCGCCTCGGCATCCAATTCCACCCCGGCCAGACCGTACGAAGCGAACCAGAGGGACGAGGTAGCAAACTGGATGGAGTCTTCGAAATAGCGGCTTTGCACCTGGAAATGGTGCGGCCCCAGGTACATGCCTTCCGACCACACCACCCTCGATAACAAATTCATAAGCCGTTGCGGATTAGGGTACCATAAGCGGCCGGGCGTGGATCTCAAATTTGCGCCATCAAACTTGCGCCATCGAATTTGCGCCCTCGAATCTGCTTCAGGCGCGGTACGATGTCAGAGGGAAACCGAGCGCCCATGGACTTCCATCAGAAGTACGAGCTGATTGAACCGCTGCCCGGCGAGGGTCCCAAGAGCTTCCGGGCCCGGCAGAGCGGATTCCAGCGCGATGTGACCGTGCATTTCCTGGTGGGCGGACCGACGCCGGAGAACCAGGCGCTGATGGCTCGATTACGCGCCCTGCCGCCGAGTTCGATGGCCCGGCTGATCGAAGTCGGGACCGGCGCCGACGGCACGCAGTTCGTCGTGACGTTCGCCCCGCCCTTCCAGCACCTGGTGGACTGGCTCAGGGATCAGGAAGGCGCGGCAGTCGATACTCAGAAGTTCAGTCGCGCGGGGGCGTGGAAAGTTCCCGTGAGTCCGCCCGCCGCGGCGGCTACCGTGCCCCCAACCGAGCCTGCGCAGCCCGGCGCATTCGAAGATATGTTCCGGACGGCGCAGCCGATGCCCACCGGCCAGATGATGGCAGCGCCGGGTGCGCAACCGCCTCCTGCGCGGCCGCCGGTGGCTTCCAAGCCGGAAGAGTCTACGCGGCTGTTTCAAACAGCGGCGGTTCCTACGGCTGCGCCGGCGCCTCCGGCGAGCGCCAACATCCCGCAGCCACCCCTCGCGCCAGAGCAACCAAAACCGCAGCCGCCGGCAGCCTTGCCTGCCGCTCCACTCGCTCCGCCGCCCGCTTCGCCACCGGTTCCCGCAGCGCCTGTTCCGCCGCCGGCTGCTTCCGAACCGGGAGAGTTCACGCGGTTGTTCCAAACGGTTCCGGCGGCTGCACCGGCAGCCACAGCGCCTCTGGCGAGCCCCAACATCCCGCAGCCACCCCTCGCGCCAGAGCAACCAAAACCGCAGCCGCCGGCAGCAGCACCCCCTGCTCCACCACCGGATGTCGCGGCGCCTGTTCCGCCGCCGGTGGCTTCCGAGCCGGGAGAGTTCACGCGGCTGTTTCAAACGGTTCCGGCGGCTGCACCGGCAGCGGCTCCGGCGAGCGCCAACATCCCGCAGCCACCCCTCACGCCAGCGGAGCCAAAACCGCAGCCATCAGCCGTAGCGCCTCCCCCGCCACCTGCTCTACCGCCGGTTGCCGCTCCACCCGCTCCGCCGCCGGCTGCTTCCGAACCGGGAGAGTTCACGCGGTTGTTCCAAACTCCGACGGTCCCTACGGCTGCTCCGGCGCCTCCGGCGAGCCCCAACATACCGCAGCCACCCCGTGCGCCAGCGGAGCCAAAACCGCAGCCGTCAGCCGCATCGCCTCCCCCGCCGCCTGTTCCGCCGCCGGCTGCTTCCGAGCCGGGAGAGTTCACGCGGTTGTTTCAAACTCCGGCGGTTCCTGCGGCTGCGCCGGCGCCTCCGGCGAGCCCCAACATACCGCAGCCACCCCGTGCGCCAGCGGAGCCAAAACCGCAGCCGCCAGCCGCATTGCCGACGTCTCCTCCCATTCCTCCGCAGCCAGCCGCAGCGCCTCCTGCTCCACTCGCGCCTCCACCGGTTGCCGCGGCGCCTGCTCCGCCGCCCGCCGAATCGCAGCCGGGAGAGTTCACCCGACTGTTTGAGGTGCCAGTGCCACCGGCTGCAACGGCGCCGCACGCCGCCGCAACGCCTGCCGCTCCGCCGCCTCCGCCAGCGGTGTCCGCGCCTGGAGAATTCACCCGATTGTTTCAAGCGCCAGCCGCGCCGATGGCCGAGCCAGCGCCGCCTCCGCCGCCAGGTGCTTCCAGTTCAACCGGAGACTTCACGCGGATGTTTCATCAATCTTCCATGCCGTCTTCGCCGGCGCCTGGGGATTGGCCGCCTCCGCCTCCGCCCCCCGCGCAGGCCGGCGAATTCACTCGCATGTTTCAGTCGCCGTCGCCCGCGCCGCCGCCGCCGGTGAGCCATCCACAAGGAAGCGAATTCACACGGTTCTTCCAGGCCCCGCCTCCGGGAACCGAGGGACCTCCCTTGCCGGCAGCGTCCGGGTTCCCGTCCGCGCCGGGATCGCCGCAGGCTCCGCCGCCAAGGTACGCCGCACCGGCTGGCGCGACCCAGGCTTTTGCGATTCCGTCAATGCCGCAGCAGGGGCAAATGCCGGGCGCACCGGAAGGTCCCAGCGAGTACACACGCATGATGGCGGCCGTCTCGATCCCGGCTACGGGCGCTCCCGCCGCGCCACCGGCGTCCGGCTTTCCGCAAATGTCGCAAATGCCGCAAGCGAACATGCCCGCCATGCCGCATGCAAATGTGCCGCAGATGCCAGGCATGGCGCAACCCGCCGTTCCGCGGCCTCCGGCGGCGCCGCAGTTCTCCGTGCCGCAAGCGCCGGCGACGGTCAAAGCGCCTTCAAGCAACTTTTTGCTGTTCGCGATTCTGGGGCTGCTGATGTTCCTGGTGGGCGGATTGATCGTGTTTCTGCTGATGCGGCACTAGCGTTGTTCGGCATTGCATAGTGGGGCAGGCGCTCTAGTTTGGCCTGCCAACCGCAGATTAGATCCGCGTGATCGGGTTGGCAGGCGAAAACGCTTGCCCCACCTTGTTCGCAAGCGGCAGCGGCCTCACCCCGCTTGCGGCAGCAGAATAATCAGCTCGAGTTGCGGGTTGGGCAGATCCGCGGGGACGTAGGCGGCCAGGTTGCGCGCGCGCAGCACGGCTTCCCACGCGGGGCCGGACTGGTTGAGGCTGAAATACTGGTGGTTCAGCTTGACCGGAATTGCGCTGGGCGGCGCCGCAACGTAGGTTAGCGGCACACCCGGCAACGCCTGCCGCACCAGGTGGTCGATGTGGCTCGCCGAACAGACTTTGACCAGTTGCGGCGTCTTTCCCACGATCTCCGCCTGGCTGGTTTCGGCGCTCACGGCCAGGTACATCCGCGTGTTGACCAGGTACTTTTCGTTGTCGAGCGCCGTGGCGTAGATGGCCGGTTGCACCAGCTTCAGCGGGAGCGACACGACGTTCGTAGGCACCACGGTTTCGAGCAGCGCGCGCAACTTCTCGTCCAGGTCCGTGAAGCATGCGCCCAGGTTGTCGTGATCGTAGGCCGGCAGGTCGCGCGGGTGGATGGTGGTGGAGAACGTAGAGAGCGCGCCGGCCAGCGAAAGCATCGCGTTGTACAGCGCCTCGGGATGCCCGCGACGCGTTTCGAATAAGTGGCGGAAAACCGGGAAGGCTGTGTTGACCGTATACAGCAGCCAGAAATTGGCGATATCGGCGGCGGTGAAATCCGCCAGGCTCTGATTCTTTTGCCGCCGCACTCCGGAGATGGCGCTGGAGCGCGCGGTGAGAATCTCCACCAGGCGGCGCGCCATCGAAACCAAATGGTCGCTGGCGGCGAAATCCACCAGCGGCGGCACGAAGCTCGGGTCCAGTTGGAAAGTGCCGGTTTCGCTGCGCTGGACGCGGGCCACGCGCAATGTCGAGTAGCCATCGCGGCTCTCGCCTTCCACCAGCAGTCGCAGATTCTTGCGCGCCACCTGCACCGGCTTCTCGGTCATGCCGGTGTTTTCGTCGCGGAACACCTCGATTTCCGCGCGATACCTGGCCCCGCTGTCGCGCGTGGAAGAGGCCACATTCAGACCCCGCTCGCGGTATTGCGGAACCGCCAGGTAGAGGTCGACCGTGGTTTGGTCCGGCTCGAAACATTCCGTCAGCTCTTTGGGCGGCGGGGCGCCGTCGGACCCGGGTATATCGAAGATCAGCCCGTCCGGCAGGAGCCCGGACGCGCTGGCGATACCGAAGACTCCGGCGCCAAGTGCCTCCCGGCTGATTTGTAGCGTGGCGAAGCCCCAGGGCCGGAACGAGAGACTTTCCAGGTGGAACTCCAGGAGGTTCTCGAGAAAGCGATCCTGGAGCTGCAGGTGCTGGGGCGTCAGAAACGTTCCCTTAGTCCAGATCACCGGTTGCAATCGCCGCATTCGCATTCACAGTACCAGAACTTGCCGGTTATGCCAAATGGTTTGCTAATGCCGTTTGCGAATGCCGCCGGCAGGACAGACCATCGGTTTGCGTGGTCTGTCACGCCTCGCCAAGTTTCGAGGCTTTGACAGACAACATAAACCGATCGCCTATCCTACCGGCAAGGGCTTGTATTCTGCGGTACAGTGTTGCGAGGACATCGATGCTCACTCCTGTTGCCGCCGATCCGAAGCAACTTCTCGATTTTTTCAACCAAGCCGGCTTCACTCACGAGCAGTTCAAGCAGAATCCGACGCTGCGCGACCTTCCTTCGCGCCGCCTCGGCAACCTGCCGGACCTCCTGGAGCGCATTTCCGAACTCACCGCGCAGCACGTCCTGTTGCGCTGGTTTTTCCTGGGCGTGCCGCTGGAGAGCGACTCCATCGCGGGAATCGTCCCGGCACCGGTGATTACCCAGATGCTGGCAACAGGGATGCTGGTTCGCGACGGCGACCAACTCACTGCCACGGTCATGCTGACGCCGTGCGAAGGCTTTCTGTTCGCGGCCGATCCGGCCGCCACGTTGGAGTCGCCGGAGGCCTCCCGGCTGGTTTCGTGGCCCAATCCTACCACACGCTTGGCGCAGATGTTCACCATCCGGCGCCTTTCGGAGGCGACTCTGGATCTGGGCACCGGCTGCGGGATGCTGGCGATCCTCGCCGCGGGTCACAGCCGCCAGGTGGTGGCGACCGACCTGAACCCGCGCGCCACCGAGTTTGCCCGCTTCAACGTCTGGCTCAACGGCGTTGATAACGTCGACTGCCTAACCGGCGACACCTTCGAGCCCGTCCAGGGCCGGACCTTTGACCTGATCATGAGTAACCCGCCGTTTTTCGTCACCCCGTCCGCCGAGCAGGTCTATTGCGAAAACAGCATGGAATTGGACGGTTACTGCCGGGAGCTCATCCGGGCGGCGCCGCGCCACCTTAACGAAAACGGCTTTCTGCAGATCACCTTGGAGTGGGTCCAGGTGAAGGGGCAGGCTTGGCAGGACCGCTTGAAGGGGTGGCTGGAAGATACCGGCTGCGACGCCTGGGTGCTCCGCAGCTACGCCCGCTCGGCCGCCGCATACGCTTCGGAACGTATCGGACGGATGATGCCGTATTCGCCGCTGACCGCCAACCAGAGATTCGACGAATGGATGGCCTATTACCGCGCCCGTCAAGTCGAAGAGATCCAGGGCGGAATTCTGGCCCTGCGGCGGAGATCCGGCCAGAACTGGATCCGCATCGAGGAGGTGTCCATCCTGGACTCCAAGGAGCCGTTTGGCGGGGCCGTTGTGGAACTATTCGCCAATCAGGACAGGCTGGAAGCCGACCGCTCCGTGGACCGGATGATGGCCTGGAAGCCGCGGCTGGCGGCCGATGTGCGGATCGACCAGCAGTTGCACCTGGAGGCGGGGGAGTGGAAGCCCGCCTCGATGCAGCTCAGGCGGTCCGGCGCCCTCCCTAGTTCCCTGACGCTTGATCCGTTGGTGGCCGATTTCCTGCGTAGATGTGATGGGAGCCGGACTTTGAGCGACCTGGCGCGGGATCTCGCGGCGGTGGTCAAGATCGATCCGGAACAGGTGCGCCAGCAGTGTTGCGCGGTGACGCGGAAGCTGGTGGAGCGCCGCCTGGTACTGGTGTGAGGTTTCGCACCAACGGTCCCCTTCGGAAAGGTCTGGTACGCGAGTTGGGCAAAAAACTTGACGTTGGCTCTCGCGTCGCATATAGTGTGTCTCACTGAACGAATTATTCGGGAGGTTCCATGGCTAGAGAAAGTACGCAGCATAAATTGGATCGGGTACGCTCCCCACGCGTACAGATCACATACGACGTCGAAGTGGGGGGAGCGATCGAGTTGAAGGAGCTTCCTTTCGTGGTTGGGGTATTGGGCGATTTCACCGGCCAGCCGGAGCAGCCCCTGCCCAAACTGAAAGACCGCAAATTCGTCGAGGTCAATCCGGACAATTTTGACACGGTCCTGGAGGGCATGAAACCGCACCTCAACTTCTCCGTGGAGAACAAGCTGAGCGAAGAACCGGAAGCCGCTAACCTCAAGGTGGATTTGAAGTTCGCCAAACTGGAAGACTTCGAGCCGCAGAACGTGGCACGCCAGGTCAAGCCGCTCAAGGAGCTGCTCGATCTGCGGACCCGGCTTTCCGATCTCCGCGGCAGCTTGCAGGGCAACGACAAGCTGGAAGAGTTGCTGCTGGAGAGCGTCGGCAATACCGAAAAGCTCGACAAGCTGAAGGGTGAGATGGCAAAGGGAAAGGGAGGCGATTCCAATGGCTGAGGTAAAGACCGCACAGGCTGCCGCGGCTGCCGGCGAACAGGTTGAGGAGAAGAGCCTGCTCGATCAGATCGTGGAAGAAGGCCGCTTTGGCGTAGAGCCGGCTTCACGCGAGCGCGGCAAGAATCTGGTGAAGGAATTCGTGGCGCAGGTCCTGGAAGGCTCCATGACCATTGCGCGCGATGCGGAAATGATGATCAATGCCCGCATTGCGCAAATCGACCACTTGGTCTCCATCCAGTTGAACGAGATCATGCATCACGCCTCGTTTCAGAAGCTGGAAGGAAGCTGGCGCGGGCTCAAGTACCTGATGGATCAGAGCGAAACCGGCACCATGCTCAAGATCCGCGTGCTCAACTGCAGCAAGAAGGAGATGCTGAAGGATCTGCAACGCGCGCCGGAATTCGACCAGAGCGCCCTCTTCAAGAAAGTCTACGAGGAAGAGTACGGCGTCTTCGGTGGCGCACCCTTCGGCGCCCTGGTGGGGGACTACGAATTCGGCAAGCACCCCGAGGACATCGAGTTGCTGGACCAGATCTCCCATGTGGCGGCGGCGGCTCATGCGCCGTTCTGCACCGCGGCCAGCTCCGACATGCTCAACCTGCCCTCCTGGACTGCCCTGGACGCCCCGCGCGACCTGGCCAAGATCATGGATAGCACGGAGTACGCCAAGTGGAAGGGCTTCCGGCAGTCGGAAGATTCCCGTTATGTGGCCCTCGCCCTGCCTCGTGTTCTGGGCCGGTTGCCTTACGGCAAGGACACCAAGCCGGTGGAAGACTTCAATTACGAAGAGCACGTGGACGGAAGCGATCATTCGAAGTACCTGTGGATGAACGCGGCTTTCGCCCTCGCCTCGCGGATGACCCAGTCCTTCACGCAGTATGGCATGTGTGTCGCCATGCGGGGCGTGGAAGGGGGCGGCTTGGTGACCGGACTGCCGGTCCACAACTTCTACACCGATGAAGGCGACATAGCCATGAAGTGCCCCACCGAGATGACGATAACCGACCGGCGCGAAAAAGAGCTG
>Ga0187860_1002981_pt1 | contig 13556 bp, 10 predicted proteins | sample June2016WEW_10_4_FD_132981 | JGI IMG/M metagenome (GOLD analysis project Ga0187860, IMG submission 132981) | Peatland microbial communities from SPRUCE experiment site at the Marcell Experimental Forest, Minnesota, USA - June2016WEW_10_40 | ecosystem: Environmental > Terrestrial > Soil >... | reverse complement strand
GGCGTCGCCATGCCGGGCGTCGCCCAAGGCGACGCAATCGGGTATTTGCAAGGTCTGGCGGCACGCATGCTGCCGCGGGATTATTCGATCGATTACGGCGGCTTGAGTCGGCAATACGTCCAGGAGACCAGCGGCTTCGTCACCACGTTCGGCTTCGCGCTGATCATCATCTTCCTGGCGCTGGCGGCGTTGTTTGAAAGTTTCCGCGATCCCGTCATCATTCTGGTTTCGGTGCCGATGTCGATCGCCGGCGCGCTGATTTTCGTCAGCGTCGGGGTGGCTGGCGCCTCGCTCAACATCTACACCGAGGTGGGACTGGTGACGCTGATGGGCCTGATCAGCAAGCACGGCATCCTGATCGTGCAGTTCGCCAATGATCTCCAGGCCGAGGGCCGCTCGAAGCGCGCGGCCATTGAAGAAGCCGCCTCCATCAGGCTTCGCCCGATCCTGATGACGACCGCTGCCATGGTGCTCGGCGTCGTGCCGTTGATCACGGCCGCCGGCGCCGGCGCCGTGTCCCGCTTTCAAATGGGTCTTGTGATCGCCGCCGGCCTTTCCATCGGCACCGTGTGCACGCTGTTCGTCGTTCCCGCGGTGTATATGCTGCTCGGGGCGGATCGCTCGAAGGCGGCCATCTCCGGCGCGGCGATCGCCCCGCCGGCGCATGCGGCTCCTGCCGAGTGATCAAGCGAAGCGGAACATGCGGCGATGGACGACTGGAGCGCACGGCAATATCTGAAGTTCGAGGATGAACGCACCCGGCCGCCGCGCGATCTTCTGGCGCAGGTGCCGTTGCAACGACCTCGCCTGGTGGTCGATCTCGGCTGCGGGCCGGGCAATTCGACCGAGCTTCTGGTCGAGCGTTTTCCGCAATCCGAGGTCGTCGGGCTCGACTCTTCGCCCGACATGCTGCGCAAGGCGCGCGAGCGACTGCCCAAGTGCACATTCGTCGAGGCCGATATCGCGTCCTGGACGGCGGACCCCCGCGCCGATCTTCTGTTCGCCAATGCGTCGTTCCAATGGATACCTAATCATCCGCGGGTGTTGCGCCGGCTGCTTGAAGCTCTGCCGGCGGGCGGCGTGCTCGCAGTGCAGATGCCGGACAATACGCGCGAGCCCTCGCACATGCTTCAGCGCGAGGTGGCCGCGAGCGGACCGTGGGCGGATAACCCGGAAATACGGGCCGCGCCGCGCGGCGACCTGCCGCCGCCCGAAGCGTATTACGATCTGCTCAAGCCGTGTTGCACGCGGATCGACATCTGGCACAGCGTCTACAATCACGTCATGGCGACGCCGCAGGCCATCGTCGAATGGTTCAAGGGCTCCGCGCTGCAACCGTATCTGTCCCCGCTCGATCCCGCCGCGCGCGAGCAATTTCTCGCCGCCTATACGGAAAAGATCGTTGCCGCCTACAAGCCGCGTGTGGACGGTAAGGTCTTGTTGAAATTCCCGCGCCTGTTCATCGTGGCGGTGCGATAGTCAGCGACCGTCAACGGTCAGCACGGCGTTCGCGCGCCTTCAACCAGTGACCGCTTGACAGAGTTAGCTCGGCGGCTAAAGTTAACCCGTTGGTAAAGTATTATGCCGGCGCCCTCTCATGGTCTCTGAGCAGGGGCGCAGCAGGATCAGTGGGAGAGGCAAGCATGCCAACCGTGGAAATCATCGGCTGGGCGCGGTCGACCTATGTTCGGGTCGCCCGCATGGTGTGCGAAGAAAAGGCTATCCGCTACGATCTCAAGGACGCCGCACCGCATTCGGCGGACGTCCTCGCCATCCACCCATTCGGAAAAATACCGGTGATGCGCCACGGCGATTTCGAGTTGTGCGAGTCGAAGGCGATCGCGACATACCTTGATCTCAGCTTCCCCGGCCCGAAATTGATACCGACTGACCCGCGCCATGCAGCGCTCACTGAACAATGGGTGTCGTTGGTCAATACCAAGATGGATGGGACCATGATCCGCACCTATTTGTTTAACTACATCTTCCCGAAAACCAGCGACGGTTTGCCGGACCGCAAGGCGATCGAAGCCGTGGCGCCCGCGGTCAAGCAAGAGATCGACCTTCTGGATCGCGCCGTCGCCAAGAGTGGTTACCTCGTCGGCGACAGCTTCACCTATGCCGACATCAATCTGATGCCGATCTTGTTCTATCTGCAAAAGTTCCCCGAGGGCGCTGCGGCCGTCGCGGCAGCGAAGCCCCTATCAGATTATTATCAACGCCTCGCCGCGCGACCGAGTTTTCAGAATACGATGCCGCCGGGGCCGCCGTCGCGGTAGGCCACAGCTTCGTAATCGATTGCATTCCGTTGTGGCTGCTGTGACAGTCCGCGGCGATGAGAATCGCCCCTTACTTCTTTTGCGCCGCTTTACTGAGCGGTCTTCTTTACGTTCAGGGCGCATTCGCCGCCGACGCTGCGTTTCAAACCTGGCTGCAATCGTTGTGGCCGCAGGCGCGGGAGCTCGGCGTATCGCGCGCTACATTCGATATGGCGACGCGCGGGCTCGATCCAGATTTGTCGCTGCCGGAGCTTGTCATACCCGGCCGGCCGGAGCAGGCCGGCCCCGGGCAACCGGAATTTGTGCAGACTCCAGCGGATTATCTGAAGGAGGCGACGTTCGATCGCCTCGCCGCGCAGGGCCGCAAGCTGTTCGATCAGTACCGCGCGCCGCTCGCCGCGATCGAGCACGAGTTCGGCGTCAGTCCGACCGTCGTGCTAGCGATCTTTGGCCGGGAGACTGACTACGGTCGCGCCGCGGATACGCACAACGCCATTCGCGTGCTGGCGACGCAGGCCTTTCTCGGCAAGCGCAAGGAGAAGTTCCAGGGCGAATTTTTGCTTGCGCTCAAAATGCTGGAGGACGGCTACGTCAAGCTTCCCGAAATGAAAAGTTCGTGGGCCGGCGCCATGGGCCTGACGCAATTCCTGCCGTCGGAGTTTTATAAATACGCCGTCGATTTCGACGGCGACGGCCGCCGCGACATCTGGCACTCGGTGCCGGACGCGCTCGCCTCGGCGGCGAAGCAACTGGTCGACAAGGGTTGGCAGCGCGATCTGCGGTGGGCCTACGAAGTGCACGCGCCGGCCGATGTAGATTGCACCATCGGCGTGCCCGAGAATGCGCGGCCGATCGGCGATTGGCTCAAGCGCGGCTTCGTGCCGGCTTATGGCCGCACGCTGTCACCCGGTGAGCGCGCCGAGACCGCATCGCTGTTGCAGCCCGCCGGCCTTTACGGCCCGGCCTTTCTCGCCACCAAGAATTATTTCGTCATCAAGGAGTACAATTTCTCCGACCTCTACGTTCTGTTCGTCGGACATCTCAGCGATCGCATTGCCGATCCGCGGCCGTTCGAGACGCCGTGGGGCAAGGTCGCGCAGCTTCCCACCCGCGATCTTGACCGTATGCAGGAGCTTCTCACCGCGCGCGGCTATTACCACGACAAGATCGACGGCAAAGCGGGCATGAAGACGCGCGCCGCGCTCGGCGATTATCAGAAGCGTAACGCGCTCAAAGTCGATTGCTGGCCGACTGCGGCGTTGCTCGCGCACATGCAAGCCGCTGGGCGGAACTGAGCGTTTGCGCGCTCATTGACAGTTCATGCCGGCAAAAGTCAAAATTCAAAACCGAAATAGGAGGAGACGATCATGGAAACGTTGCCGAAATTCGGCATCTCGCGCGCCGAAATGATGAAGCGTGTCGCGCGCTTCAAGGACCTCAAGGGTTCCGACGGCGGGCTTCCCGACAGCAAGTCGCCGCACTGCGAGCGGACCCTTTACAATGTCATCGGCTTTCAGCCGCCCGACGATGAAGGTGGCGCGGTCACTTCGCCCGTCGGCGACGATGCGTCACGGCTTTCGGCCATTCCAATCTCCGAAGGCTTCAATCTCGGCTATTGCCGCGCCAAGCCGGGCAAAGGGCCGATGATGCACAACCACGACACTAACGAGACCTTCATTCCGATGACCGGCGTGTGGCGCTGCTCCTGGGAAAACAAGGAAGGCAAGGTCGAGTCGGTCGATCTCAATCCGCTCGACGTCATTTCGTTTCCGCCGGGTGCGATCCGGCGTTTTGAGAACGTCAAGCCGGCGGATTCCGGTGAGGATGCGATCCTGATGTTCGTCATCGGCGGCAACGGCCCGAAAGCCGAATTCACCGACGCGGCGATGAAGGAGCTCGTAGATATTGGCGTCTGGCCGCGGAAGTGAGCTGTGCACGTCATCTACGCGTCGTTCCGGATTGCCGCGAAACGGCAAGTCCGGAATCCATATTCGCTGACGGTGGTTATGGATTCCAGGTTCCTCGCTTCGCTCGGCCCCGGAATGACGAAGGTGGCTAATCCTCGCCCGGGACGGCGAGCGGCAAGCTGTCGTCGTCCTCGCCGGAATAGCCGAGTGCGCGCCGCGACGGCTTTCCCTTGATCGAGCCGGTGGTGCCCGGATCGCCGTAATGCCGCGACGCATAACGCGCCCGCGCGCGTTCGGCGACGACCTCGCCCGGTACAGCCGCGGGTTGACAAATGCGGCGGCCGCTGGTGCGCCGCATCAGATCGACGTGAATGTGATTGTAGTGATAGACGTTGGCGCCGGGCGCGAGCACGGTGGTGAATTCCTCGCAGGCCGCCAGCTGCACGTCATGCAGAAAGCCCTGCTCCTCGGGCGATCCATGCCAGCCGTATTGCACGGTGATCTTGTGACCGTCGGCGAGCTCGAACTCGGCGATGTCGAGGGCGTTGCCGAACGCGTGCTCGGAAATGTGCGCGTTTGGATTGCCGTTCATACCGCGGCAGGAATAGGCGGAGATTTGTTTGATCTCGACGACTGGCTGGCGGAACCAGCGCATCGCCGCCGGCTGCACCGCCGCGGTGATCCATTGATCTAGCGCCGAGACGATGGGGCAGGCGAGCGTCGCCACCGGCTTCACCTCGACCGGCCCGGCCGATGCGGTCACATTGGGAGCACGCGGCCAGCCGAGCGGCACGTGCTCCTCCGTTCCCGGCCGCGCCGGTTGGACGCGCGGTGTGTAAGTCGGCGGCGGATAATTTTCCGGCGGATACGTGGCCACCGGGGGGGAGCTTCCGCGCTTGCCAGGCGCGCTATCGTAAGGCCGCGGCGGGGCGGGCTCGAAGCCTGGGTCATCCTCCCCGGGCTCAGGAACTCCAGGTGCATAAAGCGACATCGGCTGACCGGCTTGCGGGGCTGCCTGCATCGGGCCCGATTGCGCCGAAGCGGCTGGCGAAGGACGAGCTTGCACCGGTGCCGTTTGCGGTGAGCCGTATTGCGGTGGCGCGCCTGATGGCGGTGGCGGCCATGCGTTCGACTGGATCACCGGCCAATGTTGCGGCATCGCGCCGTCGGGCACAGCGCCCGGCGGACGTACCGGCTCGTCGTCGTAGCCGAGCGGCGCACTGTCGCCCAGCGCCGTTACCCGGATGGGAAAATCGGCGCCGCATATGCCCGGTCCGCTGATCGCGGAGATGCGCACGCGTTCCGGGCTGTCCTTCACGGCGCCGGAATTCAGGCAGGCGACCTCGGCATCGTGACGCCAACTCTCGCGCTCGCCGCCGTAAAAGTTGTGGCTGCAGCCGGCCAGCGCGATCAACGCCGCAACGGCGACGGAGCCTAAAAGCGACAACTGAACGCCACGCGACATGCGCGGACAATGCGAGGATTTCCGTTAAGGACTGTTCAATGATGTCGCGCTTTCGCGCGTGAAGGGAGGTGTTAACCATGTCGCGGCGCGCGCGGCTCTTGATCCGATATCGCCTTTGAGGCCACATCGCGAAAGCGACGGGGAGGGCGTCCATGGAAGGCAAGGCGAAATTCATATTTCCAGTTCTCGCGACGGCGCTCGTCGTCTTTGTTGCCAGTGCCGCCGTGACCTATGTGAACATTGGGCTTCATTTCGACTTCGTGCGGCGCTGGCTCTCCGCATTCATCGTTGGCTGGCCGGTCGCCGCGGTGACCGCCTACATCGCATTTCCCATTGTGCGCCAGGCGACAGTGCGCATCGTCGCGCTGATCGAAGGCAAAAGCGTCTGATTTTTTCCAGCTCGATATTTTCCCACGTTCAATATATTTACGGAAGAAATTACCGCCGCAAAGCTGCTTCATGCGTGCGTGTCTCTGCATAAATTTTATTCGTCGCAAGGGTAACCGTTCATCCGCGGCAAATTGTTTCCAAATCTCATGAAGTTGGCAAAGGTGCGTTGTCAAATGTGTTGCGCACAAAGTTTGTGGCGGTGCAGCAACTGATTTGCTTCTGTCAGACGGCGCTTTCTGCTAGACTTTCGTTAGCACAACTGCGATGGAGGTGCGACGCGTGGACCTCACGATGAAGCTCAATGTGCTGGCGGCGTGCGCTGCGTTGTTTTTTGTTGGCGCGATTCTGCTGGGGGCCTTCTGAGTTCTAAAAAGTCCAAACGCCAGAAACCATCAAGGGCCGCCTTAAGTCCAACCGGCGGTCGCGAATAAAAAAACACCGGGGCGATTTCCGCTCCGGTGTTTTGATTCTGATTGCCGTCAATGCGAGGCGCGTCGTGCCGATGCAATCCACTTGTGCTTGGAGGTTTGTCTGGATTGCGTCATCGCTTCGCTCCTCGCGATGACGCGTTCGCTATTCCGCGGCGTTGCGCGCCACCGCCAGAGGGTCGTAATTGAGAATTGGTCCGAGCCATTTCTCGGCCTCCGCGAGCGTCCAGCGCTTGCGCTTGGCATAATCCTCGACCTGATCGCGTTCGATCTTGCCGACGCCGAAATAATAGCTTTCAGGATGACTGAAGTAGAAGCCGCACACCGAAGCACCCGGCCACATGGCGAAGCTCTCTGTGAGTCGCACGCCGGTCTGCCGCTCGCCGTCGAGGAGGCGAAACAACGTCGCCTTTTCGGTATGGTCGGGCTGAGCCGGATAGCCGGGCGCCGGACGGATACCGCGATATTTTTCGGCAATGAGATCGCCGGGCTTTAGGACTTCGTCGGGCGCATAGGCCCAAAATTCCTTGCGCGCGCGCTGGTGCAGGCTTTCGGCCAGCGCCTCGGCAAGCCGATCGGCGAGGGCCTTGGCCATGATCGCGGAATAGTCGTCGTTCGCGTGTTTGAAGCGCTCGACGATGGTTTCCTCGCCGACGCCGGCGGTCACCGCAAAAGCGCCGATATAATCGCCGAGTCCGCTCGCGCGCGGCGCCACGAAATCAGCCAGCGCGACGTTGGCGCGGCCCTCGCGGCGCGGCAGTTGCTGGCGAAGCGTGTGCAGGGCCGCAATCGGTGTGCTGCGTGCCTCGTCGTCGAATACAAGGATGTCATCGGTTTCGCTATTGGCCGGCCACAATCCGATCACGGCGCGCGCCTGGAACCAGCGTTCGGCGACGATGCGGCGCAGCATTTCCTGCGCGTCGTTAAACAGGCCGCGCGCGGCTTCGCCGACCTTGGCGTCGCCGAGGATGGCCGGAAATTTGCCGTTGAGTTCCCAGGTCGCAAAGAATGGCGTCCAATCAATGAAGTCGATGAGCTCGGCAACCGGAATATCGGCAAGCGGATGCGTGCCGAGAAGGCGCGGCTTTGGCGGCAGATAATTTCCCGACCAATTGAGCCGCAGCGCATTGGTGCGGGCATCGGCGAGCGACAGGCGGTGCTTGGTCTCTTCGCTGCGCGCGTGCGCCGCGGCGATGCGGCCATATTCGGCGCGCACTTCGTTGACGGTGTGCTGGCGCGTCTCGCGCGAGAGCAGCGACGAAACCACGCCAACGCCGCGGCTCGCGTCGTTGACATAGATCGTCTGCCCGCGCCGGTAATTCGGATGGATCTTCACCGCCGTGTGCACGCGGCTCGTGGTGGCGCCGCCGATGAGGAGCGGCACATCAAATCCCTGCCGCTCCATCTCGGCCGCGACATGGCACATCTCGTCGAGCGAAGGCGTGATCAAGCCCGAGAGCCCAACGATATCCGCCTGTTCGGTGATTGCCGCCTGAAGGATTTTCTCCGCCGGCACCATCACGCCGAGATCGACGACGTTGTAATTGTTGCAGGCTAGGACGACGCCGACGATGTTCTTGCCGATGTCGTGCACATCGCCCTTGACCGTCGCCATCACGATCTTGCCGTTAGACGACGAATGCTGACGGCCATCTTTTTCCTGTTCCATGTAGGGCAGGAGATGGGCCACGGCCTGCTTCATGACCCGCGCCGACTTGACCACTTGCGGCAGGAACATCCGGCCCGAGCCGAACAGATCGCCGACGACATTCATGCCGTCCATCAGCGGGCCCTCGATCACGGCGATCGGGCGGGCGGCCTTGAGGCGGGCTTCTTCGACATCGGCGGCGATGAAATCGGTAATGCCGTGGACCAGCGCATGCGACAGCCGTTTCTCGACCGGCCATTCGCGCCAGGAGAGATCGGCTTCCTTCTTTTCCTTGCCGGCGCCGCGGTGGCGTTCGGCGAGCGCGAGCAGCCGCTCGGCGGCGTCGGCCCGCCGGTTGAGCACCACGTCCTCGCAAGCCTCGCGCAATTCGGGATCGACATCGTCATACACGGCGATTTGGCCGGCATTGACGATGCCCATATCCATCCCGGCGGCGATGGCGTGATAGAGAAACACGGCGTGCATCGCCTCGCGCAAACGCTCGTTGCCGCGGAACGAGAACGACAAGTTCGACACGCCGCCGGACACGTGTGCGTGCGGCAGGTTCAGCCTGATCCAGCGCGTACCTTCGATGAAGGCGACGCCATAGCCGTTATGCTCCTGCATGCCGGTCGCCACGGCAAAGACGTTCGGATCGAAGATGATGTCCTGCGGCGGAAAGCCGACGCGGTTGACCAGGATGTCGTAGGCGCGTGCGGCGATCGCCATCTTGCGCTCGAGCGTATCGGCTTGGCCCGCTTCGTCAAACGCCATGACGACGGCCGCGGCGCCGTAGCGGCGTACGAGTTGCGCATGGTGGATAAACGCGTCCTCGCCCTCCTTAAGCGAGATCGAATTGACCACTGCCTTGCCCTGCACGCATTTCAATCCGGCTTCGATCACCGAGAATTTGGAGGAGTCGATCATCAGCGGCACGCGGGCGATGTCGGGCTCCGCGGCAATGAGATTGAGAAACGTCGTCATCGCCTTCTCGGAATCGAGAAGGCCCTCGTCCATGTTGACATCGAGGATTTGCGCGCCGTTTTCGACCTGGTCGCGCGCCACCGCCAGAGCTGCCGGGTAATCGCCGGCGGTGATGAGCTTGCGGAAGCGCGCCGAGCCGGTGACGTTGGTACGCTCGCCGACATTCACGAACGGAATCGCCGGCGTCAGCGTGAAGGCTTCGAGGCCGGAAAGCCGCAACAGCGGCGCGACGCTCGGAATTTTGCGCGGCGTCTTGCCGGCGACGGCGGCGGCGATGGCGCGGATGTGATCGGGCGTAGTGCCGCAACAACCGCCGACGATATTGGCGATGCCGGAAGCGGCGAATTCGCCGATAAGCGCCGCCATGGTCTCGGGACCCTCGTCGTAATGGCCGAATTCGTTGGGCAGGCCGGCATTGGGATAGGCGCAGATCAGCGTATCGGCGACGCGCGCGAGCTCGGCGATGTGCGCGCGCATCTCTTTGGCGCCGAGTGCGCAATTCAACCCGATCGAGAGCGGCGCGGCATGCGCCACCGAATTCCAAAACGCCTCGGGCGTCTGCCCGGAGAGCAGCCGTCCGGAGCGGTCGGTAATGGTGCCCGAAATCATTACCGGCACGCGGACGCCGCGCTCTTCCATCGCCTCCTTGCAGGCGAAGATGGCGGCCTTGGCGTTGAGCGTGTCGAAGATGGTCTCGATCAGCAGCGCGTCGACGCCGCCATCGACCAGTCCGCGGACCTGTTCGCCGTAGGCAATGCGCAGTTCGTCGAAGGTGACGGCGCGAAAGCTCGGATTGAGAACGTCGGGCGAAATCGATGCGGTCCGGTTGGTCGGGCCGATCGCGCCGGCGACGAAACGCTGGCGGCCGTCCTCGTCCTGCGCGACGCGCGCGGCCTCGCGAGCGAGCCGGGCGCCTTCGAGGTTCAATTCGTAGGCGATCTCGGACATGCCGTAATCGGCCTGCGCGATGCGCGTCGAGGAGAACGTGTTGGTCGAGACGATGTCGGCGCCGGCGCGGAAATAGGCGAGATGAATGGCGCGCACCGCGCCCGGCCTGCTGAGATTGAGGAGATCGTTGTTGCCGCGAACCTCGCGATTCCAGGCGTCGAAGCGGGCGCCGCGATAGCCTTCCTCATCCAGGCTGAGCGCCTGGATCATTGTCCCCATGGCGCCGTCGAGCACGAGGATCCGTTCGGCGGCGAGCCGACGCAGCGTTTCTTCTTTGGTCGGCTCGATCACTGACGCCGCCATAGACTTCAGGCCTGCTGTGTTTCAATGGGGGTGGGGGCGAGACGCGCACCGTGCTCTTTGCCGGGCCGCAGCCCCAACAGATGGCAGATCGCGTAAACGAGGTCGGCGCGGTTCATCGTGTAGAAGTGAAAATCGGTGACGCCGTGGTCGACGAGATCGAGCACCTGCTCGGCGGCGACGGTCGCGGCGATGAGCTTGCGCGTTGCCGGATCGTCGTCGAGCCCGTCGAAGCGCCGGGCGAGCCAGTCAGGTACCGTAGCGCCGGTGCGCGACGCGAAATTCTTGGTCTGCTTGAAATTCTGCACCGGCAGGATGCCGGGCACGATCGGGATATCGATCCCGCTCGCGCGCACGCGTTCAAGATAGCGAAAGTAAACACTGTTCTCGAAAAAGAACTGCGTGATGGCGCGGCTAGCGCCCGCCTCGACCTTGGCCTTGAGCATGTCGATATCGGCTTCGACCGTGGCGCTGTCCGGATGTTTTTCCGGATAGGCGGAGACCGACACCTCGATATCGGCAATGCGCTTGATGCCGCCGACCAGATCGGCGGCATTGCGATAGCCACCGGGATGCGGCGCGTAACGTTCGCCGATGCCGCCGGAGGGATCGCCGCGTAGCGCCACGACGTGGCGGACGCCCGCTTGCGCGTAGGCTTCGATCACCGCATCCACTTCCGCGCTGGTGGCGGCGACGCAAGTGAGGTGCGCTGCCGGCGTCAGCATGGTCTCGGCGAGCATGCGCTTGACCGTTGCATGCGTGCGCTCGCGGGTCGAGCCCCCGGCGCCGTAGGTCACCGAGACGAAATTGGGTTGAAGCGGCGCGAGCCGCGCGATCGCCTCCCACAGCGACTGTTCCATTTCCGCGGTTTTCGGCGGAAAGAATTCGAACGAGATGCGGATGCCGCGCGCGGCGCCGGTTTCGGTAAAGCGGCTCGGACGGACGCTGTCCATCAGGCAACCTCACGCGTTGCCGGCGCGGCGAGCATGATGCGCGGATCGCGCCCAAGCCACAGCGACACCGCGATCTTGCCTTCCGGTCCGGGAGGCAATGTCTGTTGCCGGATGAAGTCGAGCCCGGCGGCCTCGATCCATTGCTTCACGGTCTCGGCGGCGAAGCCGAGCCGGCGATGGGCGTGCTCTTCGCGCAGGAATTCGAGATCGTGCGGCGCGAAATCGACAACCAGCAGGCGCCCGCCCGGCCGCAACACGCGCGCCGCCTCGCGGATGGCGCGGCCACTGTCGTCGAGAAAGTGCAGGACCTGGTGGATGATCACGACATCGAATGTGTCGCGCGCCAGAGCGAGGTCGTAGATGTCGCCGTGGCGTACGCTGCAATGCTTAAGGCCCGCGCGGTCGAGACGCGTGCGCGCAAACGCCAGCATGTCCAGCGAAAGATCGAGCCCGAGGCCGCGCTCGATGTCGTTGGCGAAAAGTTCGAGCATGCGTCCGGTACCGGTGCCGAGATCGAGCAGCGAACGGATTGGCTGATCGCCGAGTGCGGCGCGGATGGCATCTTCGACCGCGGCATCGGTGACATGCAATCGGCGGATACGGTCCCATTCGGCGGCATGGCGGCGAAAATAATTTTGCGCAGTGGCGGCGCGCGTGGCCCGGACCGCGGCCAGCCGCTCGCGGTCGCGGGCAATAATCGGATCGTTGGGATCGAGCCGCGCGATCAAGGAGCGGGCGATGTCGGCAGTGCTGCCGCCTTCGCTGAGGCGAAAGAAGGCCCACGATCCCTCCCGATAGCGCTCGACCAACCCAGCCTCGGCCAAAAGCCGCAAATGGCGGGATAAACGCGGTTGCGACTGACGCAGGATCGAGGTGAGATCGGAAACGGTCAGTTCGGCGTCGGCAATGAGCATCAGGAGCCGTAACCGCGTCGCTTCGGCTGCCGCCTTGAGGGTTGCAGTCAGTGCGGAGAAGGCGAGTTGGGCAGGGTCAGTCGGCATCGGGTTGATCCAGCAATACGAAGATATAAAGATATCTTTATGCGGTTAAGTAGGCAAGGGTGGCGGGATATATCCCGCAGGCGGGTCTTGGACCCTTCGGCGCTCCTCGATAGTCGGGCAGGGCTGGTCGTCGCGGGACCCGCGTGCGAAAACCCGCGATGATGATGGAAGATAACGCGGCAAAAGGATTTAGCGACCTGCGCGAAGGCGAAATCGCCGTCGAACTGCCAGCGCGGTTTGACGCTTCGCTCTATTATATCGGGCGCATCCATACGCCGTGGATACGGCGCGAAGATTGCCCGAAGAACCCGCGCGAAACAGAAGCGGTCTGCACCATCGTGCTTGATCCGCGCTGGGTCGCGGGCCTCCAGGGTCTCGACAGCGTCAGCCACGTGGTCGTGCTGTACTGGATGGACCGCGCGCGCCGCGACCTCGTGCTACAGGCCCCGCATCACTATCCTGAGCGCCGCGGCACCTTTGCGTTGCGCTCGCCGGTACGGCCCAATCCGATCGCCGTATCCGTGGCGCGGCTTATTCGCATTGAAGGCAACACACTCTCGGTCGTCGGTCTTGATTGCGTGGACGACACGCCGCTTCTCGATCTCAAGCCCTATTTTGCCTCGACCGATGCGGTGCCGGACGCGTCCGTCGGCTGGCACGCCGGGCTCAAAAGAGGGTGAGCGTCAAAACAGCGGCGGCGCTTCGCCGACCCGCAGCATGCCGAGGTAGATCGCGCCATCGGAAAAACGCAGCGGCAGAATGGTCGCCGGCCGGTTTTCGATCGTCGTCGGCTCGCCCATCTTTTTGAAGTTCTCGATCATGCTTGCGCTCGCGGTCTGGCGAAGCGCGCCGCTCAGCCCCGGTATCAAGCGATCGAGCGCGCCGTCGCCGCCGGACAACTGGTCGATGCCCTGCCCAATCATCCGGTCGGTGCCGAGAAGCGGGACGATATGCTCGATACCGGCAATGGCGACGCGCACGAGCCCGTCAAGCTTGCCATGCGTGTTGATGCTGAGCGTTCCGGCGCCGATGACGAGTGCGTCTGTTTCCGCGATACGTAGTGATTTGATCTCGATGCCGCCGCCCGCCGCCTGCATCTCGCGGAAGCGATCGGCCCACGGCTTTGGCGCAAGGTCCTTGAAGCCGCGTATGACGGCATCGAGCTCGGCCTCGATTGGTTCGGCAAGTAAAGGATGAAAAGTCGGCGCCGTCGCCCCCGAAAGGTGCAGGGTCACTTCGATCACGGGATGGTC
>Ga0187860_1002974_pt1 | contig 13578 bp, 15 predicted proteins | sample June2016WEW_10_4_FD_132981 | JGI IMG/M metagenome (GOLD analysis project Ga0187860, IMG submission 132981) | Peatland microbial communities from SPRUCE experiment site at the Marcell Experimental Forest, Minnesota, USA - June2016WEW_10_40 | ecosystem: Environmental > Terrestrial > Soil >... | reverse complement strand
GCCATCCAGCGCTTCCTCGACGCCTGGAACGACCGCAAGCACCCCTTCGTCTGGGTGAAGTCCGCAACCGCGGTTCTACGCTCTTACAACCGCGAAGCTATTTCCGGGGCAGTGCACTAGTGGGGTGACACCTTCCTGGCTGCCGGCGCGTATAGGGTGTAGAAGAGATCGCGAGGAACCCCCGGGAAGCGTCCATGGGTCCACGGCGGAGCAGACTGGGCATTGCGGCGACCGCGGTCGTCGGGGCGGTGCTCACGGCCGCCGCCGTGACTACGTCGCTGGAGGCAAGCGGCCCCTCGCGTCTGGCCGGTCGAGCTGCCAAGCGCTCGGCGCCCGAGGAGGCCAGCGTGGCACCGTCGTCAGTGCCCTGGTTGGCGCTGGAGGCTCCGACCGCAACGCCTACGCCGACCTCGGCGGTGTCAGCAGCCCCGTGCACGGCGGGCGACATGGTGGCGTCGCCGCTCAGCGAGCTCGGCGTTGGGCTCGGCTCCGAGTACTTCGGGGCGACGGTGTCCCTGGGATCCTCCTCGACCTGCTGGCTCCCCGGCTCGCCCCAGGCGACATTCGCCAACGCCAGCGGGACGCCGATCGTGATCGCCGCCATCTCGGGTGCTCCGCTCAGTCAGCCGGTCACCCTGAGCGCGGGCACCGGCCCGGCGAGCATCAGGGTGCAGATCTCCGACTACGCCGCGCTCCCCCCGGTGGCCGGCATCTCGCTCACCCTGGGGGATGGGAGCAACCTCGGACTGCGGGTGGCGCCGGCACCTTCCTCCGACAGCGCCGGGGTCGGTCCGGGACCGGCATCGGAAGCTGTCTACGTCGTCGGCATCAGCGTCCCTGCTGAGACAGCCACTCCGACACCCGCCATGACGCTGAGCGGCGTCAGCGCCGCGCTGCACGCCACCAGCATCGCCGTCCCGGGGCAGAGATACGGCTTCGAGGTCACCCTCTCCAACAGCGCCCTCTCACCAGCCGACCTCTCACCCTGCCCTGTCTACCTCGAAGGGCTGAAGGACATGGACTCCTCTGTGGTCAGCTATCTACTCAACTGTGCTGCCGCCGAGCCGATCCCATCGGTCGGATCGGAGAGCTTCGACATGCGGCTCTCGATACCCTGGTCGACACCGCGAGGCCAGTACCTTCTGACGTGGGGGATCGTCGGCTCAGCCAGCGCGTACGCCAATACCTGGATTGACGTCTCATAACTCGCGGGCGCCGGCCGGATGGGTGCAGCGGTCCACCCGAAGGGAACAAACCAAGCAACCGCTTGGGCATCGCCCTCCCGGCCGTCCAGTGTGATTGCCGGACACTGGGCCATGCCAGGGTGTCACTTTCACCCCTGAGCGCGGTAGGAGATAGTAATGGCCGAGAGTTCCGATCCGGGGACATTGCACTAAGCGCGTTGGTCGTTGCGGCTGCCCGCTCCTGGCGGCCGGCTCGACACGTCTCCCCAGCAGCGCCTCCTGCGCGCCGCCTGTGCGAGGCGCCCCTGGAGTATCGGGGCGAGAGCCCTCGCGAACGCTCGCACCAGCCTGACGCCGCCCTCGAGCTCGGGCCGAGGTCGGGCGCGCTGCCCAGCGACCTCGGCCCAAGCGTCAGATGGTCAGCCAGCGACAGCGGTGCTCGTCACGACGCAGAGAACGTGCAGGTCGCATGGCCACCGGCGTTGTCGGACGCGACCAGCTTGTAGGAGCCCGTCGTGAGGTTGCCGCCCCAGTAGGGGATCCCGAACGGAGTGTCTATCCCGCCTCCGGACCTGAACTTCTGAGTGACCGTCGCCAATGGGTCCGAGCTGCTTGCGGAGGTAACGGTGAACGTCACCTTGGTGGCCGCGCTCGACGCCGGCTCGTATCGCAGCCAGAAAACCTGATCCGATCCATGCTGCGTGTCGATGGTCACGGTGGTGACCGCCGTGCCACTGTCGTTGAGGATGGCGCAGGTCGCGGTGGAGGCGGGCACTGCCACATCCCCCGTGAATCCGTTCAGGCTGCCGCCGGAGTTCGCCGCCACCGCGAGCGTGGTGGCGCCGGCCCCCAGGGCTAGAAACAGACCGACCGCAGCGCTGAGAATGCCTGACCTTCGAGAAAGATGCATCGTGCTCCTCCGGTTGTGGGCTACCAGAGTGGTCCCGTCGCCAATGATTCTATGGGCGCCGGCATGGTGTGGGAAGCCCCGAACCGGCCGCCACATCATCCCCGGGGCTCCCTCGGCGGAGCGGCGCGTCCACCCCTGCGGCTCGCGGCGTCCGATGCCTGCGGTCCCTGGTGCTCCCGGTCGAGTGCTCCGCGGCCGACCCTCGGCGGCTCCGGCGCGGGCTCCTGGCCGTTGTCGAGACTGCGGGGCGCGGGTGAGCGGCGATCTGGTGCGGTGCGACCGCTGCGCGCCGCTGTGGAAGCGAGAGGAAGCGGAGCGGATCACCAGTGCGGGGCCGGCGGCCCTCTTCCAGCTCCGTGGGCCGGCCTCGATCCCACCCACGGCCCGGAGGTGGAGGCGGAGCAACGCGCCACTCAGCGGGCTCACCGGACCGCCGACGTGGCCTGGGAGCGGCGCCGCGGCTCGACGGGTGACCCGGCACGGTGGGAGAGGCTTCGGCCGCGGCTGGCTGACGTGCCCGTCACACGGCTCCGCGAGGCCACCGGGTACTCGCTTCGGCACTGCTCCCACTTCCGCGCCGGCTTGGTGGTCCCTCACCCCCGGGTGTGGGCCGCTCTGGAGCAGCTGGCCGGAGCGGGCTGACGGCTCTTCGGCGGGCGTGCCGCGGTCACGATCGAATTCAGGATGACCTCGAAGCTGGATCGTCCGGTTACGGTCCGGCCGTGAGCATCCTCAGCACCGTCGAGCAGGCGGCCCAGATCGCCGCCTGCGTGACGACGGCCGCGTGGATGGCCGCACGGGCCTGGCGGATCGCGAAGTATCCCCCCAAGCGGAAGAGTGCCTCCTAGTGTCCCCTCGTGTCGTCGTGGTGGGGGTATAGCTAGGGGGTACGGACGGTCCGATCCTGGGACATTGCACCGAGCGCGTCAGTGACCAGAGGGCGCCGCCCCTAGGTTGCACGGTCGAGGCCTCGCCAGGGAGCGCGGAGGGTCGCTGCCAGCAGCGAGTACGTCGAGCCCGGCAGCCAGGAGGGGCGAGGCCCCGTCGGCTCCCGCGCCGCCAGGGGCCCCGTGTCGCCCCCGGGGCGACCGGCGGCGCGAGGCCTGGTCGGGACCCCTCACGGGCTGGCGGTGCCCCCGGTGCGGCGGGTTGCCGGGGCCGACGCCAAAGGGTCACGACGAGGCGCCGCCTGCCCCGGCAGCGGGACCGAGAGGAGCCGACGGCGCGCGAACGGCTTGGACCTTCACCTTTCGCTGTTCGCCCGGCGGCGCTCCTCGCGGGCGGTCCGCTTGGCGGCCACGGTCTCGGCGCTCACGCCGTGTAGACCCCGCGGTCGCCGAACTCGCCCTGAACCGACGACACCTCACCGCCGCGCATCGGGGCGAGGGTCGCGGCCCTGATGACGGCGTCCCGTACGGTCTCCGTGGCGGCGTCACGAACACTCCCCAAGCCAAGGGTAAGGGGGGCTTTTGTTCGTGACGGAGGGTTCGCGACCGGGCCTTGGCATCGCTCGTTCTCGACGCGCCCCCTCGGATCAATGGGAGCAACATAGGATGGTAGGCTTCACGAGCAGCTCGTGCCGCGGCAGCGGACCTACTCGACGAGGCAGCTGCGCAGGGAAGCCTTCGGGATTCAGCCTTTGTCGGATCGCTCTGACCATGAGGAGTGACTGCCATGTCCACGCTGGGGACAACGACCGGTAGCGATTCCGCAACGCTCGACGACGGCAAGCGTGCTGACCTCTCCGGGCCCGGCATCGGTACGTACGACGAGGTGGCCGCCGTGCTTCCTACCGACTACCGGCCCCGGCTGGGGTTGCGAGAGACGCAGGAGGAGATCTTCGCCGTCAAGCGGCTGATTGAGGACCGGCTGTGCGCCGAGCTGGGCCTGACAATGGTCCAGGTCCCGCTGATCGTGGCCAGCGACACCGGGGTCAACGACATGCTCGATCGTGACGGCTCGCGCACCCCGATCTGTTTCCACATCAGCAACGACAGGGACCTTCATCCGATCGAAGCCGAGGTCGTCCAAGCAGCGACGAAGTGGAAGCGGCTGGCGCTGACCCAGTTCGGCATGGCCCCAGGCGAGGGTCTCTGCACCGACATGCGCGCGGTCCGAAAGGACTACTTCCTCGACCATGACCACAGTGCCTACGTTGACCAGTGGGACTGGGAGCTGGCAATCCGTCCCGAGGAGCGAAACCTCGACTTCCTCAAGGACGTGGTGAGGCGGATCTGGCGGGTGCTGAAGCTGGCCGAGGCGGAGGCCCACCGGCGCCATCCCGAGCTGGCCGGCGAGTATCCCGATCTGCCCGACGAGGTGACCTTCCTCCATGCCGAGGAGGTCCTGGAGCGCTACCCCAACCTCCCGCGCAAGCAGCGCGAGACCCGCATCCTCCAGGAGATCCCCGCCGTGTTTATCATCGGGATCGGCTGGACACTGGCCGACGGCTTTCCTCATGAGCTCCGGGCAGCTGACTACGACGACTGGTCGAGCCCCGTCGCCGGCCCGGGCGGTCGGCTCACCCATGGTCTCAATGGAGACCTCTTGGTGTGGAACCCGGTGACCCGGCGCCGCCACGAGCTCTCTTCGATGGGTATCCGCGTGGACGCCGCCGCGCTCCGCCGCCAACTGGAGCTGACCGGGCAGACCGAGTGGCTCTCTCTGCCCTATCACCGGGCCATCCTCGAAGACCGGGTGCCGCTCAGCATCGGTGGCGGGATCGGTCAGTCACGTACCCAGATGCTGCTGCTGCGCAAGGCTCATCTTGGTGAGGTGAGCGTCAGCGTGTGGCCTCGGATCTTGACCGAGCTCTGCCGGGAGAAGGGCATCCCAGTCCTCGAATAGGCACCGCTCACCCCTCTCCGCCTCGACGATCAGCTGCCACGCCTTCGACTACCTGGCCAGCCTGGAGTGGATCGTCATCCACCGCAACGTCGCCTTCGTCGGTCCGCCCGGCACCGGCAAGTCGCACCTCTCGGTGGCGCTGGGGCGGGCAGCGGTGGAGGCAGGGTTCCGGGTCCGCTTCTTCCGCGCCGACCTGCTCGTCGAAGCTCTGTGCCGCGGTCTCGCCGACAACTCGGTGGGCCGCCTCATCGACGCCATCCTGCGCCGCAGCGACCCGGTGATCGTCGATGAGCTCGCCTTCAGTCCCCTCGACAGCTTGGCGGAGGGAGAGGGATTCGAACCCCCGACGGCTTGGCGGCCCTGGCGGTTTTCAAGAGCGCTGTTTGACGTGTTGTCTGGTGTCGGCAGGTGCCGTCCTGAATACCAATCACGACACGGCTGTGGAGCTTCGTGTCGCCTGGTACCTCCTCGTGTCGTCGGGGTGAGGGGTATAGGTGGGGTACGCGGCGAGCCCAAACTGGGGGAACCGATTCACGTGACGCCATACTCCAAAGCTCGCCGGCCGTGCCATTGTCTGAGGGCGGCTCAGGTGGTCGAACAGCGACAGATCAGTCGACATGCGCACGCCGTTGACGAGTTGGGCGTCCACAAGTCTGCTCTAGGGAGATCAGGGTCGCCCACGCCAGGGCGACAATTTCACCCCCTCAGGGGCCTCAACGACGCGACCGGGCGACCGAACACTCGTTCGCGTTCGCGACTGGAAACTGCGAGATCAGGACGGGGCAGGCCAGGGTGCTCTCGTCTATTACGGGCTAAACCGTCCGAACCAGCCGATCAGTCAGCGATAGATAGGCATCTGACTTAGGGGGGGCCAGTTTGTTCGACGCTCAAGAGGGCTGAGGCTGATGGAGCTGACCAAAGGGCCAGCGACAGGTACCCGATCGGCGAGCAGAGGATGTTCCGAGCGCCGGGATGAAACTCTGGGACCCGTCGGGCGTATCTCCCAGTAGATGATGGGCGCCGCACTCACGATGGACTGCGCTGATGCCACCTGGACGGCGGCCTATGAGCGAGACCGGGACCGACTGGTGACCCTGGCTGCCACCATCATCGGCTCGCGCGATGCCGCCGAGGACGTGGTCCAGGGAGCTTTCGAGAAGGCCTTCCGCCATCGATCACGGCTCGATCCCAGCCTTCCCGTGACGGCGTGGCTGCGGCGCATCACCTGCAACGAGTCGGTCAGCTTCCTGCGCCGGCAGCGGCTGCGGCGGGTGCTGCTGCTCGGATCGGAGCAACCGGATCCGGCGCCGGAGACGGCGATCGCTGACCGCCTCGCCGTGACGGAGGCGGTACGGCGGTTGGACCCGCGCCACCGGGTGGTGGTGGGGCTCTTCTACCTCTGCGGCTATTCGATGGAGGAGGTGGCTGAGGTCTTGGATCTTCCGAGCGGCACGGTCGGCTCGCGACTCCATCGAGCTCGGCAGCTCCTCCGGGCAATCCTTGACGAGCGCGAGGGTGATCAGGAGAGGCGCCGATGACCCACACAGATGACGAGATCGACGAGATTTACAGACGCGAGCTGCCTCACGTTGCGTGGACGCGGCGCGTCGTCCTGCGGTCGGCTCTTGGGGGTGGCGGGCTGTGGGTCGGGTGGCGGGTTCTCCTGGGTACCGTTTTGGTCGGGGCGCTGGTCGCGGTCTTCTCCGTCGCCCTGGTGCTGCGCCACACCGCATCCCCGAGCCCGCCCGGCGGCTCCGCGGGTGCGGCGGCCAGCAGCCCTTCGCTGGCTCCGACTGGCGCCACCTCGCCGTCGCCCTCTGGCGTTCCGTGGATTGCGGCCCAGCCCTCGCCGACCCCGACCGCCCAGGTGGCGACATCGGCGTGCTCAGCGAGCGCGTTGACGGCCACGTCGTTCACCCCCCACGGTCTGGCCACCGTGAATGGCCCGGTGACCTTCGCTGCCACGCTGTCGCCTCGGTCGTCCGCCGCGTGCTCCCTGCCCTCCGCGCCGACCGCGACCTTCTACACCTCCGGTGGCGGGCAGATCTCGCTCGCGCCGGAGCCTGGCGGTCCCCAAAGCTCCCCGGTCACGCTGGGCTCCTCCACCGGCCCCGCGACCGTCATCCTGTACCTCGGCGGCTACAGCAGTGCCCCCCCTTTCACGGGCGTCTCTATAACGCTTAGCGATGGCAGCCAGCTCAGGGTGCCGCTCGAGACTGCGAACGTCTCCTGGTTCAATGGGGGCTCGTCCAGTCCGTTTTACAGCGTGACCATCACGGTCCCGAGCTCTAGCTCTCCGGCGTCGGCCCCTGCGAACGCGCTCAGCCCAACGCTGAGAACCGGAGGGCTGGCAATCCCCGGGCAGCCGTACGACTTCGCGGTGACCCTCACCAACACGGGTGAATCCACGGTGTCTCTCTCGCCCTGTCCCTCCTATGAGGAGGGGTTCAAGGGGGTGGGCAGCTTCGACGGCTTCGGCGTCAGCTACCAGCTCAACTGTGCCGCAGCAGCCCCCATCGCAGCGGGGAGTTCCGAGACCTTCGAGATGGAGGTGCCTGTGCCGGCGTCGATGCCCGCCGGGCGAGATATATTCACCTGGTCGATCGCCGGTTCGATGCTGCTCGCGGAAGCCGACATCACCTTCTCGTAGGCGTGGCCGGATACCCGCGCTGATGAGCTGAGCGCTTCAAGGGACATTCCCCAACACTGGGCCACCCCAAGGTGTCACTTTCACCCCCTAGAGGGCGCCCCCGAGCGGGCGATCATCCGCCAGGGCCGCTGGCGCAGTACCGTCACCGCCAGCCGCTACATCCACTCGGGCCGCCTCTGCCAGGAGAACTCCTCCGCCTGGCCGGGGCTGTAACCGGGGCTGGCTCCGTCTCGGGCACCAGCGCAGCCAGCGTTAGGATGTCCCCGGGATGAAGCCACCGGCCTCCCTCCTGGATCGGGCAATCCTTATAGCCGTGGGCGCCCACAGCGGTCAGCTCTACCCGTCGCCGGAGCCCGAGCCCTATGTCCTACATGCTCTCCGCGTCATGGCCGCCGTCGATGGCGAGAGCGCCAGGGTCGCCGCCGTGCTCCACGACGTGGTGGAGGATTCGGAGATCACGCTGGAGCAGCTCGAGCGCGAGGGAATCCCGCCGGACGTGCTCCGAACTCTGGACTGTCTGACGCGCCGCGAGGGTGAGGAGTACTCGGCATACATCAGACGGGTGGCCACCGACGCCACCGCCATCCGGGTGAAGATCGCCGACCTCCACGACAATCTCAGGAACAACAAGGCCGTCGACCGAACGCCGGAAGTCGACGAGCGCATCCGTCGTTACCAGGCTGCCCTCCTGTTCCTCACCGAAAGGCCTTCGGGTACTTCACGACTTCCGCCGCCCGAAGGCTGAAGGCCCCTCGGAGCTAACTGCCCTGGCTCATGAGAACATTGATGGTGTACTGAGGCTGGAATCACCGCGGAGCGGCATGCACTCGATCACCTCCCTGGCGAGGCTCGGGTAGATGGTTTCCTTCGAGAGGACGAGTTGGCGGATGGGGACGCTCGACTCGATGTGAACGCATCGGGCCGCCTCGGCGAGTGCCTCGGCGCGGAGCTCGCAGGAGCCGTATCGCAGGACCGTTGCATGGATGATCGATGGCTGGAAGCTGGGGACGCCGGCGTCGGCCAGCATGTTTGCGACATGGGATCGGATCGTGCGGACCTCGGACTGGGGTTCGGCGACAGCAATGACCGCGGCGTCGGTGACCTCGAGACGACGGAAGATCACCTCGCACGGGGGAACCGCTGCCAGCAGCGCTCGTAGCGATGCCGTCCACCGTAGCCCGTGTAGTCTCCAGAGGCTGTCCTTTGAAACGCCATATCTCTCTCTGACAGAGAGTAGGCAGGCCACGGTGATATGAAGGGTTGCCGGGGGGCCAGTGAGGAGGCCAGGGCCTGCGGCCTGAAGGCGCTCCTGAGCCCGGCTGAAGATCCGCCTGGCGTCGTCCGTGAGATCCGCTTGAAGGCTGTACGCGATGCACGGCTTGCCCCAGAACGGGTCCGCTTTGAGGAGCAGTGTCGTTTCCGTCATGGGCGATGACGGCCGGGAGACGCCAGGATCTCGTCGGCGGTCTTGACCCCGACGAAGGGCCGGCAGTCGTCGTTCCAGTGGTCGCGGAAGCGCTGAATGGCCTCGACCAGGGGGCCGAAGCAGTCGAAGGTGAGCCAGCGCCCGGCCATGGCTCCGAGAGTACCAGCAGGCGGATGCAGCGGTCGGGCCGTCCCGCGGGAAATGGGCCGACGACCGGGCCTGCTCTCGTAGCCGGTGGGATGCCTGCCCGAGCCCGCGCCCCGGCCCGCCAGAGCCGCTACGGGGCGAGACGCTCCCTCACCCAGGCGTCGCCGCCCGGCGGAACCGGATTCGGTCGTGGAGGCGGTCCTCGCGGCCCTGCCAGAACTCGAAGCACTCCGGCACGACGCGATAGCCGCCCCACTCCGCAGGTCGGGGGATGGCACCGTCGTCGGGGAACCGGCATCTCGCCTCCTGCCAGCGGCGCTCAAGCTCGTCGCGACCTGACACCACCTGGCTCTGCGGAGACGCCCATGCGGACGGACGCCCGCCGGCGGGACGCTCGAAGAAATACGCATCCGAGAGCTCGTCCTCCAGTCTCTCCGCCCGCCCCTCGACCCCCACCTGGCGATGGATGGGCCGGTTCCAGTGCAGCAGCAGCGCAACCTCCGGGTGCGCCTCCATCTCCACGGCCTTGCGGCTCAGCCGGTGAGTGTGGAAGACGAGCCCCTCGCGGTCGGCCGTGCGCAGCAGGACGATCCGCACGGGGGGCACCTGCGGGGAACGCGGTCGCCAGCGCCATGGCGTTGGCTGCCTCGTCGCCCGCCTCTCTCGCCAGCTGCAGCCATGCCTGGAGGGCCGCGACCGGGTCATCGCCGAGGTCTGCGGCATGGAGCGGCGGATGGTCGGCCGGGGAATTCTGGTGGCATGGCGGCTACGGGAACTCGATTATGGAGGCCGTCCACGTAGCAGTGCCGGCGCCACCTGGTGTAGAGACCCACCAGCAGAAGGGCGAATGCCAGCTCGAAGGCCAGGGCCCAGAGCGGTAACGCCATATCGGGTTTGCTGGCTTACTACTGTTGGTCAGGCCGATGGTGCGGAGGATGTGAAAGCCGTCACCAGCGCGGCGAGGCGCGCCTGATCCGGCGAGGTGAGACGCCGGCAGCGACCACGGTGACGGTCGGGTCATTCAGACCCTTTGGGAACGGTACGGCGATAGATGGGATCCGCCACCCGGCCATATCGTGATACACAACGTACATGAGCGACGACAGGGGGGCACTCGACGGTGTGCCGGGTCCCATGCGACAGAGGCACGGGAACTTCGATGCGTCCTATGCCGGCACACCCGCATGGGACATCGGCCGACCGCAGCCTGCTTTTCTGGAACTTGCTGAGGGAGGCGTTCTGCGCGGTCGAGTGCTTGACGTCGGCTGTGGGACCGGAGAGCACGCCCTCATGGCCGCCCGCCTCGGCCACGAGGCCACCGGCATCGACACGGCCCAAACTGCGATCGCCATCGCCCAGAGTAAAGCCCGCGACCGAGGCCTGACCGCCCGTTTCCTCGTTGGGGACGCCCTTCGGCTCTCTGACCTCGAGGAACGGTTCGACAACGTGCTCGACTGCGGACTCTTTCATGTCTTTGACGACGGTGACCGTGTCCAGTACGTCGACAGCCTCCGGGCCGTTCTTCCGCCAGGCGGCCACCTTTACGTGCTGTGCTTCAGTGACCGCCAGCCGGGCGACTGGGGACCCAGGCGGGTTACCGGGGACGAGATCAAGGCCAGCTTCCGTGATGGGTGGCAGGTGGAGTGGATCGAAGCCTCCACGATCGCCACCAACAATCTCCCGAACGGTGCACTCGCCTGGCGAGTGTCCGTCAGCCGAACCTGACGGGCGGCCTGGGTTGGCGACGCCGACTCGGTCACGCTTCCGAGCCGTGCCAAGGCCCTCTGATGGGGTCCGGTCACCTCGACGGGTGCCGTCAGCTCGTCTCCGACCTGGGGTGCTGAGATGAACTGGCAGCGTCAGAGCCTCTTCATAGATGACATTTAGAGACGCTGGCCCACCCCAGAGTTGTCACGTCACCCCGAAGGGGCGCGACGGGGCGGGTGCCGGTTACAGCTCGAGCACGGTCACGGGCCCGAGCACTGAGAGGTCGACCGACCGATCGCTGAGGCCGAGGTCAGGCACGAGATTGGTCACCGGATCGAAGGTGAACGTCAGGTAGTCACCCTGCGGCGGGGGAGCGCCGGTGGGCGGGAAGCGTCGAGAAGCGTGAAGTGGCCCTGGATCTCGACCAGATACACGCGCTCGTTGGAGACCATGCCTGCGCCGAGGAGAGCCTCCGCCTGCTGTCTCGTGGACAGAACCACTTCGGCGGAGTTGGCGCCACCATCGCCGGCCCCTGCAGCCTCCTGGAGGGCGACGGCGGCGAGCGCCGGGAGTGTGACGTTCGCTGCGGGGGTCGATGAAGCGGCCACCATGGAGCCGGAGACGACCAGGGCGGCCAGCAACGCCAGCGAACTCGGCAAGGTGCTGTGGGGGCGGCGCCTTCTCATCAGCTCTCGGTGACGTCGACGGGCTGAGCCTGTACGTTGATCACGACCCGCGCACCGAGCGGCGCGGCGAGGACGGTGGTGAGCTGGGTCAGCACCGCCAGGGCGGGACAGGCCTGATCGCTCGGCGCAGGATTCGGCTGCACGACGACGCCGATGGCGACCGCGGTGTCAGAGGACGCCACCTCGAGGCTGTAGCGGGCGTCGCACGGGCCGGAGCCGGACGGGGCTCCGCCCGTGTCCACGGTGAGGGTCCGCTGGTCCGAGCCAAGCTCGGCCTGATAGAACATGCTCAGCCGGGACTGGGTGATCAGCGGGGCGGGTATCGGGTAGGTGCTCGCCGGGGCCACCGCCAGCACCGCCTGAGAGCCGGTTACTCCACCGCCAAACGTGAACACCCAGGCCGGAAGCTGGAGTGGGCCCCGGTCGGAGTCGAAGCTGGCCGCGCCCAGCGTGACCGAGGTGGTCTGGATCCGCGTTGCGGTCAGCGACTGACCGTTGCCGGCGCTCAGCTCGCGGAAGGCCTGCCCGGCGGTGATCAGCCGGTAACCGTCGGCCTCGGTTGGTGTCGAGGGCAGGGTGGGCGGCGGGTCGATCGCCCCCTCCCCGAAGGCGAGCTTCTGGTCGTTGCTGGAGACGCCGAACGAGGCGGATCCGACGATCTGGTCGTCCCCGTCGGGCAGCACCAGGGGCCGTGGCGAGGCGTTGACCGGGAAGTTCACCCAGGCGGTGAGTGCCCCCTGGAGCATGGCCTGGTCGGTCAATGTCGGGGGTGTTCCAGGCGACGTACTCGTCGGCAGGGCCGTCCCCGCCGAGGTCCCCACCGTGCCGCATCCGGCCAGCACAATGGCCACTGCGGCAAGGGAAACCCCCGACCTGCGGGTGAGGCGCACGTCCCATCAACGCGCCGGCCGAGGCGGATGTTCCAGCCCTTCGGCCCGGTGTGCTGTCACGGCCACTGGAGCGAACCGTTCACACAGACCGTTCAGCCGTCCCGGCCCACCACCGCAGGCCCCGGGAGCGCGGAGAGCTGACGATCAGCAGCTCAGTCCCAGAGGGTCTTGTCGGGGGCGAAGGCGCGGAGGCGGCGATCCTTGGTGACCAGCTGACATCCGAGGGAGAGGGCGGTCGCGTAGATGATGCGGTCAGCAGGGTCTCCGGGAAACGTCTCGCCCAGCCGGCCGGCAGCCACCGCCACCTCCGGGTCGAGGGGGACGGCCGTGACCCGCGGCTCCGCGTCCAGGCCATGTGAGACCCAGGCACGGGCATCTCGATCCAGGGCGATCCGGCCGAGGCGCACCAGCGTGGCCAACTCCCAGCAACTGATGGTGGCGAGCATGGCCCGCTCACCATCGATGGCCGCGCGGGCCGCGGGCGAGAGCCGGTCAGGATCGGAGCGGAACCAGATCCAGGCGTGGGTGTCGAGGACGATCACCCTGCACCGGGCTCCGCGTCCCAGCGCTCCCCGGTCGGCTCGAGGAGCTCATCCTCGCCGACGAGGAACGTGACACTGCCGAGCAGGGTGGCTGGCTCCTCCATCGGTACCAGGCGGGCCACAGGCCGGTTGCGCTTGGTGATGATGACGGCCTCGCCCCGCGACGCCACCTCGTCCACGATTCCGAGCGCCTTGGCCTTGAGGGTGCTGACAGAGACGGAGCGGGCCATTTGGAAAATTATACCATAGTCACATGATCATGGTCATCTGTCGGTGCGGGGGTGGCAACTCGGCGAAGGGCGCGCTTGACATCATCTACTGAATTGTGTAACTATGCCTGACAAGTCGTTCTGCACAGGACATGAGAAGCTCAGCAATCCCCGCATGGGCCGTCGGTGCCCCTCGACCGGCGGCCCTCCACTTTCCACCCCCCGACGCAGGAACGAGACTGCATCCGAGACCGCGTCTAAGAGCCTGCACCAATAGCGTATCTGACTGGCTCGACTGACTCGGCTGAGTCGGTGGTCAAGCAGGCACGGATGTTCGCATCATTCGGGTGTCATCACCAACCGATGAAGGACACCCATGC